>JACCDH010750936.1_pt1 | contig 11683 bp, 10 predicted proteins | sample 7442481 | NCBI WGS metagenome assembly JACCDH01 (sample SAMN15323433, study PRJNA562643) | freshwater metagenome | isolation source: river surface water | place: USA:Blue River Watershed | collected 2017-08-15 | reverse complement strand
AGTATTTCAAGGCTTGCTTATAATCCTTGTTTTCCAACATAATCATCCCAATATTATTCACCACAAATGATTCTCCTTTGAGGTTTCCTAACTCTTTGGTCATTTCTAACGATTGGTAATAGTATTTTAAGGCCTCCGGACGCAATCCTTGCGTGTGGTAGATGTTACCGATGTTATTGAGCGCATCCGCCATACTGTTGCGGTCGTTTAATTCCTTAAACGTATTGTAAGCCTCTTCGTAATACTCTAACGCTTTACTGAAATTGCGCAACTCCAGATTGATTACACCAATGTTATTTAGTGTGATGGCAACACCTCGTCTGTCGTTAATTTTTTGTGAAATATTTAATGACAAGATGAAATACTTGAGCGCTCGCTTAAAGTTAGTTTCAATAAAATAGGTTGATGCAATGCAATTAAGCGTTGATGAGATTCCTTTTAGGTTCCCTGCTTTTTCGTGATGAATGTAGGCCCAAGAATAGCAGGCACGTGCACGATTGTTATCTCCAATAATACGATGGTAGTTACCAATATTTACGTAAGCATTGCCAATACCGCGGGTGTATTCTTTTTTCTTAGAGAGTTGTAGAGCGGTATCTGCATACAACAAACTTACTTCAATATCGGTGTTGCGTGATAGGTACGACAACTCATTATACGCATCAATCTTTGCTGTATCGCGCAAGGTTTTTACTTGCATCAATAAACTATCAATGGAAGATGCATGTGTGAACGTGCACCACATCAAAAAACCTAACACTAAACTAGGCTTCAATAACCGCTGCAAACTGTAGTTCATAAAGCTTTTTATAAAATCCGTTTAAGGCTAATAATTCGGTATGATTTCCTCGCTCCACAATTTGTCCTTGCTCCAATACCAAAATCTCATCAGCATGTTGAATAGTAGACAAACGATGGGCAATGACAATAGAGGTGCGCCCTTTCATCATTTCTTCAATCGCTTTTTGAATCACCTCTTCTGTTTCATTATCTACTGACGAAGTGGCTTCATCCAAAATAAGCACTGCCGGATTAGTAACCATGGCTCTCACAAAGGAAATTAATTGGCGTTGACCAACTGATAACGTAGCACCACGCTCGTGCACATCTTGCTGATATCCGTTTGGTAATCGCATGATAAAATCATGTGCACCCAACTGTTTCGCTACACGCATTACTTGCTCATCTGTAATATCTTTGTTGTTTAGTTTGATGTTATCCATAACACTTCCACTAAACAAAAACACGTCTTGCAACACCACTGCAACCTTACTTCGCAGGTTCTTGATGTCTAAATCACGTAAGTCGTGCCCATCAAATTTGATTTGCCCTTTTTGTATTTCGTAAAACCTGCTGAGTAAATTAATAATGGATGATTTACCGGCTCCTGTAGCACCAACTAAGGCCACATTTTTTCCTTGATGTAAAGTAATGTTAATACCCTTCAATACAAACTCATCCGGTTTATACCCAAACCACACATCGTTGAATTCAATATTACCTTTAACTGATTCTAATTTCACATCACCACTAGGCTCTATGTTTTCTTTTTCATCAGTGAGTTTAAAAATACGCTCAGCAGCTACCATACCCATTTGCATGGTATTAAAACGATCGGCCAATTGACGAATAGGGCGGAAAAACAAGTTGATGTACATGATAAAAGCAGTGATGATACCAATAGAGGCTTCACCATCCATAATGCTTTTAGAACCGTACCATACTATAAGTGCTGTAGAGAAGGCTGCAATAATTTCAACCACCGGAAAGAAAACCGAATAATACAATACAGAGCGAATATTGGCCGCACGATGCTCTGCATTAATTACTTTAAACTTATCAAACTCTTGTTCGTTGCGGTTAAATATTTGCACAATTTGCATCCCTTGAATATGCTCTTGCACAAAGGTGTTGAGCTTGGCTACTTGAGTGCGCACCTCTTCAAAACTTACTCTTACTTTCTCTTTAAACACATATCCGGCATACAATAAAAAAGGCAATACCGATAAACTTACCAGGGCTAACTTCCAGTTGGAAGTAAACATAAAAATGAGAATGAAAATGATTTGCAGTAAATCACCTGAAATGTTTATCAAGCCTTCACTAAATACATCCGCAATAGTTTCAATATCGCTTACTGTACGAGTTACTAAGGTTCCTACAGGAGTTTTATCGTAAAATAGCAACCTTAATCCGGTAAGGTAATCATACACTTGTAAACGTAAATCTTTAATTACGTTTTGACCAAGAAAGTTAGTGAGTATAGTACTCCACACTTGCATGGCGGCCTGCATTAACAGCAATACAAACAACACACCACACATCATCACTAATCCGCTTTGATTACCGGTAGCAATGTACTTATCAATGGTGAGTTGAATAAGCATTGGACGTAACGGACCTAAAAAGGCCATACTAACGGTGAGCACTATAGCCGTATACAACTTAGCCTTATATGGCTTAGCCAAGGCATATACTCGTTTGAGTACACCAACATTAAATGATTGCTTCTTTTTGTCCTGACCGTTTTGTTGCATGCGTAATTGGGCGCAAATTACGCAAAATGTGGGTGTGAATTAGCTTTTTATTGCGGTCAATTTTGGGTAATGAATTTTAGTGAGAAACAAGCCATGTGCCGGAACACTTTGCCCTGCCTCGGAGCGGTTTTTACTGGCTAATATAGCCAACACATCTTGTTCAGTGAAACGTCCCTTCCCTACTTCAACCAAGGTTCCAACAATAGCACGTACCATATTACGTAAAAAGCGGTTAGCACGTATGGTAAAAATGAGTTTGTTGTTTTTAAACTCCCACGATGCGAAGTGAACATCACATATAAAATTATTTACTTGCGTGTGTACCTTACTAAAACATTCAAAATCTTTTTTACCTATAAGTAATTGTGCTGCTTTGTTCATTGCATCCACATCTAATTTACCATAGTGATGCCAAGCTTGTTCTTGTAAAAAAGGTTGTGGAGTAGGTGTAATCCAATATTCGTATTCTCGCCATTCGGCATCATAGCGTGCATTAAAATCATCATCCACTTTAAACACCTCGTACACGGCAATGTCTTTAGGTAAAACATGGTTGAGTTTAAACACCAAATGTGCCTCATCAATCGCTTTTGTAGCATCGAAGTGAGCGTAATAATCCATGGCATGCACACCGGTATCGGTTCTACCACAACCAAGCGTTTCTATTGGCTCACCCAAAAGCATGCTTATTTTCTCATCCAAAACACCTTGTACACTTGATGCATTAGGCTGTTTTTGCCAGCCATGAAAATGCGTGCCTTTGTAAGCTAATCGAATGAGATAACGCATGAACTATAAGTTTTCGTAAACTACCGCTACACCTTGTCCAACGCCAATACACATGGTAGCAACACCGTAGCGTACATTGCGTTTTTTCATTTCGTGAAGTAAGGTTGTAGAGATACGTGCCCCACTGCATCCTAATGGATGACCAAGAGCAATAGCACCACCGTTCACATTTACTATTTCAGGATTGATTCCCAAATCGCGCACACATGCTATACTTTGTGAAGCAAAAGCCTCGTTCAATTCAAACAAACCAATATCGTTCATGCTTAAGCCTGCTCGTTGCACCGCTTTTTGTGTAGCAGGCACCGGACCTATTCCCATAATAGCAGGATCAACACCGGCAACACCACGAGAAACCACACGAGCCATTGGTGTTAAATTATATTGTTTTACGGCTTCTTCGCTTGCTAATAACAACACCGAAGCACCATCATTTACACCACTAGAATTACCTGCAGTAACTGTTCCATCTTTTTTAAATGCAGGTTTCAATTTTGCTAAATCATCTATTGTTCCTAAACGAGGATGCTCGTCTTTAGCAAACAAAATAGGATCACCTTTCTTTTGTGTAATAGAAACGGGAGCTAACTCCTCGGCAAAACGATTAGCCGCATGTGCAGCTGCATATTTTTGTTGAGAAGCAAAGGCGAATGCATCTTGCTCTTCGCGAGAAATTTTCCAACGTTCTGCAACATTCTCGGCAGTTTCGCCCATCGCATATGGATGATACATGGCTGCTAATGCTTTATTGGTGAAACGCCATCCGATGGTGGTATCGTAAATTTCGGGAGTACGACCAAAAGCTGTTTCTGCTTTGGCCATCACAAACGGTGCACGAGTCATACTCTCCACACCACCTGCTAAGTATACATCTCCATCACCACACATAATACTGCGGCTGGCATCAACAATAGCTTGTAAGCCTGATGCACATAAGCGGTTAACCGTATTACCACCAACAGAGGTTGGCAAACCCGCCATTAAACCCGCCATACGCGCTACATTTCGGTTATCTTCTCCGGCTTGATTAGCGGCACCAAAGATGATGTCTTCAATAGCGTTTACATCCATGTTTGGATTGCGTGCAATTAATGCTTTGATAATGTGTGCAGCCAAATCATCCGGACGAACTGAACTTAATGTACCGGCATACTTTCCAATGGGTGTACGAACGGCATCTATAACGTATACTGTTTTCATGCAATGTGTAATTACAGCGTTTTTCTTCGAAACGCTTGGTGCAGCAAATGTATCAACTTTTCAGATAATAGAAATTTTGCGGTACATTCGCACAAATTATTATTGTATGATTCAACGCATTCAAACCATTTATTTGTTCGCCATCATTGTGTTAGCATTGATTACCTGCACCGGACAAGTTATTGATTTTCAAGAGCGCATTCCTGCTTCACCTGTTGCCACCGACTCGTTAGCTACTGCAACTACCGGAGGAAAAGCCATTGCTTATACCTTAAACGCTATTTATTTCAACACATACGAAAACGCCACCTTAGTGAACAGCGAAATACAATTCGGGTTAATCATTTTGGTTTCATTAATCGTTGGTTGGACTTTGAATATCATTTTAGGTTTCAAAAACCGTAAGCGTCAGATGCTCCACACCAAACTTAACTTTGTAGTTATTGCTATGTATTTGGCAGCAGTGTTGGCAAAAGCCTTTACGCAAATTCCGAATTTTACTTTTGCCAATATGACCATGAAAGCTAGCATTGGTTTGGCCTTGATTATTTTTATGTTGTATCTAAACCTACGTGCATTATTGCTTATGCGTAGAGATGATGAATTGGTGAAAAGTGCAGATAGATTGAGATAAGATTATGTTAGAAAACAGTTCGAGAACAGAATTAGAAAGCTTAGGCGAGTTTGGGTTGATTGACCTGTTAACCTCGCATATCAAAATACATCACACTTCTACCTTAAAAGGTGTAGGTGACGATGCAGCGGTATTACATCATGAGAATAAACGTACCGTGGTTAGTACAGATTTGCTATTGGAAGGTGTGCATTTCGATTTAAGTTATTTCCCACTGAAACATTTAGGCTACAAGGCTATTGTAGTAAACCTAAGTGATATTTATGCCATGAATGCTACACCAAAACAAGTTACTGTTTCTATTGGTGTGAGTAGCAAATTTAGTTTAGAAGCTATTGAAGATTTGTATGCCGGTATGCTATTGGCTTGCAACAGATATGAAGTTGATTTAGTAGGTGGAGATACCAGCTCATCAAAACAAGGTTTAGTGATTAGCGTAACAGCTATAGGTGAAGCAAACGAAAGCGATTTAGTTTATCGTGATGGGGCAAAACCAAACGACTTACTTTGCGTAACCGGAGATTTAGGAGGTGCTTACATTGGTTTTCAATTGTTAGAACGCGAGAAGCGTGTGTTTCTATCGAACCCGGAAGTACAACCTGACTTAGAAGGTAAAGATTACATTGTTGAGCGTCAATTAAAACCTGAAGCTCGCAAAGACATCATACAACTGTTTAAAGATATTGATGTGAAACCAACGAGTATGATAGACATCAGCGATGGTTTAGCATCAGAAATTATGCACTTGTGCAGCAAATCAAAAGTGGGTATGAATTTGCATGAAGAAAAAATTCCAATCGACCCACAAACGTATGAAACTGCGCGTGACTTTGATTTAGACCCTACCTTAACTGCATTAAGCGGTGGTGAAGATTATGAATTACTCTTTACGGTTTCGCAAGCTGATTTCGATAAAATAAAAAGCCAACCAGATATTACGATTATTGGCTATGTAACCGAGGCATCGGAAGGCATAAACATGATTAGTAAAAGTGGAAATAAACATGCGTTAAAGGCGCAAGGCTGGAAAGCATTTTAACATGCCACGCATACTTGCCATAGATTACGGAACCAAACGTGTAGGACTTGCAGTAACCGATCCTTTAAAAATAATTGCAAACACCCTCGATACGGTTCATGCCAAAGATGTAATTACTTACTTAGAGCAATACACCCAACGAGAGGAAGTGGAATGTTTTGTAGTGGGAGAACCAAAGCGATTGGATGGCACCGATTCGCAATCGGCTGTACATGTGGAAAATTTCGTAAATTTGTTGCGCAAAAAATTTCCAACTATTCCGATTAAGCGAGTGGATGAACGTTTTACATCAACCATAGCTACCCGAAGTTTATTGGAAATGGGATTGAAGAAAAAAGATAGGGCCAAAAAGGAAAATGTAGATCAAGTTAGTGCCGTACTCATTCTTCAAACCTACATGCAAATGATGTAAACAGACAACACAGAACCATGATTTATCCGATAGTAGCATACGGTGATCCCGTGCTCAGAAAAAAAGGAGCTATCGTTCCGAAAGATTACGCAGGACTTTCAGATTTAATTGAAAGCATGTTCGAAACCATGTACGATTCGCATGGCGTAGGATTGGCTGCACCACAAATTGGCAAATCGCTTAACTTATTTATTGTTGATACGACCAGTTTCGAAGATGAAAAATACCCAAACCTAAAAAAGGTATTTTTAAACGCAGAAATTATAGAAGAGAGTGGCGAGAAATGGGAATTTGAAGAAGGCTGTTTGAGCATTCCACAAATTCGTGAGAATGTAAAACGCCATGAGGTAGTGCACATTAAATATCAGGACGAAAATTTTAATACGTACGAAGAAACGTATGACGGAATTGCCGCACGCGTTATTCAACACGAATACGACCACGTACAAGGCGTGCTCTTCATAGACCACATCAGCGAGTTGAAGAAACGCCTCTTGAAAAATAAGCTTATTCGTATCTCAAAAGGTGAGGTTAGGGCAGACTACAAAATGCGTTTTCCTGCTGCTCGCTAATTTCGTGTAAACAACTTTAAGTTTTTTTTGTATTTATGTAATTCGATGGGAAATAAACACCCATCGAATTTTGTGTATTATGGCCCCTAACAACCGTAAGCACCTTATAAATTAAAACAAGATATATGCAACAGTTTAACTCGTTACATTACTTCCTACGCAACGCTGCTAACCACATCAAAACCCCAGAGAGCACCTTTTTGCTCATCAAAGAAAAAGACAGCTATAAGCCTATTACTTATGCTCAAGTGTTTGATGAACTCAACGCTATTTCTGCTTTTTTGCTACACAATGGGTATAAAAAAGGCGATAAAGCGGCTTTAATTATTGAAAACTGCCCGGAGTATATTGCATTCGACCAAGGTTTAATGCAATTAGGTATGGTAAATGTTTCTATATACCCTACCTTAAGCGAGAGTGAAATTCAACATATATTAAATGATTCACAATCGGCTGTGATTTTGGTAGGAACGCCATTTTTGCTCAAAAAAATCAATAAAATTAAAGCTAATTGTCCTCACCTAAAATACATTATTACCGCTTTTAACGATAAGAAAACGGATGATGTGATTTCGTATAGCGAAATGATAGATGAAGGAAAAAAGCTTTATCCAACCTTAAAAGACAAAATAGAAGAGCAACTACAATCAGTAACTCCGGATGATTTATCTTGTTTACTGTATACTTCCGGAACTACTGCTTTACCTAAAGGTGCCATGCTTACGCACAACAACTTTATGAGTAATGTGAAGATGGGCGTTGAGCTTATTCCAATTGTTAATAAAGACTACAGATTCTTATCCTTTTTGCCATTGTGCCATGTTTATGAGCGCACAGCAACGTATTATTTAAGTACTTACATAGGTAGTGAAATTGCATTTGCACAAAGTTTAGAGGCATTGAGTAGTAATATAAATGAGGCCACTCCAACAGCTATACTTACCGTACCACGACTATTAGAACGTATTGAAGAACGTGTTAGAAAAACTACTGCAACTGCCGGTGGGATTAAACTAAAAATATTCAATTGGGCGCTTAAAGTTGGTGAGCAGCGAAGAATAAACAGAGAAAATGGAAAAGCCAACGGTCCTCTGCTGTCATTACAACTGGCCATCGCAGAGAAATTGGTTTATAGTAAAGTAAAACAACGTTTAGGTGGTAAAATGGAGGTTATGATCTCTGGAGGAGGTGCATTACCGCAGCATGTTGGAGAGTTTTTTGGGAATATTGGAGTTTTAGTTTGCGAGGGATATGGTTTAACAGAAACATCTCCTTTAGTTACTGTAAATACCCCTACTAGACAAATTTATGGTACGGTTGGAAGAATTGGCAACGGGTGCACGGTTGCTATACAAAACCCGGATACCAAAGAAATTTTAGCTACACAAACATACGATAGCTTCGACCCGAATTTTGAAAGTGCTGAAGGTGAAATTTTAGTGAAAGGTCCGAACGTGATGAAAGGCTACTGGAACTTACCTGAACAAACTGCCGCAGCTATTGATGCAGATGGTTGGTTGCATACCGGTGACGTAGGTAAATTCTACAAAGGCTATTTAAAAATTACCGATCGCATCAAAAACATTTTGGTGAATTCATTCGGTAAAAACGTATACCCAACTCCAATTGAAAATGCGTACTTAAAATCAAACCGCATTGAGCAAATCTTTTTAATTGGTGATAAGCAAGAATACTTAACGGCTATCATCGTTCCGAGTAAGGAAGAGATGAAAGAAACCTTTAAAGTAGATGACAAATACTTTAACGAAGGTGGCGACTTTATCGATGATGAAAAAGTGTACAAGTGGGTGGAAGAAGACATGCGCTTACACGAAAAAGAGTTAGGTAAATTTGAGCGCGTGAAACACTTTGTAATTAAACGCAGACCGTTTAGTTTGGAGGCTGAAGAGATGACTCCAACACAAAAAATTAAACGCAAAATTGTAGAGAAAAAATACGAAGCCGCTATTAAGGCGATGTATGTAAAAATAGTGGAGTAACTAAACGTGTTCTCCTTCGGTAATCAATTGCTCGCGGTACTGATCCAGTACCGCGGTTTTTGATACAAAACCTAGGTAAACTCCTTCCTCGTTTACTACCGGAATTTTCCAAACATTGTATTCATCAAACTTTTCAATCAGTTCCGTTACATCAGCATTTGGCAGCACCGTGTAACGCGGAATACTCATTAGTCGTTTTACTTTAATGCGGTTGTATTCGGCTTGATTAAACATAATCTCTCGAATATCATCCAAGGTAATCACGCCCAATAAATGCTGTTGTTCATCCAATACCACAAAAATGTTGCGTTTCGATTTTGATACCACCGCAACTAGTTCTCCTAAGGTTTGATTGGGCGAAAGCTGCGTAAAATCGGTTTGGATAATACTGCTGATATCTACCCTACTCAATAAATCTTTATCTTTATCAAACGTAATGTAACCACGCTCAATTAAGTTTTTAGTGTAAATAGAATACTCTTCGAAATAGCGTGTAATGAAATACGATACAGCCGACACCATCATGAGCGGAACAATAAGCGCATAACCTCCCGTAATTTCAGCAATCAAAAATATAGCCGTAAGTGGTGCATGCAACACGCCACTAATTAATCCGGCCATGCCTGCTGCAATAAAATTTTGCATGCGTAAATCGGTTATGCCAAGCGCCCCAACAGACTTAACAAACACAAACGCTAATACAGCACCCACAAACAACGATGGACCAAAAATTCCGCCATTTCCTCCCGAGCCAATGGTAATAGAAGAAGCAAATACCTTGATTAAAACAATAGCCATTGCAAAGCCAATAACAAACCAAGTATTGTCTTTATAAGCATAGAACAAACTGTTATCAAACAAACTCCCCTGATCGGCATGCATGAGTTTATTAATAATACCATAGCCTTCGCCATATAAAGGAGGAAACAAGAAAATTAAAATGCCTATCAATACACCACCTAAAATAGCACGTGGAAATAAGCGATGCACTTTCTTAAACCACGATTCGATTTTAATGGTTAAGCGCATCATGTAAACCGACATCAACCCACAAAAAATGGCCAGTGCACCATAGTATGGAATATTTTGTATGCGCCACCCATCTGTAACTAAATTAAATAAACTTGGCGTGTGAAATAAACGGGTAATTACTGCCCCGGCTGCCGAAGCCATAAGAAGCGGAATAAACGCAGGAATACTTACTTCGGTAAGTAACACTTCAAAAGCAAAAATGACCCCGGCAATAGGACTATTAAAAGCTGCTGCAATACCTGCAGCGGCACCACTTGCTAATAACAACGTGCGCTCGGGCTTGGTTACCAATAAATCAGATCCGGCATTGGAACCAATGGCACTTCCGGTAACCGCAATAGGAGCCTCCAAACCAACCGAACCACCAAAGCCAACGGTAAACGCACTGGTAATGATGTGCGAATACGTTTTATGACGTTCTATTTTAGAACCTTGTTTATTGATGGCATAAATAATACTGCTTAAGCCTTTTCTAAAATCTTGTTTGTAGTGAAAAAATCGGATGTATAAGGCTGATAATAAAATACCTACTAACGGAAAAACTAAATACAAGTAATTGGCAAACTTTACATCGAAACCACTTTCGCAAAAATGCTGAATAGCATGCACCAAATACTTTAGCACCACCGCTGCCAACCCCGCGCTGATACCCACTAATAAACTGGCTACAATCAAAAAGTTTTTATCGTTAATGTAGCGGTTTCTGTGTTTAAGAAACTGATAAAACCTAATTTTAGCCGTTACCCGTAAGCGTTTGTACAACTCTTCCATTACTAATAAAGCAAACGAAGATACACATTTTTAAAAAATGGCATTTGGTAGCATATATGCGTGTATGTGTTATTTTCGTTTTGGAGTTGATATGAAACAAGAAATTAGAATATTAAATTTTAGCTGCACACGGACTGTAAGTCCGATAGCTATCGGAATCCGTGAACGGATAGTCTGGAGAAACTTAACTACGTTATTTGTGAGAATTGCTCTAGCTGTAGTTTTTCTTTTCGAATGTAATGCCTGTAATTTTTCCTCAGGTTCTTATCCTTATGCTGAAACTTACAAATTGAATTTTCCTGAAAGCGAAGTAAAAACTGCGATAAATAAATTTAAACAGGAACATCCTGAGTATACTGTCCCAAAAGTTACGATTGATGGGAAGGCAACTTTAGATTTGATTGATGAACAATCGAAAGAACAGAACCATTGGTATTTTGTTTACTTCTATTACCCTAAAGAAAAACAGATAATACTTACTTGGACACAACCGACTGAAAAGGGGAAAACCACCTTTGCCTTTGTTAGTATCAACGAAGGGCTAACAATTGGAAATTGGAAAGAAATCAATAAAGACTTTAGTATTTACGAAAACGAGAGAGAAAAGAAAAAATTTGAAGAACGAATTTTGAATAAGATAACTGAGAAGCTATCAAGTCAATGAGTTAAACACTAGGCTACTACCCGAAACGAAGTT
>JACCDH010493610.1_pt1 | contig 11683 bp, 6 predicted proteins | sample 7442481 | NCBI WGS metagenome assembly JACCDH01 (sample SAMN15323433, study PRJNA562643) | freshwater metagenome | isolation source: river surface water | place: USA:Blue River Watershed | collected 2017-08-15 | reverse complement strand
TTTTAATTCTCTCATGGTCAAAATAACCGATGGTGCTGCCTGAAGAATTTTTAACCCTCCCCCCTTCGATGTATCCTATTGTGCTACCTGAACTATTTTTGACTCTTCCATTTTCGATATACCCAATGGTAGATCCCGATGAATTTTTCATTCTCTGGGCATTTGCAGAATTGCAAAACAAAAATATGAAAGAACAAAATATTAACGAAAATCTCATTTTCTATAAGATTAAATACTAATCAATTACACACTTAGAGGCAAATTTCAACCCATTCTCATAGGTTCCCATCAATAAGTAAATCCCACTCATCGGCTCTGTAAGTTGTATTTGAATGCTCTGAGTGTTTTTATTTTGATGTTGAGTAAATTTCACAATCCTTCCTGCAGCATCATGAATTTCAACATGACGTACAATTTGATTGGTTTGAAGAGTGAAAAACCCTCGATTTGGATTAGGATAAACAGAAATGGTTTGAATAGAAGTTGACTTGATTCCGCTAGGACCAAAATATTGAGAGAAAGAGGTAGTGTCGGATTCACAACCATACTCACTCCTATTTTTCACTTCAAAATTGAGCATTCCAGTGTCTGAAACTCTGAATTTCAAAATAGAGTCGTTTGAAACGAATGGCTTTGTCCATACCGCCTGATTTCCTTTGGGCCATTGCGCATTTGGATACACCCTAACCTCAATTGTATCTCCCGGATAGATAGCAGACTTGGTTACTTGAATTTTTAATTTTTTAGGTAAGTTATAAAAACCAATTGATTGACTTAAAGAATCCTGGCAACCGTTAGCAGTGGTGGCAATGTATTTAACCAAAGTATTTTTTGAAATGGATATTGAACGTAAAGTTCCAACAATACTGTCTTTTATTCCATTTCGCACTTTCCATAAGTGCTGATTGAAAGAATCAATTGCGCTTAGATGATATGTCCCTCCAAAACAAATCACACTGTCTGGATTAGAAATAATTTCAGCATTCGCCGCTTTGAATACAATCAATGTATCAAAATAGGAAGCACTACAATTGTTAGAATCTTTGATGAAATGCACTCTGCTAAAAGAACCGTGTGTTTTTGAAACGAAGGAGATAGAATCTGATTTAGACACAGTGTCTGCACCAATTATCCAAATATTTTGACCAATAGACTGAGATTTCATCACCAAGGGTTGACCCAAGCAAACCGATTTTGCACTGATAAAAGATGGCTTTGCAGTTGGCAATTGAAAAATTGTAAATTTCACAGAATCAACATACAAACAAGCAGAGTCTGTGAGCAAACTCATGAGCACCACATTTTTACCAGGCTTAAATACACTTTTGAACGAAACTGAGGTATCTGCATTCAAAACACCATTTACGTACCATGATCTTTTATACGGTGGTGTATTGCCAAACTTCAATTCTGCCACAATGACTGAATCAGATTCACAAGCGGTCTTTGTTGAAGTAATGGCAAGAGCTTTAGCTGGAACATTCACGCTCACCTCCGTAAATTCTCTGGCCCCATATTGCCACCAAGAACCCGAGGCAGAACTCATGAGTTTTAATGGTCTAATTGAATAAAAATGAGCACCGGTTGAGGCTTTCTTTGAAATGGATGTATCTGAACCCATAACACGAGCAATTATTTTCCACGAGCCAGCAATTTTTTCTTCAATGATAACTGAGTCAACAGCATCTGGATGTAAATCCCATCGAAACCTCACCATATCCGTACATTTGGCAATGGCTTTTGAATTTTTAAGTGCTGCAATTGGATATAATGTTAGTGTAGGGTCACCCATCAATGCGGTGTGAACCCCGCTTTGAAAAGCTGCTGCATTGTAGAAATAATAGGAATTTACAGAGGTTAAAGTTGCCGACGCTAGAGGGTTTCCAAGGGCACACTCGTGTAACATCCAGTATGGTCTGCCACTCCAAACATTTGCCAATCCCCAGCCACGACTGGCTAAAGGCGCCCTTAACATGTTGTCGGAATTGTCCCAATCACCAAAATAACTACCGAACATCATCGTAAAAGGATTGAGAAGGCTGTCGTTCACAAAATCAGCAGATGAAGAAACACCTGAACAACCAGTATAAGTTCCTGCTCCACAACCATAACTCATGAGGTATGATTGCGCCGACATAGATGTACGGTAATCTCTTTCAAACACCGAATCTTTGAATTGAGGGGAGAAATTTCTAAAACCACCAGAGGCGAAAGCTTCAGAACTAAAATAACCAAAATTATCATCTATTAAACCGCGTGGAATTGCTTTGTGTACCCCCCGTCTGAAATTTAAATCTTTGGTTAGGTAGCGTTTCATGAGCATTGTATCGTTTCCGAAGGAGTTCATGTTGTAAAGATCTACCCTTCCAACTGGAATCTGAGCGTACTGTATTGCCCCCAATGTGGTGCCAATTGGATTCACCCTTGAAATATCAAATTTGCCATCACCAGGAGTATTATGATTTCTGGAATAAGCAGCCTGGGTGTTGTTGACATTGTTGTCTGACCAGTTTGAATAAAAATTTCCGTAGTACATATCCGCAGGCCAAGCTCCTGTATGTTCTAAATGACCATCAGGACGGTAGTTACCACTGTAAGGTACAGGCACATGCCCCAGTAAAAATATGCATTTAATGTTTGCAGAATCGGTGAACCACTGATTCTTAATCCAGTTCTTAATCGATTGAATGGAATCAGTTCTCAAAACAGTTTTGGAAATCACTTGCCAGCCCTCTCGATACAACTGATCTTTATATTCTGTAAGTTTGTTTTTTAGAGGGACAGAGTAGTTGGAATCAATCACAAGCAATACCTTACCAAGATTTGTTTTTGCAGGTATTTTTTGTCCAACCAAAGCATATCCGTTACCATAAAAACTATACTTGGTTGATTTTTTTGCAACCCGATATTCTATTGGCTTATTCCCCCCAAAATAGGCATCAAAATAAGTATTGGTAGTTCCAGAAACTGAATCCAGAAGCAACCAATCTACCTTGGCATTGCTTCTCTTGTAAATTAAATATTTGGTTGCATTTGCATCAGGTTTCCAATGAATATTCACACCAGAAGATTTTAATTCTACATATATTTCAACTGCCGCATCTCGGGCTGTTTGTGCTTCTACAAGACAAAAACTTAAAAATCCAAAAATCAAGAGGAGAATTTTTTTCATACTATTTATTTTGGGGTAAATATACAATTTTTATTTTGTTGGAAAGTTGAGGGATCACATTCAATGCCAAAGATGAACTAATTTTCTAACATTGAGTTCATTTTATCGTAAAGACTACCCGAGCTTATTGACTCAAATTTAACATTCTATTGAACTCCACACAATTTTGGTGTTGTTATTTCCCGTTATGTCTTTCATTGAAAAAGAAGAAATTAAAAGTACCTTAAATTCGCCTGTCTTAGCGAACGATATTACCATTAAAATATTCTCAGGAATCCTTGGATGGAGCAAAGCCAATCGCTTTTACGACAAAGTAAAATCCTACAATGTCCGCCAGTTTATTCAAGCCTACAAGCGAAAGTCAAAAGTCAAACACATTGTTTCTAAAGAACATTTGAACAGAATTCCTTCAACTGGATCACTGCTCATAATTGCCAATCACCCTACGGGTATTCCTGACGGAATTTTGATTTTAGACCAAGTGCTGAAAATAAGAAAAGATGTGAAAATTGTTGCCAATCAAATGACCTACAAAGTAGATCCGCTCAAACCATACACTATCCCTGTTGATCCTTATGAAAATGGTGAATCAGTTCGCCAAAATGCACTTCAAATTCGAAATATTTTTGACTGGTTAAACGAAGGACATTGTATCATATTATTTCCAGCAGGGGATGTAGCCAATTACAATTTTAAAGAAAAATGCTTGGATGAACAGTTTTGGCACTCCACAGCTAAAAAAATCATTTTAAAACACAAAGGAGCCATTTTGCCATGGGCAATACAAGGCAAAAACAGTCAATTTTTCTATCAGTTAGGCAAATTCCACCCCTCCATTAAATCTGCTTTGTTGCCGAGAGAAGGACTTAAAGTTAGACGGAAGCCAATACATTCACACATTGGTTTCCCAGTAAAAATCAATGGCAGCGAATTATTGCTCAACGACCTAGAAACAAAAATAAGATTGTTTTGCTCCATGAACTTAAAAGACATTCACAAGCAATCTACTTTTGTTGAGAATGATGAGTTGAAATTTAAGCCAGTAGGAAAACCAACTGACCCAGAAAAGATTGCTCTTGAAGTTGAAAATTGCCAAAATATTTTTGCTGAGAAAGGCAGTTTAAAAGTAATCCTTACCACAAAAAATGAGTCCCCCAACATTTTAAACGAAATAGGCAGACTGAGAGAAATTACTTTCAGAGAAGTAGGTGAAGGTTCAGGTAAAGAAATTGATTTAGATGAACACGACAATTACTTTGAGCATCTGATCTTGTGGGATAAAGAAAACAACCAAATTGCTGGGGCTTACAGACTTGGAAATGGAGAGAAATTGGCAAAAATATTGAATTACACCTCCATCATTCATGAGTTTTACATTCGAAATGAACAAAATCAAAAAATCATCAACAAATCACTCATTTTAGGTCGTGCCTTCATTTGTAAAGACTACCAACAAAAACCATTTTCTTTGTTTCTTTTGTGGCAGGGTATTTTTAGTTATTTGAAATCGAATCCAGAATTGGAGTATATTATTGGACAAACCAGCATTCCGAATACCTTTCATCCATACTCTAAAAAAATCATGGTTGATTTTCTGCAAAAAAAGCACAGCCACCCGTTGTATAGCCCATATTTCAAAGCATATAATTCATTTGAAACAACGAAATTGCCATTGATAGATTTATTTATTGAAAATGTAAATTACAAGGATTTTAAACGCATTGATGATTTGGTGCAAAATATAGAGCCCAAAGGACAGAAAATACCAATTTTATTCAAGCGTTATGTTGAACAAAATGCCCAAGTTATTGGCGTTAACATAGATCCTGATTTTCAAAATTCCATTGATGTACTCATGCTCATGGAGATAGAAAGATGACCTTTTCAATTTTGTGATCAAATACCTTTTCGTAAATTGAACAAAAAGACCTAAATTTGAATTCTCCAATTGCTTTCAAATTCAATGTCTTTCAAGAGGACCTTTTTCCTATTAACCATCATCCTTTCAAGTTTATTTGAAGGTGGGAAGCTTTTTGCACAACAACATACCATTTCATCGTTCAATCCTACTAGTGCAGTTGCAGGCCAGTTAATTACCATCACCGGCACTAATTTTGCGAATATCACCGGAATCACTGTTGGCGGCACTACGGCAAGCAGCTATACTGTGGCATCGGCCACCACAATCACATTGACAATACCAAGTGGTGCTTCAACTGGTGAAATTGTTATTTCAAAAACTGGACAAACAGACGCTTCGAAAGCAGGTTTTGTTTTCATAACACCCGTTACGCAATTATACACAGATTTTGGTGGATTTTGGACTTCATCAGCCAGTAATATCAATTCAACTTATCCCAATAATTCGCATAATTTATTGGCATTTGAATACAATGGAACAGTTTATTCTACTGGAGTATCGAACTCTACGCTTACCTCAAATTCCGTAACATACACCACACGAGAATGGCAATCTCTGCCTGTAAACAATATTGCCGGCTCAAACACAAACTCAGTGATTGTATATGCCACACTGGCTGATGGAAGTAGTACTTGTAACAATCCTTCAAAAACCATCAAAGATGTTTTGATCGACGGAACGCGTGGATTAAACATTGGAACTGGTATTGCAAATTTTGATGCTGATTTAGAATTTAATGTTTCTTCTATCGACGCAACTAAAATTTCTGACAGTGAACCTGACATTTTAATTACTCAAGTTGCCGACCCGAGTTCAAACACATTCGACACCTACAAATTTGTAACCTCAAGTGGTGCTACCGTAGGAAATTCCATTGTAGCCACGGTAAACCAGTTAACCTCAATAGGAACCTATTACATTGACGTATATACACTTACAAATAAAAGTGTTTCAAATAATTTAGCAACCACCAATACTTGTTCATCGACCAATACAACCAGACCAATAAGACTATTGGCATTAAAATTATCAGATTTTGGCATCACCAGTAGCAATGCATCAAATATTGATCGTTTGATTATCACTCCCGGAGGCACTGCTGACTACGCATTCATTGGATACAACAATGCATCGTTTGTAATCCCTGCACCAACAGTTACATCACAACCCACTTCAACAGTAGTTTGTGCCGGAACTGGAAACAGCACCACATTTTCAGTCAGTATTTCTTCAACAGGAACTACAACTTATCAATGGAAAAAGAATGGAAACAACATTAGCGGAGCAACTTCAAGTTCCTACACCATCAATAATATTACATCTGCCGACGCAGGAGAATATAAAGTAGAGATCACAAATAGCTCTGGTAGTGTATTATCGGACCCAGCATACCTCAATACCTACATCTCGGTTCAACCCGAGAGTAAAACTACTTGCATCAATACCGCAACTTCACTTTCGATAACTGCTGCCGGTAATAACCCCTCTTTTCAATGGTATTCGAATACCACCAATTCCAGCAGTGGCGGTACTTTAATTTCAGGCGCTACAGCCACAACTTTCAGTCCACCAGTTGGATCCACGGGTACAACTTATTACTATTGCATTGTAAAATCATCAGGGGCTTCATCTTCATGTAGCACCGACATCACATCTTCTGTAGTATCTGTGGAAGTGAGTCCCATTTCAGTTGGTGGAACCATCTCAGGGTCTGCATCTGTGTGTGAAGGCACAAATTCAACAACTTTGTCATTATCAGGGCATACAGGTAGTGTCACAAAATGGCAAAGTTCAAGTAACAGTTTATTCTCGAACACGACTGATATCAATTCTACCTCTACTTCTTTAACGAGAACAAATATCAATAGTACAACATACTATAGAGCCGTGATTACAAGCGGAGCTTGTTCATCCGAAAACTCTAGCTCCGGAACGATCACAGTAAAAAACACCTACACATGGACAGGAGCTAGTAGTACAGCATTTAATACCGCTGCAAACTGGCAACTTGGCTGTGTTCCTATCGCGGGATCCAACATTTCATTTGCCACAAGTCCAACAGATAAGTGTCTACTTGGGTCGAATGTTGTACTTGGGAATATCACCATCAATGGGAATAGCAACAAGCACATCTTGGATTTAAATGCCTATACATTAACCGTTCAAGGCAGCATCACAGCTTTGGGCAGCAATATGGAAGCGAGCAATGCCAGCTCTACCCTCATCATGCAAGGATCTAGCTCGCAAACCATTCCTGAATTTTTATTCATCAACAACACCATTGCTAATTTAAAAATCAATAATGCTTCAGGAGTCACACTGGGTGGACCCACAAACCTGACCCATAAATTAACCCTAAGCGCAGGTACTTTGTACACCAATGATTATCTTACATTCAAAAGCAATGCTTCAACCACAGCCATGGTTGACCAAATAACGTATTCGAATGCAATTAGTGGAAACGTGACTGTAGAAAAATATTTCCCAGCAAGAAGAGCATATCGACTCGTATCGTCTCCAATAACATCAACAACCAGCATCAAAGCAAATTGGCAAGAGGGTGTGAATAATACCAGTATTCTTAACTATCCAAACAACAACTATGATCCAAATCCTGGATTTGGAACACACATCGCAGGGTCTACCTCAGGTTCAAATGGTTTCGACGCCACACAAACCGGCAACCCGTCGCTGTTTATTTATAACAACACCACCCAAAGTTGGAGTAGTATTTCCAATACCAATTCAAATACCCTAACTGCTGGAAATCCATACAGGTTGATGGTTCGAGGAAGTCGATCGGTGAATATTAACCAACCAGACAACAATCCCACACCAACAAATACAACTTTAAGAAGCACTGGAACCTTGTCTACAGGAAACGTTTCAATTTCAGGTTTGAGTAGCACAGCAGGGGCAAGTAATTTTGTGGGAAATCCATATCAGTGTGCCGTTGATATGAACACATTGTTGAACGCATCATCAAATCTCAATAAAACATATTATTATGTTTGGGATCCTTCATTAAATACCCGTGGAGCATATGTAACCGTGAATGTTACCACAAACTCCAATGCTCAAAGTTCAAGTGCAAACAAATATCTTCAGCCAGGACAAAGTTGTTTCTTACTTACCAGCACTTCTCCAACTGCAACGCCAAGTTTTACCTTCACTGAAGCATCCAAATATGCAACTGTTTTGAATACCGCTTACTTTTTTGAAATTCCAATAGAAGATGAAAATCAAATTAAAATCAGCCTAAATTCAAAAGATTCTAATTTCCTTACAGATGCAACTTTGATCAATTTCAACCATTTGTATCAGTTCAAGAACAACGACAAACATGCCCCCAAAGTCATCAATCTTGATGAAACCGTAGCAACCAACCTCAACGGTTGGAAATTGGCAGTTCAATGCCGCACAATTCCAAAATCTCTGGAGATTATTCCAATTTTTATCGATAAATACAGAAGCACCAATTATCAATTAACATTGGATATTAAAGGATTAGAATTTACAAAAATTAAACTATTCGATAAATATTTAAAAACCTACATTACACCTCAAAGCAGCACCATTGAATATCCTTTTAGTATAGATAAATCCAGTCCTAAATCTTTCGACACTTCAAGATTTGAATTGCATTTAAACGGATCCATAGAGCTACAAACAAATGAATCTAAAACAACAGCATTCAAACCTTTTACCATAGTGAATCCTTCGGTGAATCATACACTGAAACTTATACCTAATGATGGAATCATAGGAGACATTTATATCACTATTTTTGATCTTGCTGGAAAAATCATCTTTCAGAATTCAACGATTTCAAATGCTGAAAATTTAATACAAATAGCCTTACCACAAGAAATTGCACAAGGTCACTATATGATTCAATTGGCCTCCAACAAAGGCAACAGCTACCATAAAATGATTCTCGAATAAACTACCAATAATTTGGTAAATTGCAATGATTTAGAAATTATTCTATGTCGATTTGGAATTTTTTTTTATATATTCGTTAAAAATTATTTTATGAAAAAAATCACATTCTTAGCCGTATTGTTATTTGCTGGTTCAACTGCATTTGCACAAACTGCAAATCCAGCTAAATCTAAAACAGCAGCTCAAACTGTTCAAACAGAGGGTTCAAAGCAAAAAGCCAATGAGATAAAAAAATCAACTGGCTCAAACCCAATTGGGAAAAACCAAACAAACACAGGTGCTACTACAACCAATGGTAAAAATGGCAGCACAGCTTCAAAACCAGCTCCTGTGAAATCAACACAGGTGAAAGCTACAATTAAAAATGCCGATAAAGGCGCAAACACCGAAAAGTAAACAACAACAACATCAACAATAACAACAAAAAGGGGAATTTATTCCCCTTTTTGTTGTTTTAAACTTCCCGAATCTGCGCTATTTCTCTGATTTTGCCATTTTGGAGTGGCTACTTTACCCATTACTTCTCTATGTGGTTGATTGTCTGGCAACTTCAAAATTGTATCGCCTGAAATAATTTCTGGAGGCATTATCCCTCCCATCACTACCATTTCTGGCTCACCCATAACCTCTGTCACCTCACCACTCACACATGGCACAACCCTTGACACATTGGGTGTAGGATCCATTTTTCCAACGATTTTATTATCTTCTTTCAAATTTTCACGATTCACAACAGAATCCACAGTTTGGGATATACCGGGAGTTGACATTAAATCTACTTTACCTTTCGGCTGCCCATTGTTACAAGATATCACGATTAAACCGATACTCACCAACCACAACCACAAAAAACGTTGCAAAGAACTTTTAAGTTGGTAATACGATTTTTCAGAAACTTCAATTTTCGTTGGCACTGTAACTTTTTCCGCGGCAAATCTTCCGCATAAATTGCCTGTACTTGAAGATTTTCTATTCGAAAAATAATCAAAAAGTTGTTCATCGGTATACTTTGTAAAATCAACCACCACTTTGTTGCATACACCACAAAATCGACCCTTTTCAACAGATGACATTTGATCCCAATTTTCATGACAAGGATCGTTGATTTGAATGTTTAGCTTAGATTTCATGACATTAAATACCAGCAAGTGTAAAAAGGTAAATGATGATCTCTCTATTTTTCAGTATTATTGTATTCACCCATGAAAAAACAGGAAAAAATCGCGTTTATAATCATTCTGATCGTTGGTTTTTTTACGCGTTTTTTTAATTTCTCTGAGATCCCATTTTCAAATGATGAACTCTCAGCACTCAATAGGTTAAATTTCTCTACTTATTTTGAAATGATCGAGAGAGCCGTTTTTACAGACGGACATCCCGCAGGGGTGCAAACTTTCCTCTGGTTTTATACCAAACTTTTTGGCACTGAACAAAGTATCGTAAAACTCCCTTTTGTGCTAATGGGCTTTTTATCGTTACCCCTGTATTTCTTTGCAGCGAGAAATCTAACAAACACAAAAGTAGCATTGTTCACTTTGGCGTTTCTGGCAACTTTACAATATCCAATCATTTATAGTCAAACAATTCGACCATATTCCTCAGGTCAATTTTTCACGGCACTTTGTGTACTTCTTTGGAGCATTCGTTTGAAACAATATCAAACATTTTGGCATCCTACTACATTTGCGTTCACAACGGCTATCTTTCTGAGTTTTAGCAACCATTATTTCAATGCCTTTGTGGTGGTACTAATCTTGCCCGTTGGAATGATATTAAATAGATCAAAATCCATATTTTACCACATTTATCCTTTTTTGATTGCAAGCCTTTGCTATGTGCCACAACTCAAAATTTTCACTCATCAATTGTTGGTGGGCAGTCCAGGGTGGTTACCTACTCCAAACTTAGATAGTTTAATCAAGCACTTGCAATTTGTATTTCAATTTAGCATAGTCCCTGGGTTGATTCTCTTGGGATTTTTCATTTTTAATATTGTAAACCGAACCATTCAAGCAAATCAGTATCAGAGAGGCCTACTCTGGCTAGCCATTTACCTGACCCCAATTCTAACCGCCTATTTTTATTCCATTTACAGAGCTCCACTTTTTCAAGACTCAATTTTCATTTTTAGTTTTTTCTTTCTTTTTTTATTCTTGGGGGACATTCTACTGACCAATAAAACAAACCCAAATGCTTTTTTTATCTTTCTGAGTGCAATTCTTGTATCAAATCTTTATTCTCTTATTTACAAACGTGAACATTACACACAGTTTTACAAGCATGGATATGCCCAATTGGTCCGTGATGTGCAACTTTTAAAAGATCCAAAAACACATGCCCATATTTTTGGATTTGAGCCGTTTTTTTTCAATTACAATTCAAATCAAATTCACTACAAAGGCAAATTGCTGCATTTCCACAGAGATTTATTTTTTTCGGATAGTGCAAAAAATAAATCTTTAATGAATTTCACATTTCGCAATTTTTCCGATAGTCAATTAATGATAGCAACTGCATTTGAAATCCCTGCTATACTTATTGATAAATTGGAATTCCATTACCCATATTCTCTCAGAAGTTTACATTTTGGAAGCGAAGTCTATTTGTTTTCAAAATCTCCATCCATCTTCAATAAACTCAGTGGC
>JACCDH010434643.1_pt1 | contig 11685 bp, 10 predicted proteins | sample 7442481 | NCBI WGS metagenome assembly JACCDH01 (sample SAMN15323433, study PRJNA562643) | freshwater metagenome | isolation source: river surface water | place: USA:Blue River Watershed | collected 2017-08-15 | reverse complement strand
TAGCGGATGCCGCCGTCAGCGATCAAGGGCACGCCTGTGCCTTTGAGGGCCGTGGCCACGCTGTCCACCGCCATGATTTGCGGCACACCCACGCCCGCCACGATGCGCGTGGTGCAAATCGAGCCAGGACCGATACCGACCTTCACGCCGTCAGCGCCGGCCTCAACCAAAGCCAAAGCAGCCGCGCCGGTGGCGATGTTGCCGCCAATGACTTCAATGTGCGGGTAGTTTTGCTTGACCCAGCGCACGCGGTCGATCACGCCTTTGCTGTGGCCGTGCGCGGTGTCCACCACGATGGCGTCCACACCTGCGCGGGCCAGCGCTTCGACGCGCTCTTCGGTGCCCTCGCCAACGCCAACAGCGGCGCCCACGCGCAGTTTGCCTGCGCCGTCGCGTGCCGCGTTGGGGAAGTTCAGCTGTTTGGTGATGTCCTTGACGGTGATCAGGCCCTTGAGTTCAAAGGCATCGTTGACGACCAGCAAGCGTTCGAGTTTGTGTTTGTTGAGCAGGTGTTTGGCTTGTTCTGGCGTGGTGCCTTCGGGCACGGTCACCAGGCGCTCACGCGGGGTCATGATCTCGCTGACCTTTTGGTCGTAGCGGGTCTCAAAACGCAAATCACGGCCAGTCACGATGCCGACCACTTTGCCGCCGTCGCACACGGGAAAGCCAGACACGCCCAGCTCATCGCTCAGGGCCATGACCTGGCGCACGGTGGTGTCGGGGGTGATGACGACCGGGTCGCGCAGAACGCCGGATTCGTAGCGCTTGACCTTGGCCACTTGAGCCGCTTGCTCTTGGGCCGTGAGGTTTTTGTGAACGATGCCGATGCCCCCCTCTTGCGCGATGGCAATCGCCAAACGCGCTTCGGTCACCGTGTCCATGGCGGCGGACACCAGGGGCAGGTTCAGGCGGATGTTTCGGGTGAATTGCGTCGCAAGCGACGTGTCCTTGGGCAGGACTTGGGAGTAGGCAGGGACGAGGAGAACGTCGTCAAAAGTAAGGGCTTTACCGAGTAGGCGCATAAGCTAAGGCTCCAAAAAAAGGATTGTACCCGCGCCAACCAAGGGATTTCCCTGCTCACCCGTCAAAAAACACGGAGCTGCGCCTGATCAGGCGTTCTGAAAATGCAAGACCTTGAGCGATTTCTCAGGCGACACATCGACAAACGCTGCCGGATTGGTCAACCGCTCAATGAATCGCAGGCTGGGCGCCGCCTCGGCCACCTGACTGTGCAAAAACTGCGTGTCCAGCTCGGGGGCATTCAGGCACAGCAGCACATGGCCTTGCGGCTCCAGCAGGTCGGGCAAACGGCGAATCAGCTTGATGTAGTCCTTGGTCGCGATGAAGCTGCCCTTTTGGTAACTGGGTGGGTCGATCACGATCACACCATACGGGCCCATCTTGCTGATCTTGCCCCAGGTCTTGAAGATGTCGTGCCCCAAAAAACGGGCTTTGGGCGGCAAATCGTTCAGCCGGTGGTTTTGCTGGCCCACGGCCAAAGCGCCTTGGCTCATGTCCACATTGACCACTTGCGCGGCCCCACCCTGCAATGCCACGACTGAAAACGCGCAGGTGTAGGCAAACAAGTTGAGGATGTTTTCGTGCAGGGCGTGTTGTTTGAGCCATTCGCGGCCGTTGGCCATGTCCAAAAACAAGCCGTGGTTTTGGCCACGTAAAACGTGGACCAGGTATTGAGCGCCCTGCTCTGTCACCACATGCTTGTCAGGCACGCTGCCGGCCATCAGGCGGGTTTCGGTGTGACCTGTGGCGCGGCATTGGTACACCCAATTGAGCGGCTCACCTGCGGCCAGGGTTTGCCAGCGCTGCTCAAGCGCCATCTGGCATTGCGACAATTCTTCTTCGGTGACAGGCTTGAAGCTCGTCAGCACCCAGACCGGCGCGAACCAGTCGAGCGTCCACTGCTCGCTGTCCGGATAAACACCGCCACGACCGTGAAAGACCCGATGCGCATCGGCAGTGTCGACCATCTGCGAGATGGCATTCAAAAGGGCTTGCATGGCGTAAACGATCAATCAGGGAAAGACAAGTTGTCGGCTTCAGCCGCAACATGGATGGCATGGAGTCGTCGGGGCTGGAGCCACCGACCTACGGGGTCATTTTGTGAATCTCAATAACCTGCGGCCACGCCGCTTTTGCGGTTGGCAAACAAGCCGGTACGGCCTTTGCCTTGGCGTTTGAAGCGTTGGCGACGGGCCACTTTGGGGTCGACCTTGAGGTCGCGGTAAAGCTCGAGGCGGTCGCCTGCTTGAAGTCGGTGACCCCAAGTCACCTTGCGCCCCCAGATGCCCGGTTGCATGAAGGGCAATTTGGCCAGATCCGCTGGCAAGGCCTCGGGAGCGCCGGCCGCCATCAGCTGTTCAATGGCCGACTTCACGGTGCTGCCCACAGGCACTTCCAATGGGCATTCAAACACCTGTCTGGGCTGAGGACTCCAGCACACAAAAATGTTCAGGCTGCCGGAATCAGGCATAGACCACTTCGGCACGTTTGACAAAGGCATCGACCAAGCTGGCGGCGATCTTGTCGAACACCGGCCCCACCAAGGCGGCCAAGGTGCTGCTCGAAAAGCCGTACTGCAAATCCAGCTCGACCTTGCAGGCCCTTTGGCTGCCATCGCCCACGGGCACAAAGCGCCAAGTGCCACTGAGTTCGGAAAATGGCCCTTTGACCAAGCGCATGCCAACCGTGCGACCTTCTTCATGCGTGTTGCGGGTGGTGAAACTTTGGTGGATACCGCCCAGGCTGATGCCGACTTCGGCCAGCATGCCTTGGGCATCCGACTCCAGCACACGCGACTGGTCGCACCAAGGCAAAAACTCGGGGTAACGGGCCACGTCGGTCACGAGGCGAAACATTTCCTCGGGCGAGTACCAGATGAGGACGGACTTGTGGATATTCTTCATACAATGCAATGTTGCTGGGATTGTAGTTTTATCCCGGCCTTCGGATTGCAGCTTGCCTGCACCTGACTTGCGAACGGCGCGGCCGTCCTCATCTGCTCACCATGGCCACGAACAAAAAGTCCCCTGCTGCCCCCACATTTGCCAAGATCGCCGAAAACAAAAAGGCGGCCTTCGACTATTTTTTCGAAGAGCGCTACGAGGCAGGCATGGTGCTCGAAGGCTGGGAGGTCAAGGCCATCCGCGAAGGCAAGGTACAACTGACCGACGGTTATGTGGTCATTCGCGATGGTGAGTTGTTCATCATTGGCTGCTTGATCCACCCGCTCAAGACGGCCTCGACCCACATCAATCCTGAAGCCGCCCGCACACGCAAGCTGCTGCTGAACAAAGAAGAGATCAAACGCCTGATTGGCAAGATCGAGCAAAAGGGCTACACCCTGGTGCCGATCAATTTGCACTGGAAATCAGGCAAGGTGAAATGCGACATCGCGCTGGCCAAAGGCAAGGCCGAGCACGACAAGCGCAACACCATCAAGGACCGCGAAGGCAAACGCGAGGTCGAACGCGTGATGAAAAGCCGCCACCGCTGATCAGTTCAGCTCACGCAGTGGGTGCGCATGGGCTGGCCAGGGGCTCACAAAAAACGCGGCCACTTCGGCAGCATCGACGTCTTCGGAACGCGCTGGTTTCCATTGCGGGCTGTGGTCTTTATCGACCGCCAAGGCGCGGATGCCTTCCACGGTTTCACTGTCACTGACGGGGCGCAGGGCAAAGCAGTGGCGCACCAGATCTCGCTCCATGCGCAGGTCATCGGCCAGGCTCATGCCTCGGGCACGGCGAATTTGCTCAAGCACGACATGCAGCATCAAGGGTGAACGGTGGCGCAAAGTTTTGGCCGTTTGCACAGACCATTCGTCGCTGGCCGATTCGAGCCTTTGCAAGATGTCGCCCACACTGTTCAAGCCAAACACCGCATCCATTTCGGCGCGGTGCGACAAGCCGGTTTTTTCAAGGCGGTCAAAGCGGGTGGTGACCCAGCGCTCGACGGCTTCGCCATTTTCAAACGGGGTCTCGATCAGGGTTTGCCAAAGGTGGGCCAGCTTGCCCGAGGCGACCATGCCATCGGCCAAGCCCGCGTGGACCGCGTCTTCGCCTTGCAGCAGGTGGCCCGTCAAGCCCAAGTACTCGCCCAGACGACCGGCGCAGCGGCTCAAGAAGTAGCCGCCACCCACATCGGGGAAAAGGCCAATGTGGGTTTCGGGCATGGCCATCTTGCTGCGCTCGGTGACCACGCGCACGCTGGCGCCCTGACTGATGCCCATGCCACCGCCCATGACGATGCCATCCATCAGCGCGATGTAGGGCTTGGGGTAGGTGTGGATCAGGTGGTTCAGTCGGTACTCTTCGGTGAAGAAGTCTTCTAGGCTGGGGTCCCCCGCCTTGGCCGCTTGGTGGAAATAACGGATGTCACCGCCTGCACAAAAGGCGCCAAATGGGCCTTCTTTGTGGGTGCCGCGCACAGCCACGGCCAGGACTTGCTCGTTGTGCACCCAAGACATCAAGGCGCTGGTGATCTGACGCACCATGTCCAGCGACAGGGCATTGAGCGCCTTAGGGCGGTTCAAAGTGATGCAGCCGATGCGGCCTTCGATGGTGGCGATGACGTCAGACATTGTTTTTCCAGGCTAAAAATTCATTCATGAGCAAGGCGCTCAACACCAAGGCGCCCCCCAGCAAGACACTGGGCTGGGGTGCCTCGTTGGCGCCCCACCAAGCCAGCGCAATGCCGAACACGATTTCAAGCAAGGCCAAAAGCGAAACTTCCGGCGCTTTGAGCACGCGGGCGCAGACCACCGACAAGGCACAAGGAATCGCCAGCTGAAACAGCCCCAGCATGGCCAGCAGGCCCACATCGTGGACCGAGGCTTGAAACGGCCAGGCCAGTGGCAAAGTGAACAAGGAGGAAAGAACGGCACCCAGCAACACCGAGGGCACCAAGTCGAGGTCCAGACCGTCGGCATGGCTTTTTTGAACCAAGGTCCATTGCACTGCGCCTGCGATGGGCACGCACAAAGCGACCATGGAGCCGAGCAAAAAGTTGGGGGCACCCAAACTCAATTGACTGCCGTACATCCAGGCGATGCCCACGCCGGCCAGCACAATCGCGGCCCAGGTGCGCAAGGGCAAGCGGTGCCCCAAAAAGACACGGGTGACCAGCGCGGTGAGCAAGGGCCCGATCGCCATGGTAATCAAGACATTGGCCACCGCCGTCAGCATGAGGGCCAACATGAAGGCGGTGAACATGACGCTCCAGCACACGCCAGAGAGCCAAAAATAAGGGCTGCGCCAAGGCATACGGGACAGGACGCCCCTGCCCTGCCACAGCGGGAGGATGACCAGCAGCGACAGCACGGTGAAGAAACTGCGCCAGAACGTCACCTCAAAACTGCGGGCCTGCTCCAGATGGCGGGTCACAACGCCGGCGATGGACCACAAGGCTGTGATCCCCACCATCATCGCGACCGCCTGACCGTGCCTGAGTTTCATGTCAAGCCGTGTGGTTCAGATCACTTGTTGCGCTTGCGGTCATGCTCTTTCAAGAAGCGCTTGCGCAGGCGAACGCTCTTGGGCGTGATTTCGACCAACTCGTCGTCCTCGATGAATTCGACGCCGTATTCCAGGGTCAAGTCGATCGGTGGGGTGATCTTGATCGCGTCTTCCTTGCCGGACACGCGGAAGTTGGTCAGCTGCTTGGTGCGCGTGGCGTTGACCACCAGGTCGTTGTCACGGCTGTGGATACCCACAATCATGCCTTCGTACACCGGGTCGTTCGCTTTGACGAACATGCGGCCACGGTCGTCCAGCTTGCCCAGGGCGTATGTGAAGATTTCACCGTCGTCCATCGAGATCAGCACGCCGTTCTTGCGACCACCGATGTCACCTTTGTGGGGCTCGTAGCCGTCAAAGATGTTGGAGATCAGGCCAGAGCCACGGGTCAGGTTCAGGAATTCGTTGGAGAAACCGATCAGGCCACGGGCGGGGATGCGGTATTCCAGACGGACGCGACCGCGGCCATCGGGTTCCATGTTGACCAGCTCGCCTTTGCGCTCGCCCAAGGCTTGCATCACGCCGCCCTGGTGGTTTTCTTCGATGTCGGCTGTGACCAACTCAATAGGCTCATGGCGCTCACCGTCCACATCGCGGAACAAAACACGGGGTTTTGAAACCGCCAGCTCGTAACCTTCGCGGCGCATGTTTTCCAGCAAGATGGTCAGGTGCAGTTCACCACGGCCAGCGACTTCAAAGATACCGTCTTCGTCGGTTTCTTTCACGCGCAAAGCGACGTTGTGCTGCAATTCTTTTTGCAGACGGTCCCAGATTTGTCGGCTGGTCACGTATTTGCCTTCACGGCCGGCCAATGGTGAAGTGTTCACGCAGAAGTTCATGGTCAGCGTGGGTTCGTCCACTTTGAGCATGGGCAGTGGTGTGGGGTTGACTGGGTCGGTCACGGTCACGCCAATGTTCAGATCGGCAATGCCGTTGATCAGCACGATGTCGCCAGGACCGGCTTCGGTCACTTGCACACGGTCCAGACCCTGGAAAGTCAGCACCTGGTTGACACGACCTTTGACGGAAGAACCATCAGGGCCTTCCATCACAACCACGTCCATGCCAGGCTTGACGGTGCCCTGGCTGATGCGGCCCACGCCGATGCGGCCCACAAAGGTGGAGAAATCGAGCGCCGAGATTTGCAATTGCAATGGTGCTGCAGGGTCACCCGAGTTGGGCTTGACGTGCTGGAGCACGGTGTTGAACAGGGCCGACATGTCGGGGCCCCACTGCTCGCCAGGTGCGCCCTCTTCCATCGAGGTCCAGCCGTTGATGCCGGAGGCGTACACCACGGGGAAGTCCAGTTGTTCGTCGGTGGCACCGAGTTTGTCGAACAGATCGAAAGCAGCGTTGACCACTTTGTCGCAGTTGGCACCGGGTTTGTCCACCTTGTTCACGACCACGATGGGCTTGAGGCCCAAAGCCAAGGCTTTCTTGGTCACGAAGCGGGTTTGAGGCATAGGGCCTTCTTGCGCATCGATCAGCAACACCACGCCGTCGACCATGGACAGCGCGCGCTCCACTTCGCCACCGAAGTCCGCGTGTCCAGGGGTGTCCACGATGTTGATGTGGGTGCCTTCCCAGCTCACAGCGCAGTTCTTGGCCAAAATGGTGATGCCGCGCTCTCGTTCGATGGCGTTGTTGTCCATCACGGTGTCGACCACTTTTTCGTGGTCAGCGAAGGTACCCGACTGGCGCAGCAGTTGGTCGACCATGGTGGTTTTACCGTGGTCAACGTGGGCAATGATGGCGATGTTGCGAATTTGCTTGCTCATGCTTTCTTCCTTTAAACCTGCTCGGCCAGCAACGGCTCGTTGGCAGGTGATTTTTCCAAAATCTGTTGAATTTCGATCGGGCTCAACAATCGACCCGGAATCAATTCGCCGCCACGCACATGCGCTGTTCCCAGCAGTGCACGAGGATGTTCTCCATAAACGGCCACATGATCACAATCAACCCAAGGGCCGCGTCGGCGCACCCCACTTAAAAATCGTCCAGCGTTTTCGCTGTCCAAGCTCACATCGGTGTAGCCCGGCAGCAAAACATCCACAGGCTGCAAAGCGCTCAAGCGCTCGTTTTCAGCCATCGCATCCAGCTGCTCCAGACTCACGCATTGCGCTTGGTCAAACGGACCCGTCTGCACCCGGCGCAATGCGCTCAAATGGCCCCCACAACCCAAAGCCTCGGCAATGTCCTCGCCCAGGGTTCGGATGTAAGTGCCTTTGCTGCACGCCACGCGCAAGCGCAAAAACGGGGCATCACCTTGCAGCTGCATGTCAAGCAACTCCAGATCGTGAATCACCACACTGCGAGGTGCACGCTCGACGGTTTCACCCTCGCGGGCGTATTCGTACAAAGCTTTGCCGTCCTTTTTCAAGGCGCTGTGCATCGGTGGCACCTGGCTGATCGGGCCCATGAACTGGTCCAGTACTTCCACCACCCTACCCGGTGTACATGACACTTCCCGTGTCTGAATCACATCACCTTCAGCGTCGGCCGTGCCGGTTTTGATGCCAAGCCTTACCGTCGTCTCGTAAACCTTGTCAGCATCCAGATGTTGCTGACTGAATTTCGTGGCTGCACCAAAACACAAGGGCAACACACCGGTGGCCAAAGGGTCCAAAGTCCCGGTGTGTCCGGCCTTTTCGGCACGCAGCAACCACTTGGCCTTTTGCAAAGCCTGGTTGCTGGACAGTCCCAGCGGTTTGTCGAGCAGCAGCACCCCATGCACAGGGCGCCGCTGCACCCTGGTGCGTGGCGCTGCGGTCATGCTTCGTCGTCTTTGGCGCGAGAGGCCACCGCTTTGGAGATCAAGGCATTCATGTCCGATGCACGCTCTGTGGTGCGGTCAAACAAGAAGTGCAGTGTCGGCACGGTGTGGATGTGCAAACGCTTGAACAAACCATTGCGCAGAAAACCCGCAGCGGCGTTCAGGCCTTCGGTGGCTTCATCGGGGTTACCGGTCAAAACGCTGAAAAAAACCTTGGCATGGGCGTAGTCGGGTGTCACCTCGACCGCGTTGAGCGTGACCATGCCCACGCGTGGGTCTTTCAACTCACGCGCGATCAACTCGGCCAGATCGCGCTGGATCTGGTCGGCCACGCGGAAACCGCGATTGGGTACGGATGAAACCTTTTTACGGGCCATTTACAGCGTTCTCGCGATTTCCTTGACTTCGAAGAATTCGAGTTGATCGCCTTCTTTGATGTCGTTGTAGTTCTTGAGCTTGATACCGCACTCGAAGCCTTCTTTGACTTCGCGCACATCGTCCTTGAGGCGCTTGAGCGAATCGAGCTCGCCGGTGTAGATGACCACGTTGTCGCGCAGCAAACGGAACTTGGCATTGCGGTTGACCATGCCCGACGTGACCATACAACCTGCAACCGTGCCGATCTTGGAAGCCACGAACACCGTGCGGATCTCGGCGGTACCGATGACCTCTTCGCGCTGTTCTGGTGCCAACATGCCCGACATGGCAGCTTTGAGCTCATCCACAGCGTCATAAATGATGTTGTAGTAGTGGATATCCACACCATTGCCTTCGGCCAACTTGCGGGCACCGGCATCGGCGCGCACGTTGAAGCCGATGACGATGGCTTTGGAAGCAATGGCCAAGTTGATGTCCGATTCGCTGATGCCACCCACGCCAGAGTACACCATCTGCACTTTGACCTCTTCGGTCGACAGCTTGAGCAAGGATGCGCCCAAGGCTTCTTGCGAGCCTTGCACGTCGGCCTTGACGATGATGGGCAAAGTCTTGACTTCGCCAGCAGACATGTCGGTGAACATGTTTTCCAGCTTGGCCGCTTGTTGCTTGGCCAGCTTGGTGTTGCGGAACTTGCCTGCGCGATAGGTTGCGATTTCACGGGCACGACGCTCATCGCCCATGACCATGAATTCGTCGCCAGCCTGAGGAACTTCGGTCAGACCCTGAATCTCGACAGGAATCGAAGGACCAGCCGATTTGATGGGTTGGCCGTTTTCGTCCAACATGGCCCGCACACGGCCAAAGGTTTGACCTGCAAGGACCACGTCGCCTGTGTTCAAGGTACCGGACTGCACAAGGATAGTGGCCACAGGACCACGGCCCTTGTCCAGACGTGCTTCGATCACCAGACCCTTGGCAGCAGCATCCACCGGGGCCTTGAGTTCCAGCACTTCGGCTTGCAAGAGCACTTGCTCCAGCAAATCGTCAATACCCATGCCGGTCTTGGCCGACACAGACACAAACGGCGAATCGCCACCAAACTCTTCGGGGACAACTTCTTCGGAGATCAGTTCAGCGCGCACACGCTCGATGTTGGCATCGGGCTTGTCCATCTTGTTGATGGCGACCACGATCGGCACACCGGCCGCTTTGGCGTGTTTGATGGCTTCCTTGGTTTGAGGCATTACGCCGTCGTCACCGGCCACCACCAGGATGACGATGTCGGTGGCTTGTGCGCCACGGGCACGCATGGCCGTGAAGGCCTCGTGACCGGGCGTGTCCAAGAAGGAAATCATGCCGCGTGGTGTTTCCACGTGGTAGGCGCCAATGTGCTGGGTGATGCCACCAGCTTCGCCAGAGGCCACTTTGGCACGACGAATGTAATCGAGCAACGAAGTTTTACCGTGGTCCACGTGGCCCATCACGGTCACCACAGGGGCACGCGATTTGGCCTCTGCGTGTTGATCGGAAACCTCTTCATCGGTGAAAGCTTCGGGATCGTCCAAAGCAGCCACCACGGCTTTATGGCCCATTTCCTCCACCACGATCATGGCAGTGTCTTGGTCCAGCGGTTGGTTGATGGTGGCCATTTGACCGAGTTTCATCAGGTGCTTGATGACTTCGGAGGCTTTGATCGCCATCTTGTGTGCCAATTCGGCCACGGTGATGGTTTCTGGCACGTGCACTTCGATCACGCGCACTTCTTGAGGTGCAGATTGACCATGGGAATCGTCACGGTCTCGATCGTTGCCACGGCGGCCCTTGGGGCCTGCGCGCCAGCTGTTTCGGCCCACGCCGCCACTGGTGTCACCACGGGTCGGGATGGCCTTTTTCTTGCCCGGCTCACCTGCCCAGCTGGAGGAGAGCTTGGCCGATTTGACTTCTTTGTTACCACCGGGGGCAGCGGCGTCACCGGCCTTGGCTGCAGCAGCGCGAGCGCCAGGTGCAGGCGTGCCAGCAGGTTTGTGCAATGTGCCTTTGACAGCTGCTTTGGGCTCGACTTTGGGCTCTTCCTTCTTGGCAACCAACACCTTTTTTGGGGCGTTCATCATGTTGCGGATGGCTTCGGCTTCGGCCAGCGCCTTGCGGCGACGCTCGTCCAAATCACGGGCGCGAGCGGTTTCTTCATCGGCGCGGGCTTTGGAGTCGGCGGCAGCTTGTGCAGCGGCAGCTTCGCGAGCCGTTTGAGCGGCTTGGGCTTTTTCTGCTGCTTCAAGCGCAGCTGTGTCCACCACAGGTGCTGCGGGGGCTTGTGCGGGTTTGGATTGAGAAGCGTTGATGCTGGCCGCTTCAGCGCGGGCCAGTTGCTCGCGCTCATCGCGGTTCAAAGTAGGCTTGGCCGCTTGAGCCGCAGCATCTGCTTGTGCCTTGGCTGCCTGAGCTTCGGCTTCAGCGGCTGCGCGCTGCTTGGCTTCTTGCTCTTCACGCAGGCGGCGTTTTTCGGCGAGCTCTTCTTCCTGGCGACGGATCAGTTCGGCTTGGCGACGTGCTTCTTCTTCGCGGCGGGCCAATTCGGCATGATCGATCACGGGCTCTTGAATTTCCTCGGCCACGGCTTCTGCGGCGACTTCATCGTCGCGCTTGATCAAGGTGCGCTTTTTACGCACTTCCACTTGAATGGTGCGGGCCTTGCCAGAAGAGTCGGCTTGCTTGATCTCGCTGGTCGATTTCTTGACCAAGGTGATTTTTTTGCGGTCGCCGGCTTGTGTGCCGTGGCTGGTTTGCAAATAGCTCAGGAGCTTTTGCTTGTCGGCATCGGACAGTGCATCGCTGTCCGAGGTTTTAGCCACGCCGGCTGCGCTCAATTGCTGCAGCAGGACATCGGCGGATTTTTTGAGTTCATTGGCGAACTCGGCAACTGTGGTGCTGGACATAATGGTGTTCAAGCCTCCGTTAACTTCAGGCCTGGCCTGCGAACCAATGTTCGCGGGCTTTCATGATCAG
>JACCDH010777900.1_pt1 | contig 11687 bp, 11 predicted proteins | sample 7442481 | NCBI WGS metagenome assembly JACCDH01 (sample SAMN15323433, study PRJNA562643) | freshwater metagenome | isolation source: river surface water | place: USA:Blue River Watershed | collected 2017-08-15 | reverse complement strand
TACCTGGTCGCTCTTGAAAGAAGAATACACTTCCCTTATTCTGCCAGAACAATACAATACAAGTAATCAAGAGTATCGGTGAAAGCACTATCAACAAACATATTGATACCAACAAATCAAAAAGGCGTTTCCCTATTTTTCTATACATGAATGAGAATTACTAAATAAAAAGAGCCCCGCAAAAATACGAGGCTCTCTATGCAATTATTTTATGAATGAATTATTTTTTATATTCTTCCTTAAACCAGTCAAAGGTAATCTTGATTCCATCTCGTAATCTGAACTGAGGGTCGTATCCAAAAAGACTTTTCGCTTTATCAATGGATGCCAAACTATGCGGAATATCGCCAGCCCTAGGTGGACCAAATGTGGGTTGGACATCCGTACCGGCTGCACTTGCAATCGCATCCCACAATTCTACTAAATTGGTGCGATCTCCTACTGCTATATTCACTACTTCATGCTTTTCTAATTGCTCTGTATCCAACATGGCTTTGATATTCGCTTGCAGGGCATTCTGAACAAAAGTAAAATCCCTAGAGTTTGTTCCATCTCCATTAATTTTTGGCGAGGTGCCTTCCATTGCTGCTTTCATGAATAGTGGTATCACGGCAGCATATGGATTGTTGGGATTTTGTTTGGGTCCGAATATATTAAAATATCTTAGGCCAATGGTATGTAGGCCATACACCCGACTGAAAACATCACCATACAATTCATTCACCCATTTAGTAACAGCATAGGGCGAAAGGGGCTTTCCTTCATTTCCTTCTACTTTGGGAAGCTCTTTGCTATCACCAAAACTTGAGGAACTTGCGGCATAAACCATGCGTTTTAGGTTGGGAGATTCTTTAGCAGCAACGAGCATGTTTAGGTGTCCACCGATGTTTACATCATTCGATGTAACGGGATCTTCAACTGAACGGGGTACGGAGCCCAATGCTGCCTGATGACTGATATAATCCATACCTTCTACTGCCTTTTTACAAGTTTCCAAGTCACGAATGTCACCCTCGATAAACTCAAAATTGGGTAATCCAATGAATCCCTCAACATTGGAATAATAACCATTGGATAAATTATCGAGTACTCGAACTTGTTTCGCTCCCAAACTCAACAGCAATTCCACCATGTTGGAACCAATAAATCCAGCGCCACCGGTAATTAAAAAACTGCTTTGGGAAATTTTATCTTTAAATTGATTCATTTTTTAAATATTCTATTCAACACTTCAAAAATTCGCTCAAACTCATCCTCTCTCAAATTGCTGCCGCTCGGTAAACACAATCCTTTTTCAAAAAGTTCAACACATACCCCTGAACCGAAGAATTCACTTCCTTCAAAAACCGGTTGCAAGTGCATGGGTTTCCATAATGGGCGACATTCGATATTCTCTTTTTCCATTTCCAAACGAACAAATTCGCGATCAATTCCACCTGTTTTACTTGGGTCTATGATAATGGATGTCAACCAAAAATTAGAATAAAATCCAGAATTCGGCTCTGTTTGTAATTCAACTCCTTCAACATCAGCAAAAAATGCTCTGTATCGTTGGTTATTGGCTCTTCTTTGAGCAACACGATCATTCAAAACCTCCATCTGACCGCGACCAATTCCCGCAACGATATTACTCATGCGGTAATTATATCCAATTTGCGAATGTTGGTAATGTGGTGCATTATCACGCGCTTGAGTGCTTAAAAAACGCGCTTTTTCAACGTAATCATTATTGCTAGAAACCAAAGCTCCACCTCCAGATGTTGTAATTATTTTGTTTCCGTTGAAACTCAAGGCCGACATAACGCCAAAGGTTCCGCACATTTTTCCGTTGTACGACGATCCCAAAGCTTCTGCGGCATCTTCCACGATGGGGATTCCCGATTCTTTTGATATCGCCTCTAACTCGTCCATTTTTGCAGGCATTCCGTACAAATGCACGGGCATGATAGCACGGATATACCCTTTATTTCCTTTGGGTTCTTTTTTTCTGGGGATGCCATATCCCTGTCCAACCAAGGTCTCGATGGCTTCTTTCAGCGCGACAGGATCCATATTCCATGTATCACGTTCAGAATCGACGAATGCAATTTTTGCACCTATATATACTACAGGATTCGTCGTACCACAAAAAGTAAAACTCTGCACCAATACCACATCATTGGGTGTAACTCCGAGCATCACCAATGCCAAATGTAAGGCAGCGGTTCCGGATGTCAATGCTGCCGTGTAATAATTTTGCGTCTCATTTGATTTGATGTATGATGATAAATCATTTTCAAAGCCTGTTACATTGGGACCCAAAGGTGCAACCCAATTGGTATCAAACGCTTCGTTTACATATTTTCGTTCCCCACCACCCATGTGCGGAGATGAAAGCCAGATTTTATCCATTGTATTTCAGTAAAAGGTCGTTTTCATTCATAATAATTGGCAATTCATCTACATCCCGTAAAAAAATTGTCCCTGGTTCAAACTCGTACATTTTATAATTTCGATCAAAGCTAGTATCTCCAGTTAAAATACTAATAGTATCCTCAGCAAAGTTGGCACCGGCTGCTGCAAAACACTGAGTAAATGCCACATGTCTAACATTGATTTCGGTTATAAATGGAACACCGTTTTCATCTTCTTTGTAATCAACAGTAAAAAATCCATGTTTAGGTGACCCTGTTTCATTAAATACTACTTCCATTGCTTCAATTGATTTTTCGACAATTGTGGGCTCATTTAAAAGTCGGCCAAATGATGTATTACCCGTAATTCCAGATGGTGCAACTTTTGACATAATATAATTAACACGCTCACCCACCGCTGAGCGGAGTAATTCACCATCGGCATAAAGCAATTTACATGCTAAATTTCTACCTGAAAGAAATTTACTCGCAAGAAAATTTTCTACTTTGGGGTTAATTTCAATCCAATTTTTAAGTGATTCTTCATTTTCAATTTTCAATGAACCCAATCCACTTGTCCCTGAGGAACTTCTAACCCAAAATTCCGAACCCAATTTTAAAAATATTGATGCGAAATCTTGCAAATTTCTATTGAATGAAACAGATGCTGGAACCAAATTCAAATCCTTAAATAAATCCGTCATTTTAGATTTATCTACCAAAATAGAATTAATCGCGTAATCGGGTAAAAGGGTTCTGCATGGTAGTTCACCTGTTTTAGCTTTCTCACCCCAAATAGTTACTTCCAATTCAGGTAAAATAATTGCGATTTCGATATTATTCTCCTGAATAATTCTATCAATTTCTATCCAATATTTAGGATGTGTTGCAGGTGGAATAACATAGGTCTTTTCAAAAAGATCCTTCTGGTATAAACCTATTGCTAGGGGATTAATATCTGTTCCAATAAATTTTGCATTTTTGAATCTAGATCCATGTTTTACTATTGATTTTACAAAACTCCTAGGAGTTGGTCCACCAATGCCTGTTATTAATATATTCATTTCAAATAATTTAACTAATTTTTAATAAATGCTTCAACCCTCTATCAACTGGCAACTGCCATAACAACTTACACCAATCATGATTGCCTTCAATTAATCCTGGGCCACTTTCAGTGATTACAATATCCCAACCAATTGAACGATTTTGTGGATGCAATAGAGCTGCTTGCTTAGCCAAGACTATACACTCTTTCCAAAAAGGCACTTGAAAATCAACTATTTTCATTTTTGTAATCGGATGAAAAATCTCAGGTTCTTTAGTGATATCACTATAGACAGCTGGACCAACTATAACTCCTGTAATTTCATTAATCGGAGCCGCAATATTTCCTGCTGCCAAATTGTCTATTTTTGAATCTACAGAAATTCTTTGTCTACAACCTAAAATTTCAACTTCATTTTTTGTATTTAATTGTGTAAAAATTCTAACTGTATTTACCCCACTTGGAGATAATCTTTGTATGTCTTTATGTTGGACTAAAAAGGTTTCAACCATATCATATCCGTTTTCATTCATGAATTGTAATAAATTGCCCTCATTTAAGTTCTCTGTGGTTTTTATATTTACAGAAACTCCGCATTTACCATTCGAAATCTTAAATACTAGAATTTTCTCTTTACAAAGAATCTCTGCAATTTTTTTATCTTTTTCTAAATTTTCAATTCGAAATATATGGTGTTTAAAAAACTGTTTATATTTTTCATAGAACAACCGTTTATCATCCAGTATTCCTCTATATTTTGTAGGATTCATCAATTTCTGGTATTCAAACATGTGTCCTGTCCCGGCCCATTTTTTACATTCTGAATGGCCTTTATCGTAAAATTTAAATTGATAAAACTCCAATATTGAAATATTGTATCTTAATGAATTATAAAATATCAATATCCACTGTATAAAAATACTAACTTTTTCTTTTTTATATAGATCGCTTTGAAATTTTAGAAATAGGGGATAATTTAATTTTTTTAAATAATAACCAAAATAAATAATTCTCATTAACATCTTTTTATCTCTTTTACTAATTCATCTATTGAAATAAACTCAACCTCAGGCCATTTATCTACAATTTTGCATAGCAATCCTTTTAGATTTATTAATCCCGCCTCTCGGTTTTTTACGTCTATATTACCACAGAAGTTTACTCTATGTGAGCTTATTATAGCAGGTTTATTCCAAAAAAAAGCGGCTTCAATCTGTTTCAGTGTATATTCAATCCAATTTACTCCAGATACGGTTGGCTCGAAAACGCAGTTTCGCACAATTGAAACAAGTTGTTTATGCCTCTGTTCACCTAAATAATTCCTTTCTTTTTGAAACTTACCTTCACCCCAATGACGATTTGAAACTCTTTCTTTATCAATTCCTATTAATCCTAGTTTTTGCACATATTCAAATATATCATTATGCAGTTTCTGTGCTGGTGGAGTGAATGTCATAGATTTATATCCATATACTTTTTCAAACTGCTTTAATCCATCTTCGATTATAAATTTATGTGATTCAACCTCCTCTTCTTTCCAAAATGAGAATGCTTGATTAAATTCTACATTTGGATGGTCTTTGTGCATTGGCAACTTGGCCATACTAAAATTTCGAATATTTATTAGCATTTGTGGATTATTTTCACGAATCAAAGTATTAAATAAATTTACATTCAAGTGCTCTCTTCCATGAAATTGTGGTTTTATATATCTTAAATTTATACCTTCTTTCATTAATTCAAATGCACCTCTATATTCTTCAATTTCTGTGGACAACCTTTCATAGGTAATATTTAAATTTTCAGGTACATATTCTCTTTTTGCCATTGAATCTTCAAAATTTACATTACAAGGAAGAGCATATGTAGTGAAAATAGCATGATTACCGTTTAAATCTTTAACACTACCAAGAGTATCAAAAAGTTGTTCATAATCCCCTTTTGTGTCTAATGAATCCAATAAATCAAATCTGGAATCTAGCACCAAACCTTCTTTTGTTATTTCTTTTTTTGCCTTATTAGAATGCAATCTTACATTCCCATAATCATCCACTGCAAATGCAACAATTTTCCTTCGAGTTTTCCAACCCGGAATATTTTTTAAATGATTAAATAGAGTTGTTTGAATTGACATTTGAGTTTACAGCTTGAATAATTGTTAAATAAGCAATTTCAGGTTTAAGATTATTAATAAAATAACGTTTACCGTTTTTTCCTAACCCCATTAAAAATTCTCCATTTGAATATAATTCTAACAAGTTATTTCTCAATTGCACGTGATCACCAGCATAAGACCATAATCCACACTGTTCTTTTTCTAATATCTCTCCAAAGTCTGTGGATTTGTCCAAGCTAGCCAATATCGGAATCCCGACATTAAAATAATCCAAAGCTTTACTCGGTATGTTTGGAATAGTGAATTTTTCATTTAAACTAATTAAGCCAACATTACACGAGCTTAATAAATCTTGATACTCTTGTTTTGGAATGGTTCTCTCGATTTTAATATTTACTAATCCAATTCGATTAATTTCTTTTTCCAAATTATTCATCTGTACGCCTTCACCAAGTAACAAAAACACGATTTCTGGATAACTCAATACTGATTCTGCAAGAGCTAATACATTTTCCAACTGTTGTGGCTTACCCATGTTGCCACCAAATACTACTACAAACTTGTTTTCAAGTTCGTATTTGCGTTTTAATTCATCTTTATTAAAACCAAAACCTAAATATTGTTTTTGAAAATTCTTTAACTCGTGAATTTTAGAAATTGGGACTGTTGAATTATGTTTCAAAACATATTCGATATTCCCTTTTGACATACAACCAATGAAATCTGCCTCGTTATATAATTTTTTCTCTTTTCTTTTGAAGTATTTATGTAAAAGCCCATCTTCCTTTATAAAATCTAAATCCACCGCATTTTGAGGGAATATATCTCGTAATATTAAATAGAATTTTGATTTGTTTTTTGTTTTTAATTTAGCAGCTAAATCAACCAATGTAATTGGAGGCGTAGGAGAGATTATTAAATCGAAAGATTTTCCTCGGTAAAATTTATTCATCGCTCTTCTAAATTGAAAGGGCAAAAGTAAATTGGATATACCTTTTAAATAGTTTGGTACATTTTTAATTGGTAGTGTTCTTACTCTTAGTACAGGTATATTGTTTTCAAAGTAAATTCCAGTCATTTCACTTCCAGGTGCCACTACTGAGACTTCATGGCCATACTTTACAAACTCTTCCACTAAAGTTGTGTACATATTAAAAGACTCATTCATGTCTGGAAATGCAAACATGAGAAAAACTACTTTCATTTTTAGACCTTACTAATACTTTCGTTTATCAAAATATCTTTTATATTTTGTTCGGGGTAATTAATTAATACTGCCTTGTAAACTCCTTTGAAAACGAATAAACTCCCAGCAGAAGCACCTATAATGGCAAACTTCTCAATTAATTTTCCTATATCTTCTAATGAGCCAGCTCCACCTAGTATTGTAAGCGGACATGTGACGACCTCTCTGATCTTTTGAGCTAATACCAAATCATAACCCTTCATCTGACCATCTTGATCAACACTGTTTATTATTATCTCACCTGCTCCTTTACTTTGGAACAACTTTGCTAATTCTATTGGTGAATTACTTGTTGTTTTTTTTGCATTATGTGTAACAACTTCATACCCACCAAATATTTTTCTTTTAACGTCTAGTACAACAACTGTACTTTGTGCACCAACTCTATTTGCTATTTCTGTAATTAAATTTGGATTCTCAATAGCCGCAGAGCTTATGGAAATTTTTTCAACGCCCAATGAAAAAATCCTCTGTGCTTGTTCAACTGTTTTAATTCCTCCACCATAACACAATGGCATTCTGCATTCAGAAGCCAATTTATCAATTAGCTTATAATCAGGTTCACGCTTTTGAATCGTAGCATCTATATCAATTACCATCAACTCATCAGCTTCTTTTTCATTAAAAATACGCACTGCATTAATTGGGTCTCCAACATATTTGGGATTTTTAAAATTAACTGTCTTTACAAGTCCCTTCTCATGAACCAATAAACAAGGAATTATTCTAGGTCTTAACATGTCAAATTTTTGCAAAATTTTCTAATAATTTCACGCCATATCCATGGCTTTTTTCAGGGTGAAATTGAACTCCATATATATTGTTTGAATTTATGGCACAGGTGAATTTATATCCATATTCTGAGTTAGCTATTTCATCACTTTCATTAAAATTATCAAAATAAAAAGAATGTAAAAAATAGAATTTTGATTTTTCATCAAATCCACCAAATATTTTCTCTGTTGATTTAAAATTCACATCATTCCAACCCATATGTGGCAGTTTTGTTGTATATGATATTCTAGACTCATCAAATTTCCTTACTCTACCAGATATCCAACCTAAACCAGGTAAAATGCCTTCATCGCTAAATTCAGCCATCATTTGCATTCCTACACAAATTCCAATAATGGGTATTTTATCAACTAATACCTTTTTTTCAACCATTTTTCTCATACCCGATTTATTAAATGCTTCCATAGCATGATCAAAAGCCCCTACCCCTGGAAGTATTAATCTATCAACATCCTCAAAATCTTCCAGTTTATAAAGTTGTTTAATCGGAATATGCAAGCGATTGTAAATATTTACGAATGCATTTATATTGCCTAAACCATAATTTATAATGCCTATCATCTCATTAATCTTTTTTCGTTTCCAAATTTCATTAAAAATTGGCCCCCTAAATTAACTAACCATCTTTTATTTTTATAATCTCTAAACGTTTTATTTTTACCCTCAAATATGGCATGAAGCTCATCAACTGTGAAATCCAATTTATGAGCTACATATTCAAATTCATTAGTTAGAATTTTTTCGTCTAATTCTGGTTTTGAAATTCTCTCTAAGGCCTCTTCTCTTGTCATTTGTCCCGTTAAAATCAGACTTGAAAAGTGAGCTCTTCTTTTCTCAAAGCCAAATTTTCTAGGCAACCAATAATCTTCATAGAATCTAGTAAACCTTGATTCATGATGTTTATGCTGAAATTTCTCCCATCCAAATTTTTTAAATAGTAATTCTTCAGCATCCTTTTTTATGAATGGAACTAAATTTAGAGGTTTAACAACCATCATTCCAAAAAATACTTGATACAATACTTTATATTCCAAAATATCCAAAATTGGAAAAGTTTTTATTTTATTATTTCCAAACTTTTTATAAATATCCATCACTAACAACTTATCAATACCTGGATATGCACCCCAAGCAGGTGGTTCTTTGCAACATTCAGTAGAGTAATTCGCCCCGGTTAAAACGTATTTTATTTTATTCTTCCTTGCGAACTTATACATGCCTGAAAAAAATGCAATGTCTTGTGGAGCATCTTGCCCTGGCACTTGGGATTTTAAATAGGCTCTTTGTAAATCCTTCATTTCTTCCCAATTGATAACTTCTGTAAACAATTCCAAACCTAAACCATTGCATAATTTTTCAATGTTTCCCACTGCTTTATCTGTATTCCAACCAGCATCAACATGAAATAACAAAGGGCGAATTCCCATAATTTCCTTCGCAACATAGGCTGTGTACGAGCTATCTAACCCTCCGCTCAAACCTATAATACAATCAAAATCCTTACCTTTCCCTTCGGCTTTGATTTTATCAGCTATTCGCATTAATTCTTGATATCCCCTTTTGTCTGTATGCCAATTAGGTAGTATGTTAAGCTGAAAATTGTGAAAATAATCGCTTACACCATCGTTATCAAAAACGATGTCTGGATCTGTTGTATCCATTATGGTTTTAGTGCAAATTTGATATTTGTTCATAATCATATTATTTATTTACTATTATTTCCTCAAACCAGTTAAAAAGTTCTTCGTATTTCTCTTGATTATTTGGATAACTATTTAGTTTTGAAAATCCTTTTTCTACAATTTGATTTCTTAATTCTACATTTGATATTAGCTCATTTATTTGCAACGCAGCATCTTTTGGACAGTCTGATTGAAAAAATAAGGCTGCATCCCCGCAATTATCTTTAGCAAAGGGTAAATCCGTTGTCACAATTGGTACTCTCATTGCCATTGCCTCCAAATAAGTGGCAGAGAATACTTCCATCAGTGTAGGTAAAAAAACAATTTGCGCATTTCGATAATAATTTAAACAATCGTGCAAATTTAGTTTTCCGGCATTTATTAATTGACTATTTACTTCAAGTTCAAATGATTTTTTAACAATTTTCAACCATAAAGGATCATCTTCAGGTATTGTTAAAATGAAGCACGGTTCGACATGAAAATCTTTTTTAAGATGATAAGCAACTTCAGGAATTATATTCAAATTTTTATGAGGATATGGAGCTGCTAAACAAAAGATATTGGTTGGAACAGAATTTATTAAACCGTTTTTATCTAAATTTCCGGCCTCAACAAAAACCATATTTGGTGAATTTGGTACTACTTTTATCTTGCATCCTGAAATGCCAAGCCTTTTAATAATACCAATTTTTGCCGCTTCGGTTTGTGTCTCTATGAACGCAGCTTTTTTCGCCCACTGTTGTCTGTAAAAAATACCCAATTTTATTTTTATTCTTTCAATGAAGTTAGGATAAATATGCCAAGGTAATGGTGCTTCATTAATCTCCCAAGGATTTGTATAACGACCAATTTCGGGCTGTTTAAAACATACATATGAAGGAAAACCGATCGAGTATATTAAATTTGGCTGCCAATCATTGCAAATTTTATGTATTGTTTTTCGGCTTTGTACTCCTTTTAGAACTCTAGCGGGAGAAATTGGTATACAAATTATACAATCTAAGTTTTTTATTTCTGATGAAAGCCCTTCGTAAATTCCTTTAGAAACTAAAAATTTCCATTTGAAACGGTTATCCTTTGCTGCATTTTGGATAAAAGTAATGCCTATTTGAATTCCACCACCAACCACTAATGTGGTTGCATTTACTAATATTTTATTGAACACCAAATTTAATTTTTAACTGGCTGTTTAACTTGACAAACTATGGAGTAATATTTTTTAAAATAGTACTATTTTTTAATGATACTATCTCAGTTTTATTTATGAAATTTTAACTGTGAGAGAATTTATTTTTGATTTTCTCTTAATTAGCTATGAATTTCAGATATTCCTGAGCTATTTTTTCCTTAGAATATTTTTCAACGGCATCATTACTTAATAATCTAAATTTTGCTTGTATTTCTTCATTATAAATCAACTTACTCAATTTCTCTTTATACTCCGATATATTCATGTTTTCAATTAAAAACCCATTAATTCCATCTTGAATTATATCCGAAGGCCCAGCCATACAATCAAAACTGATAGAGGCTAAACCACTGCCCATAGCTTCTCCTAATACATTTGGAAAACCTTCAGAGACAGAAGTAAAAGCAAAAATTCTACTTTGATTATAGAATTTAGATACATCAATCTGATTTCCCCAAAAAACTATCTTTTTAGATACGCTGGAATTTTCAGCTTGTGACTTACAGTGGTCAAAAAGCTCTCCCTCTCCTACAAACCATAATTCCCAATCTTTTGGATTAATTTCTTCAAAAATCGTAATGAGTATTGATTGATTTTTAGAAGAAATAAATCTCCCAACATTTAGAATTACATTTCTTTTAGAAATAGAATTATCTTTTAAAATTGGAATGGGATTCCCTATTACGCGAATGTTTTCATGCTTGAATTGACTAAGATGAAATTCTTTTGATTGACTAGTTTGTGAGACAATACCATCGGCTAATGGATATAACAATTTATTTAGATAGTCTTGCATCTTACCATAACTTATTCCAGGCCTGCTTCTATCTGAAACAAATACTTTGCTTTTTAAACCTAATCCAGACAATATACACAAAGCATTATAACGCCCACCAAAACTCAAATAACATTTAGGTTCAATAGATTTTAATTTTTTGCGTAAATAGAAGATAGTCTTAATATATGCAAAGGTCTTATTATATTCTCTATAATTAAAATTCGGTTTATGTATAATCACTCTTGAGTCAAGCTTATAAAACGAATTACCTTGAATCAAACAAATTATATGTACTTCAATGTTATCATTCTTTGAAAACTCATTGGCCAAGGTTGATATAACTCTTTCAGCTCCGCCAGAACTCAAATCAGCTGTAATTAGTGCTATTTTTATTTTTGGCTTATTTCCTTCAGACATCTAACTTATAATAAAACTTA
>JACCDH011566611.1_pt1 | contig 11688 bp, 11 predicted proteins | sample 7442481 | NCBI WGS metagenome assembly JACCDH01 (sample SAMN15323433, study PRJNA562643) | freshwater metagenome | isolation source: river surface water | place: USA:Blue River Watershed | collected 2017-08-15 | reverse complement strand
GGGGCGCTCGCCTGGCTCAAGATGAGGCATGTGCCTATCGTACTTAATCAAAACGGCGTTTTTTATCCGGGATGGTATGACGGCGACTGGCAGAAAATGAACGCACAGATGGGGTTAGCCTACCATCGTGCGGATCACGTATTTTGGCAGAGCGACTTTTGTCGTCGGGCGGCTGACCAGTTTCTCGGGCGGCGTGAAGGGGCGGGTGAGGTGCTGTTTAATGGGATCGACACGCTGCGTTTTTGTCCGGCCCAAGTGCATCAGGATCGTCCATTCACTTTCTTGCTTACCGGTAAGATTGATGCTCATCTTGGGTATCGTCTTGAGAGTTCCATCACCGGATTGCGGGTGGCGCGTGACGGTGGCCTGCATGCACGACTCTTGATCGCCGGGCAATTAGCCGATACGGTGCTGGAAGCCAGTCTGCGACAAGTGAATCGGCTTGGACTTGAAGGGGATGTCGATTTTCTGGGCGCTTATACACAGGAAACAGCACCTGCCATCTATCAGAAGGCTGACGCATATATTATGACGAAGTATTTGGACCCATGTCCCAACACGGTGCTGGAAGCTATGGCGTCTGGCCTGCCGGTGCTCTATTCGGCAAGTGGTGGTGTGCCGGAACTTGTTGGGCCGCTGGCCGGAATTGCTTTACCGGTGCCGGAACGTTGGGATGAAATAGCTATCACACCGACGCCTGAGGAAATCGGCAAAGGAATGATTGAAGTTGCTCGGGGCGCACCGGCGATGAGCGTAGCGGCTCGCCAGCGTGCAGAGGATGAGTTTGAAATCACGCGCTGGATCGAACGGCATCGACAGGTATTCAGGCGTTTGCTGGGGTCGAATAATTGAAGCCTTTCCTGCTTAGTGTTGCCAATCTGCTGGCCTGGGTTTGGCGCCTGCTCCCCGGCCGTCTGCGAAGCAGTTTGCTAACAGGCCTGTTTGTCCTCGATTCCCGCGACGCCAATCCGGCCGATGGCCTACAGCGCATGTTCGCCCTGAAAGATCGACTTGAATGGGTGATCAACGAGCGAGCAATGGCATATGGAAAGGGTGAGCATCCCAAGCATCGGCTTACTGATTACCATCGCTTTTTCATCGACCGCATTAGCGACGGCGAGCGCGTGCTGGACGTCGGTTGTGGGTACGGCGCGGTAGCGCGCAGTATCGCGCGGGCTCGCCTGCGTAGCGTGGTGACGGGTATCGAGATGAATCGCAAACGCCTAGTCCAGGCACGTTCTGGAGATAATCCACCAAACCTTTCTTTTGTGGAGGGGGATGCCACTCGCGAAGTGCCACCCGGCGGCTGGGATGTTGTCGTGCTCTCGAACGTGCTTGAGCATTTGCATGATCGTGCAGGCTTCCTTGCTAAGCTGCAAGACATCAGCGGCGCTTCCCGGTATTTAATTCGGGTACCGCTTTTCGAGCGCGATTGGCAAATACCGCTCAGACGAGAACTCGGCGCGAACTACTATTCCGATGATGATCACAAGATCGAGCATCGGTTAGTTGAGTTCCAAGCTGAGATTGAAGCTGCAGGATTGCATGTCGTAGAGATTTTCACCTTGTGGGGGGAGATCTGGGCGCATTGTCGTATCAGGTGATTCGTACAATGAATCTCGTCAGTATTGTCATTCCCTGCTACAACAGCGGTGCGACGCTAGGTCAGACAGTTGCATCTGCCAAGGCGCAGACTTGGCCAAACATCGAGATCATCGTCATTGATGACGGTTCTTCCGACCCGATGACCCGTGAGGTACTGGCCGCGCTGCTTGATGTCACTGTGGTGCGACAGCCCAACTCAGGGTTACCTGCCGCCCGCAATGCCGGCTTTCATGCTGCACGCGGCGAATATGTACTGCCACTCGATGCAGACGATTGGCTCGAACCAGAGACCATCATGGTATTGCTTCAGGCCTTGAAGGCTTCACCGACTGCAGATTTTGCGTTCTGCGATTCCCGGCTGGAAGGCGAGGCTTCCGGCCGCTTGCATAAAAATTACAACTATTTCGAGCAGCTGTTTCTTAACCAGTTGCCGTATTGTCTGCTGATACCGAAGCAGCTTTGGGAAGAGGTGGGTGGCTATGATGCAACCCTGCGACAGGGGTATGAGGATTGGGAGTTCAACATCCGGTTAGGCCGGCACGGGCACCACGGATTACGCATTGCTCAGCCGCTGTTTCACTACCGGGTGAGCGGTTCCGGTATGTTGATATCGAAATCGAACCGACTGCATGGCCTGTTGTGGTCAGAGATTCAGGCTCGGCATAGATCCGTCTATAAGCTACTCAATCTCTACCGGCTGTGGCGAGAGTGGACCGATAAACCTTCTCATTATCCCTTAGCATTGTATTTCATTTGGTTTGGCTTGCATCGTCTCTTGCCGGCTTCTGCCTTTTCAATGTTGTTCAAGTATCTTCGCATGAGAACCCACCATCGTCGTTCGAGTTCAGCAGGTTGAATATTGACCATTCTGCATGATGTGGATCCAGGTTGACAAGCGCTCATTGCTGTTCATGCTGACAAGCATCGGCAGCAAGGGCTTGGCTGCGGTCGCCCAACTATATGCCATTTTCGTCTTTACCAGAATGCATACGCGAGACGATGCCGCCGTTATATTCCTCCTGCTCGGCTACGCCATCTGGTTTCAGGTATTCGAGCTCGGACTAGCCCAAACGCTGCAAAATAAGTTCAATGCAAAGCTAGTTTCTTCCAGCGACATGCTTAAGACGCTCATTGTTCAATTCTTCTTTATGTGGGCTGTCGCGCTCATCGTTGTGACAACCCCTCTATTGACCGATCTGCTGTTACCCGACAGTAGAAAGGGAATGGGCGGGGAAGCGGTTGTGGCATTTTCTATAGGTGCGGCAATCCTCCTGATTGCAAGTAATAACGCGATCACCCAGCGCTTGTTGCTGGTTTTTAACCAGGGCCAGTTGGGTAACACGCTTATTTTGAGTCAATCCTTGCTGGCGATAGTGGGGTTGGCTTCTTATGACTTCATTGGTCAACCCAACCTTACCGTGGCGGTGCTTCTGTATCTCGGGCCGCAGGTTCTCGTCTATCTTCCGGTATTGGTGAGCCTGATGATCAGACTCGCCGGCAGTGGATCCCGACAGCATAAAAGCAGCGTCGGGAGCATCCTTGCCGACTTCCTTGGTTTTTGGGGGCTCGGCGTTTTATCGGCCCTGTATCTCGGGTTGGATTACTATTTTGCTGCACACTATCTAAGTGGCGAGCAAGTGGTTTCCTACCATCTTGCCACCCGCGTGTTCTTCATCTCTTACGTTGCCTATTATGCGTTTGTGCAACATCGGGCCAGGCATCTGTCTTTCCTCTCTGAGGGCAGTGAGGTGCGTGCCGTTTCTTCGATCTTCAAAGACTCTGTTGTCATCGGCCTGGGCTCTGTGCTGACAGTCTATTGCTTGGCAATTGCGCTGGAAAGGCTGGGTACATTTGATTCCATGACCAATGGAGTAGGCATTAACTTCACGCTATTGTTTTTCGCATTTTTATATTTTATGGTTCGGGTTTGCCGTGATGTAGCGTTGGTAATCGCCGGCGGGCTGAATGCCAGAAAGGCACTTTACTTGGTTTACTTGCTTGAACTGACTGTTGGTTTGAGTGTAATGCCCTTGATAGTCCCGATATACGGTGGAATAGGTATTTTTGCCTCGATGTCCTTGGCGAGCACGCTCGGCCTCTTTCTACTCCTTCATCAGGCAAAAAAACTGGGGTATCAATACTGAAATGCCTGCATTTCAGTTAAGCCAAGACCTTGCGGAATCCACAATGCGGGATGTTCTCCTGTCCATTGTTACGGTAGCTCGCAACGATCACCGACGGCTTGCTGCAACTATCCGCAGCTTGGAGCATTTCTACGACGACGATAGGTTCGAGCATATCGTCATCGATGGAAATTCCACCGACGAGACACAACAATTTCTACAAGAAAACAGTCGCCGTACAAATTTCAAGTGTCTTTCCGAGCCCGACAGCGGAATTTACGACGCGATGAACAAAGGATCCCATCTTGCTGCAGGACGGTTCTTATTATTTCTGAATTGTGGTGACCGGATGCTGGCATCACCGGAGCACGTTGATTCATGGTTACGTCCGCTAACCCTTGAGAACAAGGCAGATATCGTGTGTTTCTGTAGTCGGGTGCAACTCGGAACAAATACTACAACACTCATGCCTCAACTTGCCTGGCCATACCGAATGCCGACATCACACCAGGCTATGGTGTTTGCGGAGGATTTCATGCGGGCTCATGCCTATGACACCCGTTACAGGATTGCTGCTGACTTCAACCTTTATCTGAAAGCTGATACGACACGAGTTATCTTGTTTCCTGGAGTTGAGCCATTAACCGCCATCGAGGCTGTCGGCATTGCCTCAGCAAACCCTATGCAGTCATACACGGAGTACCTTCGCGCGGCTGCACAAAATTTAGGTGGTGCAGTGAAATGGCAGGCGCTGGCAAGAATCTGGTTCAAGGCAGTTGTAGTGATTCTCTTGAAGAAGGCGCTGCCTGAAAATTGGGTTGCGGCATTGCGGAGAAATATTTGAATCTAAGGATTTTTAATAAGAAAATGTCACCTCGACATTTGATCGCCATCGTTATATTGATAAAAGCCTGCGGGGTCGCTTTTGCCACACTGGTGTTTTCTCGATATACCCCCATTGTAGATAGTCAATTGTATCTGAGCGGATTTTATGATGGTACACGCGAATTCAGAACTGGTCTGGTACAGTGGTTGGCAATATCATTGAACAGCTTTGGCGGTGCTTATCTGGCACATTTCTCATTCGCAATGATTTCTGTGCTAGGCCTTGTTTATTATTATCAGACAGGCGGTCGGCGTTTAACATTATTATTGACTTTGTTTTTACCAAGCACCTTGGTATGGAGTTCGATTGTCGGCAAGGAGGCCATCTTTTGCGGCTGTTTGGGACTCGCACTTGTCGTGTGGTCAAGTTATACCGTTAGGGGTTTGCGTTGGCATGAAATATTGATCGCTGCGATATCTTTGGCTATTTGTTTTGCTTTTCGGCCCCACTATGCGGTTGCATTGGCTTGGCTATACGTCGCGATGTTTTCAATAAAACACTTTAAAGATAAGGCCCCCCTATTTCTAATTTCGTTATTTTCTACCGCAATGCTAACGGTCTATTTTGTAGAATTGAAGGGTAATACCATTTGGGAGGAATTGTTATTTCGCGCCTATACCACTATCGAATCCACCGCGCGTGCCAGCAGATTTGAACAGTTTGGGATAGCCCCAAACGCGGAGCCGCATCATGCAGGATTTCAACGGTTTAAGGAATACGTTCCTCTCGGTGTGCTGATAAGTATCGTCGGCCCAATACCATCTGAAGTACTCAAACGAATCGAGTTTCTACCCTTCTTCATTGAGGGCGTGATCGTATTACTGTCTCCGCTATTGATATACGGTTGGGCGAGTAGGTATGCTCTGCCTCAGGAAGTGTTATTCAAGAAAATTTTCTGGTGGTGTCTGATTCCGGCAATATTGATGTTAATGCTGATTCATGCGCCATTCGGCGTGCTCAACCCGGGATCTGCTATACGATGGCGCACGAATTTTGAGCAGATCTTTTATTTGGCGCCGCTCCTATTGCTATACCGTTTTATGGATAAAGATCCCGCATGAAAATCATCCACTTCCATCCTGATGCTCGTATGGCGGCGCAGTTTATCGCCCCGCTAATGGAGGCGGAGCGTGAGGCGGGGTACCAGACCGGATTAGTGTCTTCGGTGCGTTGGTTGGAAAAGGAAGTCGTCATCATCCCCTTCGATCTTTCGGTTTCTAATTTACTTGGGTTGCCACTGGCGCTCTGGAGAATCATGTTGCATTTGAAAATGTGCCGCCCGGATGTGGTGTTCAGTCATAACACTAGGGCATCATTGCTTCCTTTACTGGGGGCTCGTCTGGTTGGCGTGCCAGTGCGAGTGTATTTCAATCATGGGGTTCCCTACGTCGCATATCGTGGCATGTTTCGTTGCTTGCTGCGCGCACTGGAGCGCTGGAACAGTGGGTTGGCGACGCATGTGGTAACGGTCTCGTGTGACATGGTGAAGTTGTTGAAGGATGTCAGCCCTAGTATCAAGGCACAGGTCATCCAGAATGGATCAGCCAGCGGGATTGACCTGAACGCTTTTTCCTCGGAGCGCTATAGCCGAGCAGACTGGCGCAAGGCGCACAGTTTGCGCGATGAGGATTTGGTAGTGGTTTTTATTGGGAGGCCCGAACGGCGTAAGGGATTCGAATTGGTGTTGCGCCTTTGGGCTGATTATTTCCGTCACCACACGCACTTCAAGCTCGTGCTGTGCGGTTCTGAGCAGGATGATGTGCTTAAATGCCTCGGCACGCTCCCTGCTAACGTGATCAATCTAGGTTTTGTTAATAATGTTCCGGAAGTTCTGGCGTGTTCAGACTTACTGATTTTGCCGAGTCTGCACGAAGGCCTGTCCTACGCCTGCTTGGAAGCCCAAGCCAGCGGCTTAGTGGTAGTTGCAAATGACATCAGTGGGATACATTGTGTGATTGAAGATGGCGTCAGTGGTTTTTTAGTGCCAGATAACGCTCCGGGTAAATATATTGAAATCATGCAGAAAATTGATAAAGACAGAACGGCTTTTGCCGACATTCGGCGGCGGGCCCGTTCAAATGTAGAGCGGTTTTCTCGAAAACTTTTTATTCCTTCCTACCTTTCATTTTTGAGTAGCTTGTTGCCAAAGTAAGCTGATCTCAAGTCATTTACCCCTTATAAATTTGATGAAAAAATTTTACAAAACCCTGTCGTTTGCCGGCCTTGGGCTTCTCCGGGCGAATCACCTAGCGCAGTTGCAAAAAATTGAAGCAAATGCGCGTGGTCTTTTGAAAGATCTGGCTGTACGGGAAGGCGCAACCCCTGAGAATGTGAAGTCACAGATAGACCAAGATCTTTTTGTACTTTATTCGTTGGGTTGGAAGCGAGGGGGATATTTCGTCGAGTTTGGTGCAACTAATGGCGTGGACCTCAGCAACACTTATTTACTTGAAAAAGATTTTGGCTGGACTGGAATACTTGCAGAGCCGGCGAAAGTTTGGCACACAGATTTGGTAAGAAACCGATCAGCCACTGTTGATTTTGATTGTGTATGGAAGGAGAGTGGCCAGACATTGCCGTTCGCTGTTGTTGAGAGTGCTGAATTTTCGACTCTCGGCGTTTTTTCCGAAGCAGATGCTCACAAGAAAACCAGAAAATCTGCGAACTGGCAACCAGTAAAGACGGTATCGCTCAACGACCTGCTGGAGCGGCATGGGGCGCCGGCAGTGATCGATTACCTATCCATCGATACAGAGGGTAGTGAGTTAGAGATACTGAATGCCTTTGATTTTGGTCGTCATACTTTTTCAGTCATTACCTGCGAGCACAATTACTCTAACCAAAGAAAAAACATTTACGACCTGCTGGTCAGTAATAACTATGTACGTGTCTTCGATGGGTTGTCACGCTGGGATGATTGGTATGTTCACGCTTCGATTCGAAGTTGATCCTGTAAGGATAGGGCATTGAAGCGCAGTTTTGACTTTCTCTTCGCACTGTTGGCGGCGTTGTGTCTCATTCCTCTTTTGGCCGTTGTTGCCTTACTGGTGCGATTGACCTCAACTGGTCCAGTATTTTACTGGTCCGACCGCGTTGGACGAGACAATCGAATATTTAAGATGCCCAAGTTCCGCAGCATGAGAATTGACACTCCCGCTATGGCTACACACTTGCTGCAAAATCCCGACCAGTGGTTGACGCCTATCGGCTCTTTTCTGCGCAAATCCAGCCTCGACGAGTTACCCCAACTGTGGAGTATTCTCATCGGTGACATGAGCTTTGTTGGTCCCCGGCCGGCCCTCTTCAATCAGGATGACCTCATAGCCTTGCGTACCGATGCGGGCGTTCATGAACTGGTACCAGGACTTACGGGTTGGGCACAGGTTAACGGCAGGGACGAATTGCCGATTCTCGACAAAGTCAAACTAGACATTGAATATCTTCAAAGACGCTCGCTTGCTTTTGATCTATGGATTCTGTGGCTGACGCTGTTGAAGATTTTGCGACGTGACGGGGTTTCCCACTAGACCGAAACAAGTAAAGGAGGACACATGAATTTGCAGCCGATTACGCTCCGTATGCTGGCATTGCCACGATGGGCAAAATGTTTCTTGGTGACTACTTTAGATGTGGGCCTATGCATCTTAAGCGTGTGGCTTGCCTACTATTTGCGGCTGGGAGAGTTTGTGGCATTGTCAGGTAACGCTTTATGGGCCACTGGTACTGCCATTGGCATCGCATTACCGATCTTTATCGTCTCAGGGCTTTATCGCGCGATTTTTCGATATAGCGGTTGGCCCGCCCTTTTGGCCGTTGCAAGGGCGATATCAATTTATGGTCTGCTCTACGCATCCATATTTACTGCAATCGGGATTCAAGACGTCCCACGAACCATTGGGATCATCCAGCCAATTCTTCTCCTCCTGTTCGTCGGCGCGTCTCGCGCCTTGGCACGCATTTGGCTCGGCGATCATTACTCTAATATCCTAAAACGCGCATCGCGCCCCAAAGTGCTCATCTATGGGGCGGGGCACGCCGGCCGCCAGCTCGTTGCCGCCATCGCTAATAGCCATAACATGCAGGTCCTAGGATTTCTCGATGATGACGATCGTCTGCATGGTCATTTGTTGAATGGGCAGCCTATCTACAACCCTAAGGATTTGCCTAATCTTGTCTCAACGCTGACCATCAGTGATGTACTTCTTGCGATGCCCAGTCTAAGTCGCAAGCGACGTAATGAAATCCTGAACCAGATCCAGATAGCTCGTGTGGTAGTGCGCACGTTGCCCAGCTTGACCGATCTGGCGCAGGGTAAGGTCAGCATTTCCGACCTGCGCGAACTGGATATTGACGACCTGCTTGGGCGTGAGCAGGTCATGCCCAACCACATTTTGCTGGCCATGAATGTGCGCAGCAAGGTGGTGATGGTGACGGGAGCGGGTGGCTCCATAGGCAGTGAGCTGTGCCGCCAGATCCTTGCCGTGGGCCCGGGCAAATTGCTGCTGATTGAACAAAGCGAGTTTGCGCTGTATACAATTCATCAAGAGTTAGAAGAAAAGCTTGCATACCTTGATGTTGCGCACAGGCCGGTGCTGGTGCCCTTGCTGGCCTCGGTTAAGGACGAGGAGCGCATGCGCGAGATCATGTCCACCTGGCACCCGGACACGGTTTACCACGCTGCGGCCTACAAGCATGTGCCTCTGGTGGAGCATAACCCAGCCGAGGGCATCAAGAACAATGTGCTGGGAACACTGCGCACGGCACAGGCTGCTGCTGAGAATGGTGTTTCGTATTTTGTTCTCATCAGCACCGACAAGGCCGTTCGCTCCACCAATATCATGGGCGCCAGCAAGCGACTGGCGGAAATGGTCCTCCAAGCAATTGCTGAAACCAATCCCTGTACCAAATTCAGTATGGTACGGTTTGGCAATGTGCTTGGCTCTTCGGGTTCCGTCGTTCCCAAATTCCGACAGCAGATCCGTGACGGCGGGCCGATCACGCTGACCCACCCTGAGATCACCCGCTACTTCATGACCATCCCTGAAGCCTCGCAGCTGGTCATCCAAGCCGGTGCGATGGCCAAAGGGGGGGATGTGTTCGTGCTCGACATGGGCCAGTCAATCAAGATCATAGACTTGGCTCGCCGGATGATTGAGCTGTCTGGTTTGACCGTCAAAGATGAGCAAAACCCCGATGGCGACATCGAGATTGAAATCACTGGCCTGCGTCCTGGTGAGAAGCTTTACGAAGAACTGCTAATTGGCGACAACCCCAAACCCACATCTCATTCGCGGATCATGAAAGCCCACGAGCAGTTCATCCCATGGAAAGAGCTTGAAGGCCAGCTCAGGTCGCTGGAGATGGCGCTCAATATGAATGACGTTGGCGTCATTCGGCTGATGATGGAAAAGCTCGTGAGCGGCTACATGCCAAGTGATGAGATCGTCGACTGGGTTTATCTGGAGCAGGAAGCAGAAGCGGGAATTTGAGGTCTGAGCTCAAGAAGCTGGTGCCCGCCACTCGCCAGAAAATATCCATTAGACCTGCTAGCACTCCTTATAGTGTTTGAGTTGATATAGAGATTAATTTTTCTTTTAGAATTTGTTTTACATTTGGGGTTCTTCTAGCTTGTGTGCATGCATTCCCATTTTTGATATAGCTTGATTCGGCTTTGAAATTTTTATCTTCGGCACAGTAATCCCAAAGGCTAACCAGGCATACTGCCAAGATGCGCGAGCTAATTGATTGGGATAAGAGCAATCGCTACGCAGTCAGTTTACAAAACCGACTTTTTAAAGGTTTTCAGGTTTTGGCGCTCATGAATGAGCAAGAGCGGATATCCAAAACATTGACCTTAACCCAAGAGAAAAAATCCTCCGAGTATGCGTCTGTTGACCTCCAAGGGGAGTGTGTTTTAGAAGCACCTTAATTGAACACATGTTTCTTATATGATAAGCAAGGCATTTTGCAAAATGAAATACCTTGTTTTTTTTATCATCTGATAATGCTTGCTGTCATTGGCTTTGCCTTAAATTGAGAATCAGTCATGGGCTTTTATAGTTTGTAAACCATGTTCTTGGCACGAGCTGCAAAGGATGCGATCAGTACGTACCGCTTTGTAATGGTGGGTCGGGCGAGACTCGAACTCGCGACCAACGGATTAAAAGTCCGCTGCTCTACCGACTGAGCTACCGACCCAGTGTGGTGTTGCTAGATTCAAAACTGAACGAGCAAGAAGTTCGCCAAATTGGAGTGATGCATGAAAACCGCTTTAATTAACTAACTTGGCAAAACATGGATTATAGCAAGATGTTGAAAGCCTACCTGGCCCTTTAATTCCGCTTTCAGACTTGCCTTCATCTGACTTTTAATTGCCCCTAGCCTCGCCGCGCCATCGGTGGGTTTTTGGCAAAGTAATCCTTAATGCCCGCCAAAATCGCTTCCGCAATCCGCTCTTGGTAGGTCTCGTCATTGAGTTTTTTTTCTTCCTGGGGATTGCTAATAAAGGCGGTCTCAATCAGGATCGATGGAATATCGGGTGCTTTAAGAACAGCAAAACCTGCTTGCTCGACGCGGTTCTTATGCAGTGGTGCAAAGTTGCCAATGTTGCCTAAGACCGAGTTACCCACCTGCAAAGAATCGTTGATTTGTGCGGTGGTCGACATATCGAGGAGTAAATGCGCGACTTGCTTATCCTTGGTTTTGATGTTAATGCCACCAATCAGATCCGAGGCATTTTCTTTATTGGCCATCCATCGCGCTGCGGAACTGGTCGCTCCTTGTTGCGAGAGCGCAAAGACCGAAGCCCCCCTGGCATGCGGCTGAATAAATGCGTCTGCATGAATGGAGATAAAGAGATCCGCTTCCCCTTGCCGTGCTTTAAAGACGCGGCGGTGCAAGGGTACAAAGTAATCACCATCACGGGTTAAAAAGGGCCGCATCGAGACTTATTGATCAATCTTGTTCTTTAAGCGCTTGGCAATCGAGAGCACAATGTTTTTCTCGTGCGAGCCCCGTGCGCCAATGGCGCCTGGATCTTCGCCCCCGTGACCAGGGTCAAGTGCCACCGTAATT
>JACCDH011730726.1_pt1 | contig 11691 bp, 9 predicted proteins | sample 7442481 | NCBI WGS metagenome assembly JACCDH01 (sample SAMN15323433, study PRJNA562643) | freshwater metagenome | isolation source: river surface water | place: USA:Blue River Watershed | collected 2017-08-15 | reverse complement strand
CTCGCAGAACGACCAAGTCTGATGCGGGCTTTGGGGCTGCGTCAAGGACGACGGGGCCCCACCATTTTTACCGGGCAAGCCCGGCAAAAATCGTTGCCCCCAGCCTTCGCGTCGCAGTAAGACGTGGATACGGCGATAGCCATACCGAACACGTGTCTCCGCGATCTCTTTGATTCGTTGCTTGAGGTCGGCCTGATCGGTGCCATTGCCACGATGGTGGTAGCTGGATCGTTCCGCACGGAGCATCTGGCAGGCCCGCCGAATGCTGACCTGCCAAGTGCTGCGAACATCATCGACCAGCTGGCGCCGCCGATCAGGCCTCAGAGCTCTCGCGAGACGACAACCTGCAACATGGCCTTGTCGAGCGACAGGTCGGTAACCAGTCGCTTGAGCTTCGCGTTCTCCTCCTCGAGCTGGCGCAGGCGCTTCATCTCGGACGGCATCAAGCCGGCATACTTCTTGCGCCAGTTGTAGAAGGTCGCTTCGCAGATCCCAGCCTTGCGACACACCTCGCCGATCGACGTCCCGTCATCAGCCTGCTTCAGCACGAAGGCAATATACGCCTCCGAGAACTTCGATCTCTTCATCACACACTCCGTCTCCTGACCCTCCGATCATAACTGGAATCTTCCAGCTCAGAACGGTCCAGAATTCCGAAAGCAGGTCAGGTTACCGTGGGCACCTGATCACGTCAAAATATGTCACGAACAAAACTTCAACAGCCTTCGATTTCAAACAGCTCCTTGCCCGACAGGCAGTCGGGACAGATCCAGTCTTCCGGCAGGTCGGCGAAACTTGTTCCCGGCGGAATACCGCGGGAAGGCATCCCTTTGACTTCGTTGTATTCGTGCCCGCAGTTTTGGCACACCCAAATGGCCATGACGCAAATCCTCAAAAGCGGACGGGCAGGCTACCCAAGGCATGAGCCTGGAAGCTGTGGAGCCATCGCGGGGCGGGCGCATCCTGATCGAGGCGGATTTGTGGCAGCCGCTCGAGCACCCGGGCAATCGCGATCCGCGCCTCGGTCCGCGCCAGGATGTTGCCAATGCAGTAATGGATGCCCTGTCCGAAGCTGAAGTGCTGGCGTCCGTCTTCGCGATCGGTGCGCACACCCTCGGCATCGGCCCAGCGGGCTGGATCCCGGTTCGCGGAGATGTAGCTGAGCTGGACCATCGTCCCGGCCGGAATTGGGGTTCCGGCGATCTCGGTGTCCCGGAGCGTGCGGCGGAGCCGGTGCGGCACCGGCGGGTTAAGGCGCAGCGCCTCTTCGACAAAGGCCGGAATAGTCTCCGGATCGGCCCTTACCGCGGCCAGGCTCGCCGGGTCGCTCAGCAGCATGAACAGCGTGGTGGCGATCAGGGCTGCAGTGGTCTCGTGTCCGGCTACGAACAGCTGGGTGCCCAGGCTGACCAGAGCTTCGCGATCAATCCGCTGGCCATCGACCTCGGAATGCTGGAGCAGGCTGAGGATTGTCTCGGCCGGTTCGGCTTCATAGCGTTCCGCGCTGGCGTTGATGAACTGCTGCATTTCGATCAGAGTGTCGGTCAGTTCAAGCTGGCGCTCCCGGCTTAGCGAAGGGTTGATCGCGGCAATTGCCGCATCGGCCCATTGCTTCACCCGCGGTGAATGTTCGCGCGCCACGCCCAGATGGGTCATTATGAAGTAAAGCGGCGCCCAGACCGCGAATTCGGCGACCATGTCGGCCTGGCCGGTGCCCTTCTTCTCGATCGCATCCAGCAGGTCATCGACAATGCCGATGATCTCAGGCTCGAAGCCCTTGACCGTCTTCGGCGTGAAGATCCGCTCCACAAGCTTGCGGAACATCGTGTGCGACGGCGGATCGTTGGTCACAAGGGTAGGTGCCGGGGCGAAGCCCTTTTCCTTGTAACGGTTGAATACTTCCAGTTCGATCTCCGGATCGCCAAGGCCCATCCGCGTGGAATCCCTGCTTGAAAAGATCTCTGGATGATTGGTTACAAAGGCAACATCGGAATAATGAGAAACGATTGCAAAATTTGTCAATGGATCAAAGTATACCCTATCCTTCTTACTCAAGAGATCGTTCGCGAAAGGAACGATATTTTCCTGAACGGCGGATTGGGAAAAACTTAACGCTTCTTCAATTGTTTGATTATTCAATGACATTGGCCATCTCCAATTTAGAGATTGATGTTTTCTGCTGAAATTCAGATTTCCAGCCACTTCTCCAGCAGCATGTGGAAATGGCGAATCTTGGTTTCCTGATAGTCCGCCAGAATGACCTCGCCCGACTTGAGCGACTTGAGGCCTTTTTGCACCAGCGGCAGGTTGAGCGAATCCTGGTTGAACACCTTCGCCAGCGCGCCAAGCTGCGGCGCATCCACGTAATCGTCGTCCAGGCCCAGCCAATGCACCTCGGTCGGAGCGGGGCGCGGCTGGCCGACGGGAACCGGCAGGAAATACATGATCTCGTGGATCGACTGCTCGGGATTTTCCCCGTCAGGGCGGAACCGGTAGACGATTGGATTGAACGAGCCCCACGGACTGAGGTTGGGGAACAGGCTGAGATAGATCGAATCGATCAGTTCCGCGTCGCTGAAGCCATCGACCTGGTCGCCCAGTGCGCCGCGCAGCTCCTCGCGCCGCGCCGCCGCCGACTTCGCCCGCGCATCGGGCGCGGCGTTGATCGCGCGGGCCGGCATGCCCTCCACGTCGGGCAATTGCTTGCCCCCGATCCAGTTGCACATCTGCGGATCGGCCTGGCGAATTTCCCCGCCCAGATGGTTGCCGCGCTCGTCGAAGGTGCCTGTGCGCCCGTCGGCGGCGGTGACCAGGACCCGTCCCTGGTCAAGGCGTTCGAAGACCATGCCCGACAGGGCGTGGCGCAGCTTGGTGAATTCGCGCGCCCCTTCGGGCGGGTTGGTGACGAAGGCGGGGTTGGCGTGCGGACTCATCACGTCCTGGGGCGAGATGGCGCGCGAGTAGTTCCCGAATACGTCGTATTTCGAATTGGCATCGCCCAGCCAGCCCAGGATGGTGGGGTGGGTGGCGACGACGTGATAGGATTCCATGAAGGCTTCCTGGGCCAGCTTCCAATTGCAGCGTAGCCGCTTGGCGACATGGACCGCCTTGTAACGCCGTTCATAGGGCAGCAGCGTGAACTGGTCGGACAGGTTGCCCAGGAAGGCTTCGAGCGGCTCGGCGTTCACGTCCGGGTTGATGAAGACCATCCCGCCCCAGCGTCCGACCTTGATCGCAGGCAGGCCGTAATCCTCTGCCGAAACGGTGGGAAAGTCCCATGCGCAAGGGACCTGGTGCAACGATCCGTCCAGTTTCCAGGCCCAGCCATGGAACGGGCAGCGAAACTCGCGCGCGCCCTTGCCGCTGCACTCCTTCAGAATCCTGCCGCGATGCAGGCAGACATTGGGGAAGGCACGAATTTCATCCTTGGCGCAACGCACCACAAGATAGGAAAGCCCGGCAATGTCATAGACATGATAATCCCCCACGGCGGGAATATCATCCTCGTGGCAGGCCATCTGCCAGACCCGCTTCCACAACCGCTCAACCTCAAGCCGGTGGAATTCCGGCGCATAGTAACGGTCTGCGGGAATCTTGCTTGGTCCTGGCGGAAGCGGCGCGGTTTCGCGCAGGATCGGCCTAACCGGATGGCTATCGGCGTCAAGCAGGGAGTCGTATGATACGCCTCCTGAGCGACGGGTGCCGGTCAGTGTTTCTACCACGTAACTCCCTCCTCCAGTTCGAGCCGACGCCGTGCGCCCGCCTGCACGGAGAAGTCTGCATCATCGCCCCACTCGCGCCTTGATCACGGTCAATGACCCGGCTTGGAGTGACAGATCGGGAAGTTTTCCGCGCCAGCGCGCAATGACCAAAAGCCTCGCCCGACCCGAAGCGCCTCTTGGAGATCACAGGTGGGTGAACTATGATCGCTGGGAAGCGACGACCATTTCGTTGCGGGCAACAACCATGCGATGAACCTCGGATGGACCGTCATAGATTCGCATGGTGCGAACCCGTTCGGCCATCATTGCCAGGGGCATTTCGCGGCTCATGCCCATCGCGCCCAGGCACTGCATCGCATTGTCGATTACCTTCTGCGCCATCTCCGTGGCGAAGAACTTGAGCATTGATATTTCCGAGCGCACATCGCGGCCCTGATCCAGCTTCCAGGCGCAATCGTAGGCCATCAACCGCGCGGCGTGGATCTGGGTGGCCCCGTCGGCAACCCACCATTGAATGGCCTGACGCTGCGACAGTGCCTGACCAAAGGTCTTGCGTTGCGGCGCGTAGCCGGTCATGATGCCCAGCGCGCGTTTTGCCGCGCCGATGCACCAGGCCGCGATTTCCATCCTCCGAGTGCCCAGCCTGACCTGCATCGGCGCAAACCCGCTCCCTTCCTTGCCAAGCAGTTTCCAGTCCGCAACCCGGCAATCCTCAAGCGCCACCTCGTAGGTGAATTCCCCGCCGATCATGGGAATCCGGCGAAGAACATTGAAGCCCGGCGTGTCGCGATCGACCAGGAATGCCGACATGCCGCCTCGCCCGGCGGACGAATCGGTTACCGCCATCAGGATGGTAAAATCGGCCTCAGCGGCCCGCGTGATCCAGATTTTGCGCCCGTTGATGATCCAGTCACCCGATCCATCCGTGGCACGCACTGCCCGGGTTTTCATCGCTGCCGGGTCCGATCCGGCGCCCGGCTCCGAAATGCCGATCGCGGAAACTGTCTCTCCGCGCGCATAGGGCGCAAGATAGGCTTCCCGCTGGCGTTCGTTGGCGGCCACGGCCAGCATCCTGAGGTTCGGGGAATCCGGGGGCAGCACGTATTTCGCCACCGTGCCTCCAAGCGCCTCGTTGACCGCGACCAGCGCAACATGGGGGAGTGCCAGACCGCCGACCTCGGTGGGCGCGTCAAGGCTCCAAAGGCCCAGTTCGCCAGAAATCCGGTCAAGCCGCAAGCGCTCTTCTTCGGTAAGTTCGGCATTGCCGGTTCTTGCCGCCCGCTCAAGAACGCCGGCTTCCAGGGGCAGCAGCTCGTCACGGACAAAGCGCTCCACCAGATCGCCAAGCATGCGGTGTTCTTCGCAAAGTTCAAAATCCATTCCGCCTGCCACTCCCGGGGCTGTATGAAACAAGACCTGCGGACCTGGGCCAGAATCCGCGAAAAAAGCGATCAGATTCCCAGCGCCTCGCGCGCCAGGATCGTCTTCTGGATCTCGGTTGTCCCACCGAAGATCGACATGGCGCGAGAGTTGAGGTAGCGGGCAAGCGAGAAACGGTGAAGCTCCTCATGTCCGCTCCAGCCCGGCCCGGCCCGCAGCCGATCCTCATCGAAGGCATTGCCATCGGCGACGACATCAAGATGCAGTAGGCAGGCTTCCTGGTAGAGCCCAGTGGCATTGAGCTTGAGGATCGATGCGCCGGTGTTGCCAATCGAGCCGAGGCCCGTGACATCGTCGAACATGCGTGTTTGAGTCCATTCGGCTACGGCGATTTCCCGTTCGATGGCCTCGATCCGATTTACGAGCGCATGGTCAAGTGGCTCGCGGCATGTAAGCACCTGGCGCAGTGAATCCATCACTCTGGTAGCCCGGGCCGAAACCCATCCTCCGCCCCGTTCGAATTCGAGCAGGTATTTGGCAACAGCCCAGCCTTCGTTCTCGGCCCCGACAAGGTTGCCGACCGGAACGCGCACATTGTCGAAAAAGACCTGGTTCACTTCGTGATCGCCAGAAATTGAGCGGATCGGGGCGACAGTGATGCCGGGGCTGTCCATCGGGACGAGGACAAAGCTGATTCCCTGCTGCGGCTTGACCAAGGGGTTGGTGCGCACAAGCATGAAGATCCAGTCCGCGGCATGCGCGAAAGTGGTCCAGATCTTGGTGCCATTGATCACATAGCTATCGCCATCCCGGACCATCCGGGTCGAAAGCGAGGCCAGATCCGAGCCAGATCCGGGTTCGGAATAGCCCTGGCACCAGCGGTGCTCGCCCGACAGGATCCGGGGCAGGAAGAACCGCTTCTGTTCGTCCGTGCCAAAGCGCATCAGCACCGGGCCGCACATTTGCAGGCCCATAGCGGGCAAGAGCGGCGTGCCGAGCTTGGCGCCTTCCTGTTCAAAGATCCGCCGCTGCCTGAGGCTCCATCCGGTGCCTCCATGTTCGACCGGCCACGATGGCGCTATCCAACCCTTTTCAAACAGGATCCTGTGCCATTGCGCGGCCAACTCAGGCTCGGCAAACACGCCGGTCTGGCGCTGACTCTTCTGGCGAATTCTGTCGGTCAGGACACTGCTCAGAAAATCGCGGACTTCGGTCCGGAAAGTGTCATCTTCGGCAGTGTCGAGCGACTGGGCCGAATGCGCGGCCGACGAAACATCGTCTGATGCAAGCGCGCACCGGCGATCCGGCCCGCCCCCCCTGGCGGATGCGGCAGGCAAGCAGTATTCAAAGTTTATCGCCAGAGCACGATGGACGTACCCGCTCAGCCCGAGTTCGGCGGTTGTTCCGATCCCGCCGTGGATCTGTATGGCCTCATGAACGACAATCCTGAGGGCCGCGTCGATTCGCAGCTTGGCATCTGCGACGGCGCCGGTTGTGCCGATCATGTTGCAGGCTAGTGTCGCGGCGGATTCGCCAGCCTCCACTTCCGCATACATGTCGGCCATTCGGTGCCGAAGCGCCTGAAAACTGGATAGCGCCGCGCCGAATTGCTTGCGTTCCTTTGCGTAAGCCACCGTCATTTCAAGCATGCTGCGCATCAGTCCAACCGCTTCGGCACAAGCCGCCGCAGTGATGCTGTCGCGCATCGCCGTCAGCCTTTCCTCGGCCTCCTTACCGACGGCGATAAGCGCCGCGCGAGGCAAATCGAGTGCTTCAAATCGGATGCTTCCAACGGGGGTGCCATGCGGTGTTTTGCGGACAGATCCTGCCAGACCGTCGGCGTTGGCCGGTACCAGAAACAGTGCCAGTTCGCCATCTTTGATTAGCGCCGGCACACAGAAATGAGTGGCAATCCCCGCATCAAGGATATGCGTCTTATCGGCGTCGAGCGAAAATCCATCGCCTTTCTGCCGCGCCGTGGCGACCGACCGGGAGCGCTCGCGGTCAGCCAAGGCGATCCGCAACGTCCCGTCGGCAACTGCGGTCAGCAACGCGACCGCACTGCTTCCTGCGAGCAGTGCATTTGCAGCGGCGACCGCGCTTGCGAACGGCGAGGCCAACAGGTTCGCACCCAACTCACGCATCACAATCAGTGTCGCATCGGGCAGCCCCAGTCCGCCGAATTCCTCGGCGAGCGGGGCCGCGAGCCAGCCCATCGTTGCCATCTCCCGCCAAAGCCCGCGGATTGCTTCATTCGAATACCGCTCCGTGTCCGCCATGCCCGGGGCGGGCCCAGCACCCCTGTCCTGGGTGAAGCGGACAACGCTGTCCCGGAAGGCCGTCAGAACATCGAATGCCACAGACACAATCAATTCTCCAAAAATACAACACATGAGAGATTGAGGCCCAGATGGACTTGGTCCGGCAATGCAGTCAAGCGCATTGCGTACCCCCGGGGGGGATTTTGGAGAAAGGAATTACACACTATTGTAATTTCCTGTTGCGAACCGGCCGAATGGTGTTAAAAGTTCCTTCGGGGAGTGAAAATGCGCGCTTTGAGTTCGATTAAAATCGCAGATGTCGAGGTGCAGAATCGCATCGTGCGTACCGCGCACAGCACGCATTTCGGCACGGGCGGGTTTTCCGACGAGTTCATCGCCTATCACGTTGAGCGGGCGCGTGGGGGTGTGGGGCTGACAATTCTCGAGATCGTGGGGGTTCATCCCACCTCGCCTTCGTCGTTATGCAGCTTCGATGATTCGATTATTGCCGGTTACGCGAAGTTCATGGAGGCCATTCGCCCGCATGGCATGAAGGTGTTCCAGCAACTCTGGCACGCCGGTCACAATGGCTTGCCCCTCGATGGCGGTCCGCCCTGGTCGTCCTGCGATCTGCCTAGCCCGGTCTTGGGCATCGTGCCGCATCCGATGACCAGGGATGAAATCGCCGAGATCGTGGCCGCCTATGCTGCCGCCGCGCGGCGTTGCCGTGCTGGCGGGGTGGACGGAGTCGAGTTGCATGCCTCGCACGGTTACCTGCCCCAGCAATTCATGTCGCCAATGCTCAATCGGCGCATGGACGATTATGGCGGCTGCTTTGAAAACCGGATGCGCTTTACCGCCGAGGTACTTCTCGCGATCCGCGCCGAGGTCGGGGCTGGCTACCCGGTGGGGGTGCGCCTCAGCCCGGAAGGCGTCGAAGGCGGAATGACCCCTCACGACGTGGCCGAGGCAGCCGCCTGGCTGGAACAGGCGGGCCTGGTCGATTTCATCGACGTTTCCATGGGCGGCTATTTTGCCTTTCCCAAGATGATCGGGGCAATGCACGAGCCCACCGGCTACGAGCTGCCAACCAGTTCGGTGGTGACCGCAGCGGTCTCGGTTCCGCGGATCGTCACCGGCCGGTTCCGTACGCTTGAAGAGGCGGAGCAGGTCCTGTCCGAAGGTGTCGCAGACCTGGTTGGTATGACCCGCGCGCATATTGCCGATTCCCAGATCGTGCGAAAAACGCGTGAAGGGAGGGTCGAGGAAATCCGCCCCTGCATCGGCTGCAACCAGGGCTGCGTGGGGCAATTGCTGGGCCCGGAGCGCCGGATGGGTTGCACTGTCAATCCCTATATCGGACGCGAATCGCAGCTTCACGACGAAAACCTTCCTCCGATCGACGCGGTTCGCAGGATCCTGGTGGTCGGGGGCGGGCCGGCCGGACTTGAGGCGGCGAGGATCGCTCGCCTGCGCGGCCATGAAGTGATCCTGGCCGAAGCGTCTGCCGATCTTGGCGGGCAGATCAATATTGCCGCAATGGCCCCGCGGCGCCAGGCGATTGCGGATATCGTGCGCTGGCAGGAATCTGAGGTTTATCGGCTGGGCGTAGATGTCAGGCTCAGCACATTCGTCGATGCTTCGGACCTTGACGGGTTCGGCGCGGACCGGATCATCCTTGCGACCGGTTCCCAACCGCGCATGGATGGCGTGCAGATGGCGCGCCCGGCTGAACCTGTCATCGGCATGGATCATCCCAACATGATGTCTGCAATCGATCTCCTTGCTTTGCGGCGCGGCGATGTGCCGTCCAGCGCGGTGGTGATCGACGATGTCGGCCACTATGAAGCCATTGCTGCGGCTGAGCATCTGATTTCGCTGGGAGCCGAGGTAACCTTCGTTACGCGCCATCGTGGTTTTGCCCAGCTGCTGGATTCCGCACTGATTCCCGAACCGGCCCTTGAGCGGATGCAGCAGGGAAGGTTTACTTTGCTGACACGCTGCTATGTGCGCTCTTTCGATGGCGAGAAGGCGGTGGTCGCTTCCTTGCAGGGAAGCATGGTGTCGGAGCACCGGGCGCAGTGGGGTGTTTTCGTCAGCCACAACCGGCCGGCGCTCGCGCCGTTCGAGGGGCTGGATTTGCCCGCGAGGGGGATCGTTCTAGCTGGCGATGCCCGCAGCCCCCGGTTTCTCCTGCGGGCGATCGCCGAAGGCAACCATGCCGGTTGCAGCGTTTAGGAACAGCCGCGTGAAGGATTTTCCGGTACGTCCGGTTTGATTTTCAGTTCTGAATTCATGGGAGATGGAAATGGTTGAGGTTCGAGACTTCGATCTTTCAAAGCCGGAAGTAATGGAAAACCCCTATCCGTATTACGATATCCTGCGGGATGAGGCACCAGTCTATTTCTCCGACAAGCTGGGTTTCTGGCTCATCACCCGCTACGATGATTGCCTTGACGCGATCAAGAATCCGGCTGTGTTTTCCAGCAAGATGGGCTTTCGTCCTGGCGCGGTCCCAGATGAGGTCCTGCGGATCTACAACGAGGAAGGCTTCGGCGATCTTCCCGATACCCTGGTCAGCAACGATCCCCCTTCGCATACCCGTTATCGCAAGTTGGTTGACCGGGCATTCACGGCCGGGCGCGTGGCGAAGATGGAAGAGTATATCGGGGTGGTCGTTAACGAGCTGATTGACCAGTTCATCGACGAAGGCCAGGTCGAGATCATGTCGCGTTTCGCGGTGCCGGTGCCGATGTATGTCATTGCCGACCAGCTGGGGGTGCCCCGGACAGATCGTGACCGGTTCAAGATATGGTCGGACGCGGCGGTTGAACCACTCGGCCTCCTGATCAGCGATGAACGCAAGATCGAATGCGCCAAGCACGCTGTCGACATGCAGCACTATTTCGTCAAGGTGTTCGAGAACCGCCGCGCCGAACCGCGCGATGACATGATCTCCGATCTCGTCAGCAAGGAGATCGACGGCGAGCCGCTTTCGACGCTCGAACTGCTTTCGATCCTCAACCAGCTTCTGGTCGCGGGCAACGAAACCACGACCAGTTCGATTGGCGCGGCGATCGTGCGGCTGGCCCAGGACCCCGGACTGGCCGAGAGACTGGCGCGCGAACCATCGTTGTCGGACAATTTCGCCGAAGAGATCCTTCGCCATGAATCCCCGGTCCAGGGGCTGTTTCGCATGACGCTGGCCGACGCCGAAGTGGCAGGCACCACGATCCCCAGGGGCAGTCTGGTCAACCTGCGCTATGGCGCGGCCAACCGCGATGATCGCAAGTTCGAATGTCCCGCGCAATTCAACGTCGATCGCAAGAACGCCAGCGCACACCTGGCGTTCGGTGCGGGTATCCATCACTGCATCGGCGCCCAGCTTGCGCGCCGGGAGATTTCGGTTGCGGTGCGCATGCTGACCGCACGCATCAAGGATATCCGCCTGGTCGATCCGACCAACCTGCGTCACGCGCCCAGCGTGATCCTGCGCGGGCTGCCCAAGGTAGAGATCGCTTTCTCGAAGCGCTGAGACGGAGGCGGGGATGGCCTTTGACTATGACGTAATCGTGATCGGCGGCGGAGGCGCGGGGATGTCCGCGGCCATCACCGCCAGCGATGCCGGCGCGAGGGTCGCCCTGATCGAGGCGGGCGAGCAGCTTGGCGGATCCACCGCGCTTTCCGGCGGGGTGGTCTATGGCGCGGCAACCTCGGTCCAGCAGGCCGCCGGGATCACCGATGACCACGCCGACGCCATGTTCGAATACTACATGACGCTAAACCAGCACAAGGTGGAACCCGCGATCGTTCGGCGGTTGTGCGATGGTGCCGGCCCGGCGATCGAATGGCTGATCGCGATCGGCGTGCAATTCGATCCGGCCGAACTTTACCCCTCCGGCGTCGAAAGCGTGGCCCGCGGCCACAAGGCGACCAACAACGGCGCGGCGATTGCCGCCGCGCTTGATCGTGAAGTGAGCAGGCGGGACATTGATGTTTCGCGCCGCTGCCGGGTCACGCAGCTTCATCGCGATGCGGCGGGACGGGTGCGGGGGGTCTGCATCAACGGTGATGTCGTCACCTCTGCGACCGTGGTGATCGCCACCGGGGGCTTTGGGCACAATCGCCTGCTGCTCAACCGCTATTACCCCGAAGCCGCCCGCCATGGCGACTGGACCTGGGCGATTTCCGCCCGGACCTGTGTCGGCGATGGCCTGCTCATGGGACTACGACTACCGGCTTTGTTGGATGTACAAAGACACCCTGGCTTCCTAGCATGGTGAAGATGCGGACCACAGGTCCGGCTTGCATCTGAACAGGAGAACGTT
>JACCDH010949901.1_pt1 | contig 11691 bp, 8 predicted proteins | sample 7442481 | NCBI WGS metagenome assembly JACCDH01 (sample SAMN15323433, study PRJNA562643) | freshwater metagenome | isolation source: river surface water | place: USA:Blue River Watershed | collected 2017-08-15 | reverse complement strand
TGATGCGCCACTCCCCAGCCTCTTTGCTCATCTTGATACGAACAAACTCTTTACTTCCGGCCGGCATCGCCTGGTACTGACCACGGTCATTGATCTTCGCCGCGATCGGAACAACCACCGTGGCGGAATCATCGACTGAAAAAGTTATCGATGGGTTGCCATCCTGAATCAAGACCTCGTTGTTTGGATCCCAATTAGCCCTGAAACTTGATGACAAATATGATTTTGCAACTTCATAGTCGTTTTGCGGTCCGGTTCCAGCGTTCAAGAAACCAAGCACGATTTCCTCTTGAGTTGCTCCTTCGACTGGCCCCGACGGCGAGTAGTAGAGGTAGTCGGTCTCAAGGCCTGCCTCTACGTTTGGCCCGGTCTTGATTTCTCCGCTTTTTGGAAGTTGAGCACATGCCGTGGTGCCAATCAGCAGCAGCGATGTGAATCCGGCAAGCATAATTTTCAAGAGCTTATTCATTGTTGGCACCTGCCTGACGCGACTTCTTTAGTTTCTTGGCCGGTGGAAGCGGTAGGGGCGACTGGGTGAAGACCATCCCCTGGCGGCGTGGCAGTGTCAACCTAAATGAAGCGCCCTCGTTTGGCTTAGCCCAGACCTGCAACCAACCGCCGTGCAGGTGAGTATCTTCAAGTGAAATCGCCAAACCCAATCCGGTTCCACCGGTGGTGCGCTTACGAGCCGGATCGGCGCGCCAGAAACGGTCAAAGACTCGGTCAACCTCGGCGCGACTCATGCCAATACCTGAATCAGTCACGCTGATCGCAACGGCCGAGTCACTCATGCCAACTGCAACACCGATAGGCCTGCTCTCTCCATGCTCGATTGCGTTCGCCAATAGATTTCTAATCAATCGCTCAATGCGACGGCCATCGATTTCAGCATCCACCGGACCACTTGGGATATCTATCTCGATGACGGAACCTCGACTCTGCGCCAGTGGCTCAAGTCCTGCGATTGCGGACCCAACAACTCCGTTGACATCTTGTATTTCAAAATCGGCAGCAACCGCACCCGCGTCATATCTAGAAATTTCAAGTAGGTCGTTTAGCAGAACTTCAAAGCGCTCGATTTGATCGTGCATTAACTCGGCAGATCGCTTTGCCGCGGGTTCAAGTTTTTCACGGCTGGCAAAAATAATGTCGCCAGCTAACTTGATAGTGGTCAGTGGTGTGCGCAGCTCATGAGAAACGTCAGACACGAAGCGCTGTTGCATTTTTGAAACGCTGGCAAGTTTTGTAATTTGCTTCTGCAATGAGTCAGCCATGCGGTTGAAGGATCTCGCAAGAATTGCGATGACGTCCTCGCCTCGCTCGGTAAGGCGGCGATCAAGCGCTCCCTCAGCAATTTCCTCAGAAACTTCAGCAGCCACCTGCACCGGCTTGACCAACCAGTTAGTCACGAAGAAGCTAACGGTACCAATCATGAACAAAAGAATTAGCATGCCCCAGAACAGAATGCTCTGCACAAAATCCAAGGTTTGTTGCTCTCCGTTTAGGTCAAAGACTAGGTAGAGCTCGTACTTTCCGGCCAATGGAATTTCAATTGGCGAGCCCACCACAATTCCGGGATGCACCGATCCATTTGGTTGGGTCAGCCCAACCGACTGATAGGTAAGTTTTCCACTGGAGGCACGCACCTGAGTCTTTAGGTCCGCGGGAATTACCGCTGTGTCTAGATCAGCGGAAATTGGACTCTGCAGAATTTGAGCCCCCACCTGGCCGGGGGTTCTCAGCAGTGCAATTTTGCGAGAGTCAATGGTGCCCGAAGACTCCAACGACGGAACCACGGAGTTCAATAGAGTCTGCAATGCGATTTCATCGGTGACCGTGGATGCCGAGAAAGTGTTCTGAACTTCTACCACTCCGCGCTCGGACTCGGAAAGGATTTGCGTGACTCTAGTTTGATAAAGACCGTTTCCAATTGAGTAGGAAAGAAAGCCTCCTACGATTAGCAGCGCAATGCCTGAAAGCACAACGGTCGTAAAGACAGCTCGAACCTGAAGGAATCGGCGAAAAAGACCGAGCGCCCAATCGATGGCGGCTCGTAATTTCATTTAGCCCTGGCCAGCCTTGTAGCCAATACCGCGAACAGTGGTGACAATTTTTGGATTGTCTGGATCATCTTCAATCTTTGAACGCAAACGCTGAACGTGAACATTAACCAAACGAGTGTCAGCTTTGTAGTGATAACCCCAAACAGTTTCCAGAAGCATTTCGCGAGTGAACACCTGCTTTGGCTTAACCGCGAGGGTAAGCAACAGGTTGAACTCAAGCGGAGTAAGCAGAACCTTTTCTCCACCGCGGCGAACTTCGTGCCCAACGATGTCTAGAGTGAGTGGCCCAATCTGAATGGTGTCTTCAGACGCGCCTGCAATCGGACGAAGGCGCGCACGGATTCGAGCCAACAGAACAACTGGATCGAAAGGCTTAACCACGTAATCATCAGCGCCCGCCTCTAGACCACGAACCACGTCATCGCTCTCAGTCTTTGCGGTGAGCATGATGATTGGTGTTCCAGAAACTGAACGGATCTCTTCACAGACCTCGATGCCATCTTTACCCGGCAGCATCACATCTAGCAGCACAAGATCTGGCGACTCGGCCTTGTAAGCATCTAAGGCACCAGATCCGGCATCGTGAAAACAAACGTTGAAGCCCTCTGACTCAAGAACAATGCCCACCATCTCGCGAAGCGCGTTATCGTCATCGACGACCAGGATCTTGTGTGGCATTGTGTTCCTCGTATCTAACTTCTAGTAGCGGTAGTGGTCTACCTTGTATGGTCCCTGAACTGGCACCCCAATGTAGCGGGCCTGATCATTGGTCAACTGGGTTAATTCAACACCAAGTGCGCTCAAGTGCAAACGGGCAACTTTTTCATCCAGGGTCTTGGGCAGAATGTGCACGCCCAATTCGTACTCGTCTGGCTTGGTGAATAGCTCTATCTGGGCTAGCACCTGGTTGGCAAATGAGGTGCTCATCACGAAACTTGGGTGGCCGGTAGCGTTTCCAAGGTTCATCAGGCGGCCCTCACTCAGAATCAAAACAGAGCGGCCGTTCGGCAGACGCCACTCGTGAACCTGAGGCTTGATTTCAATCTTTTCGACGCCCTGAATTCGGTTGATGCCAGCCATGTCCACTTCATCATCAAAATGCCCAACGTTGGCGATGATTGCCTGGTGCTTCATTTGCAGCAGGTGCTCCGGCTTGATGATTGCGGTGTTTCCGGTTGCGGTTACAAAAATGTCAACGGTTTCAATAACCGACTCAAGGGTTGCAACCTGGTACCCGTCCATGACGGCCTGCAGTGCACAAATCGGATCAATCTCGCTCACGATTACTCGAGCGCCCTGACCGCGAAGTGCATCCGCCGAACCCTTACCCACGTCCCCGTATCCGGCAACAAAGCAAGTCTTTCCACCGATAAGAGTGTCGGTTGCGCGGTTTAGGCCATCTGGAAGTGAGTGGCGAATGCCGTACTTGTTGTCAAACTTTGATTTGGTGACCGAGTCATTCACGTTGATAGCTGGGAACAAAAGTTCGCCTCGCTTGTGGAATTCGTAGAGACGGTGAACTCCGGTGGTGGTCTCTTCGGTTACTCCCTTTATCTCCCCGGCAATTCGAGTGAATCGGGTTGGATCATTTTTTAGAGATGCGCGAAGTAGTTCCAGAATGACCGCATACTCTTCGCTGTCGTCAGCACCGGTGGCTGGCACGGAACCAGCGATTTCAAATTCGCGACCCTTGTGCACAAGAAGAGTTGCGTCGCCACCGTCATCAAGAATCATGTTTGGCCCGGTGAAGTCTTCACCGGCAGCTGCAGCTTCTGAGCTCCAGTCAAAGATGCGGTCGGTGCACCACCAGTACTCTTCAAGGGTCTCGCCCTTCCAGGCAAATACCGGAGTGCCCGATGGGTTATCTACGGTTCCGTTTGGACCAACTACAACGGCCGCCGCCGCTTCATCCTGAGTTGAAAAAATGTTGCATGACGCCCAGCGAACCTGAGCGCCAAGGGCAACCAATGTTTCAATCAGGATTGCAGTCTGCACGGTCATGTGCAGTGACCCGGTAATGCGTGCACCCTTTAGTGGCTGCGCAGCTGAAAATTCTGCACGAAGGGCCATCAGGCCAGGCATCTCATTTTCAGCCAGACGAATCTGGTGGCGGCCGGCTTCGGCAAGAGTGAGGTCGGCAACTTTGTAATCAAAGGCGGTAATGGTTTTTGACATGTACTTACGCTTTCTGCTGGATAAGGTTTAGAACCTCGTCGCGAATCTGGACCATATCGGCCTCGGTTGAGGCTTCGACATTTAAACGAAGCAGCGGCTCTGTGTTCGAGGCACGAACGTTGAACCACCACCAGTTCCCAGCATCAGCAGGCTTGCCTAGCTCTTGTTTATTTGTTGCGGTGATGCCGTCAAACTCATCAAAGTCGGCGCGGTCTGCGAAAGCAGCCTGCACGCGAGCCTTGGCGGCAGCGACATCAGAGACGGTCGAGTTGATTTCGCCGCTCAAGTAATAAGGATTGTACTTTTTAGCAAATTCCGAAAGAGGCTGATCTTGTGACCCAAACTCTGCCAACACATGCATGGCCGCCAACATTCCGTTATCGGCACCCCAAAAATCACGGAAGTAATAGTGTGCACTGTGCTCGCCGCCGAAAATAGCGTTGGTAGCGGCCATCTGGTCTTTGATGAGCGAATGTCCCACCTTGGTCTTTACTGCGCGGGCACCATCGGCCTCGATAACTTCTTTCACCACTCGCGAGGTAAGCAAATTGTGCAGCACGGTGACGTCTGCCTTGGGGTTGGCACGTTTTTCACGGGCAATCTCACGGTGGGCCACAATAGCCGCAACTGCCGACGGGGTTACCGCCTGCCCATTTTCATCGATTACAAAGCATCGGTCCGCATCGCCATCAAAAGCCAAGCCAATGTCGGCTCCGTGTTCCAGCACCGCCTTCTGCAGGTCAACCAAGTTTTTTGGGTCAAGCGGATTGGCCTCGTGATTTGGGAACGAGCCATCCAGCTCAAAGTACATGGGAATGATTTCAAGCGGCAATTGCGGAAGGTCACTGGCGTGACCAAGAACCGCAGGAACCGTCATGCCACCCATTCCATTGGCGGCGTCAACGACAACTTTGAGTGGGCGGATGTCTGAGAGATCAACCAGCTCGCGCAGGTAGGCCGCGTATTGAATCAGGATGTGCATGTCACGGTAGCTGCCCGGAACTTCTACCTCGTCAATTCCAGTTTCCATGTAAATCTTCGCGCGATCACGAATCGCAGCTAGACCGGTGTCCATGCTGATGCCGCGGGCGCCCGCTCGTGAAAACTTGATGCCGTTATATGCGGCCGGGTTGTGACTTGCGGTGAACATTGCAGCTGGTGCGTTTAGAACACCGGAGGCAAAATAGCTCTCATCGGTTGAGCAAAGTCCAATGGACACAACATTTGCGCCACGAGCCTGAGCCCCTGCGGCAAAGGCATCTGCAAATTCTGGTGACGAGTCACGCATGTCGTGGCCAACCACAACATCTTTACCCGCGGCGCCCAACTCATCTACGAAACCCGCTGCCAGCGCAGCCACGATTTGGGTGGTGAGAGATTTGCCAACTAAACCACGCACGTCGTAGGTTTTGACGATTGCGTCCCAATCAATATTCATTGCTTCGAGTTTACCAAGTTGAGACTAGGCCCCGGTTTTCGCTGACCGCTGTCTACAATTGGGCCATGGCAGAGAACCCGGGCCCAAGGGGCGTAAATCGAGACCGTCACGGTCGTGGCATTAGACAGCCTCTGCTCAGCAACCTGCGCCAAACTGGCACCCGACAATCAAGCTTTGAGCAGATTGTTTCAGGCACCTGCGAATACCTAAAAAATGCCTGGCCAGAGGAACTGATTGATCTGGAGTGGGAGGTCGCCGATGCGCCAACCATCAAGCCTGATTCCAAAGGAGTCCGTCGCTGGGCGGTAAAGCGCGAAGAAATGACCATCGTTATTTATCGTCTGCCGATTGAGCGCCTTGGCCACCACAGTCGCGTTGACGCGCTGCACGAGAGAATGCACATTGAAGAAAATGTCTTTGCGGCCGTTGGGCACCTGATTGGTAAAGACCCTTGGGATCTGGTGCCAGATAGATATCGCGACTAGTCGCTAGCGGACATTGACGGAAACTTTTCCGCCGGCATTCTTTTGATCCAACACCGATAAGTTTGCAACCGTGCCATCGACATCGGTGATTAGGTTTGCGTAAATAGGTTGCTCGCTACCGCTGAACGAATAGGTAGAACCCGGGGTTACTTCAATTACCTCAACTGCACCGGTTTTTTCTTTGTAGATGCAAAATTTTGAAATTCCGATATTCGGCACGGTCAACTTGCGTTTGCCCGTAAATTTTTGGGCCGCTGGAATCCAGGTGAAGTCGGGGGCAGAAGTTGCCGTCACACGAGACAAACGAAACGCTGAATGCACTGGAACATCACTTGAAACCAGTGCCACATAATTTCCATCTTTGAGTCCAGTGATTTCAATATCCGAAACCGAACCTGCATTTACGGTTGATCGAACCACGGTGCCAAAAGTCGCTGGTGTCGCGCCTACTACCTGAACCGTCACAGTGGCATTTGAACTGCCTGGAACATAGACTCGCAGCACTGGAAGAAGGTCTTCAAAATCAGCACTGGCAGCACGGAGTTTGGAAACCTGTGCCGTGCCACGAATGAAAACACCCGGAATGACCTGCTGCTTGGCCGCTTCCGGTGATGGTGCAACGTAGTCCACGCCACCGGCACTCAGGCCGCGAACGGTGCGCTGTTGAATCCAAGCGGTAACCGCCCCGCCGGTTGCCTTTACGCGAATCCCAAAGCTTTTTGTTTTTGGCACCATGCCCGAAAGTGGAACCACTGTGGACTTTCCGGATACCACCGCAATACCGTTGAGGCCAGGCGCATCAACGGAACCTGCCTCGCTAAAAATCTCGAGGCTGACAGTGGAATCAACTTGAGCGGTGTTTCGCAAAATCAAGAGTGCTTCACGGCCAGTGGTAGTTGCGCCACCCAGAAGAAAAATGTCATTTGATGGCAACTGACAATTTGTGGCTGCCAATCCCCGCAGTGTTGCTCCGGCGGCATTCTGGTACTGGCTGGCGTTAAGTAACTCTGAGCCCTGGTTAGGAACACCGTTTTCTTTTGCAGACTCGGCGGCCGAAACCGTGAATACGCCGTCTCCAGAGTTCAACGTGGCGCCATTGGTGGAATTGAACTGACTGGCGTATGACACCAGGCCAACGTGCTCAAAATTTCCAAGCGTCGTTCCCTGAGCACCACCGGCTTTGAAAAGTGCCCCCGGGCAAACCAGCGACAGATCGCGAGCCTTAACTTCTAGCGCCGCAGGAGTGGGAACAGTTCCAATTTGCAGACTAAGGCTTGGCGCTGCCAAGGTTCCAGAAATTAGGGCGGCCAGCACGAAAATGAAAATGAGTAATTTCTTGATCATCAGTTTTCTTCACCAGCCTCAACAAAAATCTGACTGTCACCGGTCACTCTGCGACGCTGATTGATGGTTGGTATTGCAAGTAACACGAAGCCCAAAATAATCGCCAACTGCACGCCCTTGGTGATTGACCATGGTGAAATCGGGGTTAAACCGGCGCTGAGCAACTTCTGGTTGGGCTCGCGCACGCGCCATAGTTGACCCGAGTCAGTGGACCCCACGGCCTCGAGCTCCTTGACTGAATCAAGAGCAACAGCTAACTGCCCAGAAATTTGCGACGACGAATCGGGCACAAGCACGTAGCCGATGCCGACCTGGTCAATGGTCTGCTGCAGTTCTGAACCATTCGCCGATGCAAGATCTGCAACCAGCTGAGCAATTCGGTTGTATTCGGCCGCTCGAGACTGCTTAACCTCTTCAAGGGCAAAGCGATAGCTAAGACTCACGTCTTCAAGTTGAACACCGTCTCCAGATACAAGTTCGGCACCAAATTGAATCGTGCCGTCGGAATTAACCTCGGGATTTATCACCAACATTTTTAGCGCGCTGCCCTGTTCGGCTTCCGCCGCCACGATAGAAGGGACCACGCGTCCATCGGTGTATTTCAAATTGGGTGAAACGGTAGCGGCAAGAAAAACCGCCGGAACCAAAGAAACAACTGCCAGCCCGGAGCTAATAATTTTCAGCGCGGCCGGCCGCTTTATGTCGCTAAGTGACAGCGCAAACAAAATAGCTACCAACAAGCCAAAAACTCCAAGCAGGGCGGCTGGTGACCCATTCACAAAATCAGTTGAGCGGACGGTGGAACCAACTCCTACCGCAGCAAATGAGAGGCTGCTCACCAACCAGGCAAAAGCAACCGTGACGATGGCTGCCACCCAAACCACGAAGGCCATGCCCCAGTGTCGGCCCGCAAGTGCCAGAACTGAAATCAGAAACACCGGAACAGTCATCCAGTTTGAAAATTGACCAACTAACGGAAGGCTGGCACCAAAGCTTGAACCGCCCAAGAGCAACTGCCAAATCGGTGCTTGCTCACTTTGCTGCGGTAAACCGGGATCGGCCAACAAGGCAAGTGGCTTGGCAATTTCAAAAATGTAATACAAGACCGTTGGACCAAAAACTGCGGCCGTTGGCAAAGGAATCCAGATCAGGAAGCCAAACTTGGAAAGTCTGCTGAAAATAACCAAGCCAAGTACGGCCAGCAAAATTACAACTGTGTTTGGCGCCGACGCCGCAACAACAAAAAGCAAAAGGCCCGACGCCGCAACCCATGACCAAGTCTGAGTTGAGAAATTTGTTCTGCCGATTCCCGCCGCTCTGGCAACACAAAAAACCAACCAGGGCAACGCTACTTGGGCAATCACCGCAGGAATTCTGGCTTGCTGCTGAGCCAACTGAAGCGCTGGCCAAAGGGCATAAACCAAGGCTGCCGAAATTCTGACGAAAGAAGATTCACTAAATAGCGAAATGACCCGCCAGGCACCAGCGAAAGCAATTGACTTGGCTAATAAAAGTAGTATCGCTAGGGCCAGTGAGGGTGACCAGAAAGTAAATGAACCAAGAACTGTCAAGACCCAGACAAAAGGATCACTGGGCCCAAAGTAGCCGAGGCCAATCGGCTGAAAGCTTGCCCCGGCTCGGGAAAACAGAGTCAGCCAAGAATCGCTGAGTGGCAGTAACCCTCCGCCGTTGGCGGCATTGGCAGTGGGCCAGAAATTAAGACTCAGCAGCGCAAGCGCCGCTGCAACCCACAGCGCACCAGAGGCAACGAAACCGGCGGCAGTTGAGGACTGCTCAACCTCGAATTCACCGCGTTCAAAGGCCGCCAAAGTTGCCTGGCTTTGTTCTCTTTCGAGTGCCGCCCGATTAGAGCTGCGCACCTGTTGCCAACTTGCCCGCAAGCCGCGCAGCTTAGAAAACTTGATCACGCTGGTCTTTGCGATTGACGAGCGACTACTCAGTCGGCGACCCACCGTAAAGAAACCCCAAAGCGCTGCGGAAATTTCTGCCCATATGCGATCTGGGCGTTTCGCCGCCAAACGACCAATCGCGCGACCAACTCCAATAAGCGGCAAGAAAAACCAGAACAGCAGCGCAACTGGAAGCGGAGCGAAAGCAAGTCGCAGGTGAATGGCGCTTCGGCGCAGGGCAGCCTTTGGTGAGGTGTCTAACCAGCCACGCGGTCTTTTGCCTTTCATCGCTAGCGAGGCGTGAGCAACTTTTGCCTGCGGAACAACAACTACACGATGACCTGCCATGCGGGCGCGAATAGAAAAATCAAAATCAACTGCTAGCTCAGGAGCCGAGGTATCAAAACCGCCAAGCTGCTTGAACAAATCAAATCTAATTAGCGCGGCTGCTGTTCCAATTGCCATGACATCGTCGGCATCATCATGCTGAGATTGGTCCAGCTCACCACTAACAATTGAAAATAGGTCACCAAGCGGCGTGAGGGTAAGCCCAAGTTGATTTACAACACGAGGATCATTCCAGTCCACCAACTTTGGCCCGGCAATTGCTACAGACGGTGACAGTTCAACCGCGTGCAAGAGATGTTGGAGTGCGGTTGGTTCTGGGGCACTGTCATCGTGCAGCAACCAAATCCATTGGGGCGTTTCATCAGCGGAAAAATTCTTGACCGCAAACGAGACGGAATTTGCCAAAGTGGTTGAAGCAGGCAACTGGTGAATTTCTGTCACACCTGCTGCACGCGCAACTTCAATGCAGGTTAAATTTGTAGAAGTGTCAACAACTAATGTTCGATCAACCGCGTGCGATTGATTACTAATCGCACTGAGAGTTTTAGATAAATAATCTGGCTCGTCGTGTGAAATTACGACGGCTACTACTGAGGGTTTCATGATCAACGGCTTGAAGCCGTGAGGTTAAGCGCGCTTCTTAAGCTTGCGACGTTCGCGCTCTGACAAACCACCCCAGATACCAAAACGCTCATCGTTTTCAAGTGCGTACTCAAGGCATTCTGCCTTTACCTCGCAACCCGAACAAATGCGCTTTGCATCGCGAGTTGATCCGCCCTTCTCTGGAAAGAAAGCCTCTGGGTCAGTCTGTGAGCAAAGTGCATCAGCCTGCCATGAAAGTGGGTCGGTTTCAGAATCTGAGTACGCCCCCGCGACACCAAGTCGAATTGGATCGATAAACCAGTTCTCTGGCACACGATTACGACTGTCCATAACTACATTCCCTATTCCGAAAACCCCAGCTTCAGCGCAAGGGAATTCAATGGATAATTCCTTGGTTGTAATTACACTCTTGTAGTTCGGTCCGTGTCAAGTTGAGATTTCTAAGCCTCAAGGTCTAACTCAGGCTTTTTATAGGTTATTCATGCCTTTCCGGTGGCCAAAAAAGCGGTTCCGCTGCCTGAAATGCTGAAAAACTGCGCATCGGCTGACATGTATGCCGCTTCACCACGACGCAAAACGACACGCTCCTCGAGGCTATTACTGATCGCAATTTCCCCAGCGGTGCAAAGAATTACCGCCTCACTGGGCAGTGATAAATCGGCCATCAAGCGCTCTCCGCTTGGTTCCAATTTGTATAACAAGAAGTCATCGGTGTTGCACTGATATTGAATCAACCCCGATGAGATCTCACGCGGCACAACCAGTGGGATTCGACCGGGAGTGAAATCAACAACCCGCTCGAGCTCGTCAATATCAACGTGCTTTGGAGTGAGCCCACCGCGCAGCACGTTGTCTGACGCAGCCATTAGCTCAACGCCCAATCCACTTAGATACGCGTGAATGTTTCCCGCCGGTAAAAATAACGCCTCTCCTGGCTCAAGAAATACGTGATTCATTAGCAGCGCCAAGACCACGCCGGGATCACCTGGATATAAAAGGTTGAGTCGCTCGGCAAGAGCGAATCTGGCTTCGAAATCCGCCATTGCGGTTAGCTCGGCTGTGAAGCCCTCAAGGTTGCCGCGACGATGACTGATGTCGCTGAAAACCTTGCGCAGACCGTCTGGCTCGTGAAGCAGTTTGCGCCACTGTGTCGAGATAATTCTGAAGCCCTCCGATACACCGCTGTGAGTTTCCATGTCCTCGAGCAGTTGATCGATTTCATTCAACGGTTTGAATCCGCAGAGTGCCTCAAAATCTGAGAGCGCAACAATAATCTCTGGCTTGTGCTGGTCATCTTTGTAATTTCGATTACTCGCGGTGACGGC
>JACCDH011825280.1_pt1 | contig 11693 bp, 7 predicted proteins | sample 7442481 | NCBI WGS metagenome assembly JACCDH01 (sample SAMN15323433, study PRJNA562643) | freshwater metagenome | isolation source: river surface water | place: USA:Blue River Watershed | collected 2017-08-15 | reverse complement strand
GTCTGGCAGAGTAACTTTGTCCTATGCACGCAAAGGCAAGACAAGTCCAAACGATGTGGTGTTCATTTATGCAACGCCTGCCAATGGTGAACGCATGCCCTTGGCCATTTACAAAACCACAGTGGCCAATTTGCCCTTGAGCTTCAGTTTGGATGACAGCACTGCGATGTCGCCCGATAGGAAGTTGTCGAGTGCTGGTGAAGTGTTTGTGAAGGTGCGGGTTTCTAAATCGGGCAACGCCATGCCGCAGTCAGGCGATTTGATGGGCAGCTTGGGGCCGGTCAAAGTGGGCTCTAAAGACCTTCAAGTGGAAATTAAAGATTTGGTGCCTTGAGGCGTGGTCAGTTAAAGGTTTTTGTTAACTGCGTTTACTGCATGTGACTTCAGAATAAGCCACAATGGCGGCATGAAAATACTGCTCGTTGAAGATGAAGTCAAGATTGCTGAATTTGTTTCAGAGGGGCTGAGCGCAAACGGCTTTCAAGTCACGCACGCGCCTGATGGTCTTACCGCCCAAGAAATCATAGCCGTGCAAAAATTTGATGTGGTGCTGCTGGATGTCATGTTGCCCGGCATGGATGGTTTTAAGTTTTTAAAGTCATTGCGGCAATCTAACATCAAGACCCCAGTCATTGTATTGAGTGCTAAATCTGAACTGTCTGACCGATTGCAAGGTTTTGAGTTGGGGGCTGACGATTATGTGCCCAAGCCATTTTTCCTTGAAGAGTTGGCGGCACGTATTAAGGCAGTCACAGTCCGCATATCTTCTGAGTCGGTTTTGAGTGAAGTGATTGTCGATAAACTCAAGTTGGATGTGGTGAATCGGGAAGTGGTGTGGCACGATGTACGTGCTGTTTTGAGTCAGCGTGAATTTGTATTGCTGAAGTATCTGATGCGATCTCCCGGCCAAATATTTTCTAGAAAACAAATCTTACAAAATGTATGGAACATCAACTTTGACCCTCAAACAAATTTGGTAGATGCCTGCATACAGCGAATTAAAAGGAAATTGCTACGGAACACAGAAGATATTGACTCGCCTATTGAATCAGTGCGAGGCATAGGTTACCGAATCCGAGTTGATTGATTTACATGAAGCGGTCACTCAAAATCCACATTTTCATTCATGTATTGATCCTGGCGTCACTGATTGTTTTTGCCAATAGAATCATTGCGCAGTGGCTGTTGTTAGATCAAATGAAAAGCCTACTGCGAGACGATTTAGTCAGTTCGTACGAAGCGTGTGAAGACAAAATAAATCAAACTGATCAATTTTTTTCATGTCATCGGAAACTCAATCCAGGTAATATTTTAAATAGTTTCGCTGATTCATATGTGTTGTGTCCTCATGTGACCTCTGCAAACTTTGCCAACAGACCGCTAGAGTGTGATTTAGCACTTCAGCAGTCCGACATGTGGCGTGCCGCTAATCAAATTCCAAATCAAACTATTGAGTTGGGGACGCTAAAGCTCAAAGGCGAGATATGGCTTGCCGTTAGACGAAATGTCTCAAGTGGTGACGATAGATCTCTATTGATGGTTAATGAATCAACAGCTCTAAAGACGGTGAGTCAGTTGTGGTCATTTCGTGACAGAAATTTGGTATTTGCTTTACCAATAATTTTGCTCATGCTTATGACTCTCGCCATTTATTTGACTTATCTTTTAACTCGCGCAATTGACTCACTAGAAAAAGCTTTAACAGGTTTGAATGTAGATAATTTGGAACAAACTCGGCAGATTAATGCGCCATTTAGCGAGTTTGAAAATCTAGTTTCTGTTTTTGAAAATTTGCGTAAACGCTTAATTGAAAGTTTTTCTAAAACAAGGCGCTTTGTTGCAGATGCCTCGCACGAACTTCGAACACCGTTGACTATTTTAAGAGGCAATTCGGAGCTCATGATCAACGAATTACCAGAGGATACAAGAGCTTACGAGCAAGTGAAAAAAATTCATGAAGAGGCTGAAAGACTCATCGAAATTACAGAAAAATTATTGATGTTGTCGCGTGCCGATGCAAACAACATTGTCCTAGCTACTACCAAAATGAATGTGTCAAAATTTTTAGAAGATTTGATTGAAGAGGGCGTTGAAACGTTTGCAAATATCAAATTTTTAAGTGACATTCAATCTGGCGTTTACTGGTATTGTGATGAAGCGCTGATTGTGCAATTGATTCATAACCTCTACGCCAATGCCATCAAATACAACAAAGTGGATGGATGGATTCAGATTAATTTACATCAGACCAAAACAAACATCACTTTAAAAATAGCCAATTCAACAGAGGTTCTTTCAGAAGAGTTAAACGCACGTGCCTTTGAGCGTTTTTATAGGGGTAATTTTTCGCATTCACGACAAGCTGATGGACAGGGGCTTGGCTTAAGTATTGCACTAGAAATAGCCAAGGCTCACAAAGCCAACTTGTCTATTCAAGCAGAACACCAAAGAGTCGAACTTATTTTGGACATTGCTGTTTGAGCGTTTTCATTCAGTAAGTTAGGGTTGTCCCCTCAAGTGCACTTTCACATATCCGCAGCATAAGTTGTGGTTTTTAACTGTATTTACAACGCATTGCTGTCTAGTCCGCGATTGCTAATGCTGACCAAAAGTTCAGATTTTAGTTGCTGAAACCAATAAAAATTTTCCACTTTTTCAAATTGCATATGTGCAGATATGCAACAACATCCTAATGAATGAAGATGGGAAAAATGACATTTCCATCATAAATGAAGTGCTAGTTGATCTGACTTTATTATCGAACTCAGTTGTTGTTTAAAGATTCTTTTTCAGTAACTTTTGTGCCTCAATCAGGCTCAGCCAAATCAGTTTTCGAATTCCGTAGTGTCATCTTTGTTGTTGTCGTGCGGGCTTCATCAGCTGCGTAATTTAGTTAAATTTTTTCAATGTGGTATTCCACTTGTGTTTATTTTTTTAAGGGGTTTATTGTGAAAGTTCCATTTCGAATGCTTCCACTTGCCTTGGTAGTCCTAGCGGTTAGCGGTTGCTCAACCATGGACAATCCCAAGAGCGCATTTAACTCAGCTCCTTTAAAAGCTGAGGATTACATCAAGCCAAGTTTCGCTAAAAAAGCTGACCCTACAAATTCTCAATTACTGCTGCAGAGTGGTACTGAATATTTACAACAAGGCGATTTGCAAAAAGCTCATTCAGTATTTAGTGTCGCATTGAAAGTTGACATTAGAAATGCTGGACTTCACTTCCTCAATGGTTTGACATACCAGATGATGTATGAAGCAGGTGATGAGGCCAGTTATGATTTGGCTGTAACGGGTTACAACACCGCACTTTCTCTGGATGGCAATCTTGAGCCTGCCTTATTGCAGTTAGGACAACTTCACCTATTTGCAAAAAAATATGATCTTGCGCAAAAAGCATTTTCAGAAGCCTACACAAGTAACTCAAAGTCAACTAGAGCCCTAATGGGTTTGGCGCAATCTTCCATTTTGGCGGGAGATGTTAAGTCTGGTTACTGGGCAACTGTTCAGTTGGATAAATTAAACTTTAATAATCCTGAATTTTTGAGGCTGAAGGCAATTCAAGCTGCATTGTCGCAAAGCCCAGAAAAAGCTAAAGATTACGCACGGCAGTATGCGGTTGTTGCCAAAGCTCGTGGATCATCCAATGACGCCGACTATGTCAATACCAGGGTTGACAATCTGCTCAGCATGAAAACGAGTTTTGGTTCTTCTGGCATTAATGGCATGCAACTAGCTCAAGCCGATACAAGCAACAAATCTAAAGAAGCTCCTAAAGAGGCGCCTAAAGAAGAAACTAAAACCACCGAACATCAGTTGTGGTGGCGTTGCGACCCGACTCCTGGATTGTCTTTACAAAAAGATGGATTGCCGCAACTTCAATTGCCAACAACAGAAGAAAACGCAACAACACTGACCTTGCCTAGACCTTGTGCTGGTGAAAAACCACCAATGGCAATGATCGAAGTGACCATGATTCGGACAGAAGAAGCGATGACCCGAATGCAAGGTATCAACTTGTTGGACGGTCTGAAAATGGTTAAAGATACATTTTTGGACGCCGATAGACGCAGAGTCATTGGCAATGATGATGTCTTGACAACCAGTGCAGCGTCTTTGGCCTACTCTCTAAATATCGCCAACTCACTTTTTGCAAAAAATGAAGTGATTGCGCGACCAAGCCTTTCTGCAGTTGATCGTTTGCCATCCGTATTTTTCAGCGGTCGTACGGTATCAATTGCAAGCGGAACAGTTAACACTGGCTTTTCATTGTCAGACAAGTCAGTTGGTACCAGTTTGTCAATCACCCCTACATTTGTGGACGATGAAAATGTTTTGCTGTCCATTAGATCTAGCCGTTCATTCATCGAACCCTCAGAGGGCGGATCAATCGCATTGATTCAATCAAGGAATGCAGTAAATGCCAGCGCTAGGGTGAAGTTTGGTCAAACATATGTGTTGAACGGCATGATTGAACGTGAAAAAGACAACGTGAATACAGGCGTTCCAATTTTGATGGACATTCCTATCGTGCAGAATTTATTTTCAAAGAGTGTGAAAATTGACTTTAATCGTCAAATTTTGACACTTGTGACTGTTCGCAGATTGGTTGATGACAAAGACTCGGTTTTCCTTGCGAAAAATCCAACTGGAACCATCAATGGACATAAGTTGGCGACTCAAGTTCAGGAGTTTATTGATCTCCAGTCGAATCAAACAGTTATGGATGAAGTTCTGAATGGGCTACGGAAAGACAACAGCTTGTACCAGCGCCTACGCAATCGTGATGTGGTTCAAGAAAGTTACAGCTCACAATCCGTGCTCCAGCGCTTATTGATAGATCTAAAAGAACTAGCTTATTTCTGATGTATTTTCTAAATTTAGGAAATTAATGTAATCAGAATCAAAGACCCCATCAACATTGATGGGGTCTTTTTAAATTCTAATTTCTCAAAATCACTAAATATTTTTAGCGATTTTTGAAGCGGTAGTTTTAACTTGTTAGTCAATTTAAACAACAAGCATGTGGCGTAAATTGCGATTTCAATGAATCTGAATTAACAAAAAATTTAGACATCCTCCATTTCAAGATTCCCTCTAATGATTTACTTTTCAGTCACCATCTTCACAAGCGCCTTTCTATTGTTCATGGTGCAACCAATCATTGCCAAACAAATCCTCCCTTGGTTTGGTGGCTCGTCCGCTGTATGGACCACATGCATGGTTTTCTTTCAGCTGATTTTGTTAATGGGTTACTGGTATGCAGATTTTGTCGTCCGCAAACTCACCAACCGCACACAAGCCATTTTCCATTCTGTAGTCGTAGCTTGTTCATTAGTTTGCCTTCCAATTATTGCAAGTGATGTTTGGAAACCTGACGCTGATACTGAACCCTCTACAAGAATTTTGTTACTTCTATTGGTAACAGTAGGGTTGCCATACTTGCTTTTGTCTACCACAGGGCCATTGGTGCAGGCTTGGTTTGCTCGTTGCTACCCGCAAGCCAAGGTGTATAGGCTTTTCGCGCTATCTAACTTTGCTTCGCTACTATCATTATTAGCCTATCCGCCTTTAATTGAACCTCATATTGATCTGCATAGCCAAGCATGGCTGTGGAGTGGTGTTTATGTAGCTTACGCTTTCCTTATTATTGTTTCTGCATGGCACTCAAATCGCCATGCAGTTGTTAACGAACCTTTGCTTCAATCTGCCGCACTATCTGAGCCAGTTTCCAAATCTCCAAGCAAACAAGATTACACGCTTTGGCTTTTGCTAGCGACTCTCGGTTCTATCTTGCTACTCTCCTTCACAAATCACATTACACAAAATATTGCATCAGTCCCCTTTTTATGGATAGTTCCATTGGTGCTGTACTTGGTTACTTTTATTTTGGTATTTGATGTAGGCAGTTCTCGAGGTAAAAGTGGTTGGTATTCAAGGTCGGTTTTTATACCCTTGCTTTTTGCCTTATTAGCCATTACGGCATACGGCATGTTCGATGGCTATGCATCCACAATGAATATCTATCTTGCGTTGCCGTTATTTTGTATTTTGCTATTTGTAGGTTGTATGTTTTGTCATGGGGAGTTGGCAGCTCTTCGACCTGATGCTCAATACATTACTCAGTTTTATCTTTGCCTATCAGTCGGTGGTGCTGCAGGTGGACTGATGGTAGGGCTTATTGCGCCTCTGGTATTTGATTCATTTGCAGAACTCCCATTGGCACTTGTTTCTTGTGGACTTCTGTCATGTTTTGTCATGTGGAAAGCTCCTTCGCAGGCCATCTCAACTAGGTTGAATTCAATCTTGATTGGCTGCGCTCTAGTTTTAACCTGTTCGATGAGCTGGCTCCTATGGAAAGAGTCTCAAACTACAGAAGAAACGTTGTTACAACACCGTGATTTTTACGGCACTTTACGCGTGTCGGAATCTGATAACAAGATGACGCCGGACTCCGTTCGTGATTTGTATCACGGCGTTATCAGTCATGGCTGGCAACACACATATGAGCCACTTCGCTCTAAGCCTGTCAGTTATTTTGGACCAGGTACAGGTATCGCTAGAACAATTACCTTTTACCAACAAGAAGAACCTTCTATTCGAGTTGGTGTTTTGGGACTTGGCATTGGTATTTTGACCGCATATGGTCGTGAGACTGATAGTTTTCGCATATATGAGTTGGTCCCTGCAGTGATTGATATCGCCAAAAAGTATTTTTGGTATTTAAGTTCTTCCAAATCAAAAATTGATTATTTGGTGGGTGATGGCCGCTTGAGTTTAGAAAGGGAGCCATCTAATAAGTTTCAAATGCTTAGCGTTGATGCATTTTCTTCAGACTCAATACCGATGCACCTCATGACAGTAGAAGCTTTACAGGGTTATAAAAAACAAATTACAGAAGAGGGTGCGATTGTTTATAACGTAACTAATCGCTTAATAAATCTAGCACCAATGGTCAAGTTGATTGCTGAACAAGAAGGTATGGAGGCTGTTTTGATTGCGAATAATCCTTCTGAGCAGGACCTCTACAGCACGGACTTTGTAGTTGTTACACAAAACAAAAAATTAATTGCTCAATTAAAAAATTCGCAAGACTACAAACCAATTGAAACATTGCCAAAGCTCAAGGCTTGGACTGATAGTTACAACAATCTTTTTGATGTTTTGCGTTGAGGGTCTTGACCCTGTATTCCAGTACCGCCGGTATGTTGAAGTTACCGATCTTTTCATTTAGTCCCAAGTTTAGGTTTTATATGCACTACGCTTCTAAAAACATTATGTCCAGTCATCATGCAATTGCAACGCTTATTCTTTGTGGCCTTATGAGTGCATGTGGCGGTGGCGGTGGGGGTGGAGGTAGTAGTACTTCAACTAGCTCTAACACTGTACCTGGTGCACCTACCATCGGTGTAGCAACAGCCGGAAGTAGTCAGGCAAGCATTTCATTTACAGCACCAACATCAACGGGGGGTTTAGATATTACTTCTTACACCGCGTCTTGTGTGACTGGTACAACTGCTGCTGTAACTGGTTCGGCTACTAGCAGCCCAATCGTTGTTACGGGCTTAACGAATGGTTCTGCTTATTCATGCAGTGTAACGGCTACAAATAGTCTAGGTGTAGGTGCGGCTTCGAGTACCGTGAGCGTGACACCTGTTTCCAGTACGCAGGTCGTTTTGACTTATTCCACGCCTGCTCCTTTTGTAACCGCAGTTACTGCAGCCTATACGCCTAGTAGCGCATTGTCTCGTGATACTGGCAATATGGTTACTAGAACACGTTACATGATTTCTGATGCGACAAGTCCAACAGCTACATCAAACTATCTATCAATTGGTGCAACCTATAGCGCTACTGCTGGTTATTCAGTTGACTCAGGAACTGTTTCATCTTCATCAAACTACAACTCATATTTATCTAAATTAGTTCAAGCGGTGTCAGTCTCCGATGGTTTTTTTCGGTTCGACTCCCACCTACACCCAAATAACTCAATTGACGCTGATTCAACTGACTCGTTCAAGTTGAAGTTCCGAAATAACTTCGGCAAGGCTTCACAAACCTATGGATATATAACTTTTTCATACGACAAGACTACAAATCTACTTCAAGCAAAAAATAGATACACATATTCCTACAATTCGACCACATTTGTCGGAACTTATACCCTTGACTCTGCGTTTGTTACAACGGGGTCAGGTTATTACGTGAATTATGCAAATGGTGTGTACAAGCTGGTTGCTGCATCTTCTTCAGCCACTCCTTTGTACCTTTACTCATCGCCACTAAATTTGGGTATTCCTTCCTTTATGGATCCTATGTCCACGACATTCGTCACACAAGGTCCTGCTGCATTCATTAACAAAGTAAGCTCGACCGCTTCTTGGGAATCTTCAATTGCATCGGATGTCAAAGCCGCATACCGCAATCAAGTTTCAGCAGCGGGAACAAACGCCACCACTAAAACAAACGCCGATGCTCGTTTAACAACGATCAAAAGTGAGGTTGAAGGAAATGGCGCTACCCTACGTTACGCCCCAGCGCTATATACGGCATTTCGAGATGCGTTACTTGCTAACAAACTCGTTAGTGATGCCATCTCTGATGGTACACCTGGCCAAAATTTGGTGCCGTATGTTTATTTCACAAATGAAATGGACACCGCTGGCAAATATCACCCGTTCATGGTGGTTATAAATTATGGCAATCAAGCCTCACCAAATGGGCTTAAGGATATTCCTAGCCCACCCTGCTCTGGTGCATGTGGTACTGCTGTGACTAGATTCTCGAATCTGGAAAAGTACATAACCATGATTCCCTTGAAAAACTATGGACAGGTCAAAGCTGTAACCGACAACACAACTTTGACAACCAACTTATGGAGCGAAGCATCTGGAATGGTTGGGTCAACATTATTGGAAAAAAATGTTTATACATATGCCGATACTGCCGACAATGGCCTGCTGATTGATGGTTCGGTTATGTTCCCTACCTTCAACAATACTTTGGTCCCCTCACATTTGCGAGGTGAATTATCTGCCAGTGGTTGTCACGTGGGGCAAGGTGGTGGTGGCCCTCACTGTCATGCTGATGGCTATCAGCCAGGACAGGTTTTAGGTTTGTACAACGATTCTGATTATCTTAACAAGACACATCCACCAGTGATTGGTTTTGGCTACGATGGCATTGCACTCTTCGCCCAATACAGAAGCACTGATACCGCATTGTTGGGTTACAGCACGGCTTTGGATGAATTCGGTGGTCACGACCATGATTCCATTGGATATCACTATCATGCCCACTCAGTGGTTGATTACCAACCGGTTGGTTTGGGCGCGAGCTTCAAAAGTACGATGCATGTTTTGATGAAGGGTGCCTACATCGGCCTGATCGATTCAATTCCTTACTTCAGAAGCCGTACAAATAATAGCTTGAGCTCCAATAAATATATGGGTGGAACTGTTCCCTAATTTCATTCGAATAAATGAAGTTTTTTTCAAAGACGAATTTATATTTCTTACTGCTGCTTTGCTCAGCTTTGTTTTGTGGATGTTCTTTTGCACAGGAAAAAGGGCATTACAACTCAGCTGAGTTAAGGCGGGAGAATGAACGGACTGTATCTTTGACTCTTTATTTAAATCTTCCTCAGGTATTACATCAAGTTCTTGCACCAAAGCTTTCTATTGGAGATTTTTTAAAAAATTATTCAGAGCTATCTGACAATCAATTGGACAAAGAAATATCAAAGGCGTCATCCATCTTGACTGCACGAACCTATTTCATATTACCGTCTGGTTCAAAAGTTAATTTTAAGAAGTGGCAATTTCCTAGCAGTCAAGCTGTTAGAGAGTCATTCAAGTTAAGCATTTTGCTGATTCTTTTACCTGCTGTAGTCCAAGGTCAAAATCATCTTGATCCTGTAAAAGTAGCAAGCGAGGCTCAAAGTAAGAGTTCACTGAATACTATACAACTGCAGTTGCCTTCAGAGTTTCATCCAATACTGGTGAAAATTCAGAATGACACATTTTGGATGACTGAACAAATCCCGACTGCACTCGTCAATTTTTAGAACCTTCTTATGAGGCAGTTTTTTCTCGCTTTATCAAATTCATCTACATCCAAAAAATCCCACAAGAAAGTCTGATGTGATTGAATTTTCTTTTATTAATTCCTTTGTTCGGAAACTTGTACGCCTATTCATATTTGTATTTTGTATGTTGCCCTTTTGGGTTAATGCGCATGTGGTGGAAAAAGGGCATGGCATTGTTAATTTGGTAGGTTCTGAAGCAACTATCGCGATCTCTGTTCCGATGGATATTTTTTTGCAGGCTGACTTAAACAATGATGGCTTCATTAGTGAATTAGAAATTCAAGCACAACTTCCTCAATTGATTGCAAAGGTTCAAAGTGGTGTCCGCCTGTGGGGGGATAACACTAGCGCGGTTTGGAAAGACATTTTTTTAACGCCTTCTATTCCGGATGTAGACAAAGCTAACACCCCCAATTCAGAGCAGCGTCAAATTTTAATGATGGGAGTCGCCTACTGGGAAAGTCCGCCAAGTGTCATCACGTTGGATTACGCTCTTTGGAGCCGGCCTGAAGTTTCAGAACTTAATACTCAAGGTTTCCCTTCCGAAACTTTGAAGGTCAAAGTATTTAGAACTAAAGATGGGGTAAAGATATCCGAAGAAGTGGGCTTGCTCTCAGAAAATCATCCTCGCCTAGAGTTTTTTGCACCTGTTCATCGACATATTATTAATTTCGCGTTTCACGGGTTCGATCACATCATTAGAGGCGCTGACCACATTGTTTTCTTGGTGGCGCTACTCGCCAGCGGCATAAGCTTTTGGCGTTGGGGAGCATTGCTAACTGCCTTTACTCTTGCACATGGCATTACTTTTGGTTTGGCGTCATTGGGATGGGTCAATGTGCCCGCTGAATTTGTAGAACCTGCTATCGCGGCCTCTATTGTTGTTGTGAGTTCGATTCACTTATTGAAAATAAGAATTAAACGTCTTTGGGAGGTGTCTTTGGTTTTCTCTCTGGGCCTGATTCATGGCCTTGGGTTTGCTTCTTCGATGCAAAATGAAGGTGCCAGCCAAGCAATTTCACTTAGCCCATATCCGATCTGGAGCATCTTTGGTTTCAATATTGGAATTGAAGTCGGTCAATTTACAGTTGCTGTAATTTTGTATGCAACGATCTGGGGGCTACGTCGCGTTTTTGGTTTGGAAAAAGACGTGATCTGGCAACGTGCCACAGGCATATTTTCTATTGTGATTGGGTCGATCTGGTTCATTGATCGAATTTAATGGTCTCGAACTTAGCCGTAGTCTTGACCGCAGTATTTCCAATGAATAGAAAATTCACTGTCCTACATTGGAAAGAAGAAACAAAAAAGCCCCGTAAGGGGCTTTTTTGATGCTGATTTGGCGGAAGCGGTGAGATTCGAACTCACGGACCCTTTCGAGCCGCCGGTTTTCAAGACCGGTGCAATCGACCACTCTGCCACACTTCCTGCGGGTGAAATTGTAACCTCGTTCTAAGGCCAAAAAAGAGCCAAAGGGGGCAGACTTCGGAAATTAATGTTGATCTGACCCCAATTTAATTCACGAGCATGCCTTGGGTTTCGATGTAGGCGATGACGTCGGCCAGGCCGGTTTGGGTTTTGAGGTTGGTCATGACGAAGGGTTTGAG
>JACCDH010834377.1_pt1 | contig 11693 bp, 20 predicted proteins | sample 7442481 | NCBI WGS metagenome assembly JACCDH01 (sample SAMN15323433, study PRJNA562643) | freshwater metagenome | isolation source: river surface water | place: USA:Blue River Watershed | collected 2017-08-15 | reverse complement strand
TTTAACCCAAACTGATTGCATTACGCACCAACCTCTTGAGCAAAGGCAAGGTTTTCTTGGTTCTTCATCTCAGCTTCTTGCATCGCAGTCTGAGTATCCAAACCTTCTTTGACACTGATATTTTCACCAAACAGAGTAGGCTCACCAAGCTCTTCAGAGATGATTCTAGCAAACTCTTTACCAGAAAGGTGGGCAGCAACAGTAGGGTCAGAGGCTTTGATTTGGTAAAGCGAAGTAAGGTTCTGAATACGTCTAGCTCTCTCAGCGAAGTGTCTAGCACCTACAGGGATAACCTTACCGTCACCAGTGATGTCTTTCTTACTAATGTTTCTGAAGAACGTCTTACCAGTAGCCTCATCAACCACAGGAATAGATTCAGAGACTTGCATATTTCTACGAGATACCTCAAGCATTGCGTTAAGGATAGGCTCGATGAAGGTACGCTCGAAGTGTGCAGACTTATGCTCAAAGATTCTAGAAGCAGAGTTTTGGAGGCTTTGCACTTCAAAGGCAGTCTTCTCACCCGGAGTACGAATACCCATAGCAGACTTAGGAGCACCTGCCATCTCTTCCATTTTATTCTCAAGAATAGAGATCTGCATATCAGCTTGGAGAGCGGTAGCATCAGGCTGGAGGTACGAGACATCGCCTTCTTCGCCAAGGTAGATACGAGCACCCGGTTCAAAGTCAAAGTCTTCTACGTCACCTCTGATCTTCATGATCGGATAGGCGATCTGGTCAAAGACATCAGCCTTAAGGTTTTCCAGATGGTCAATGCGGTACTGCATACCGACAAGATTATCCAGAGGCCCCATAGCGTACAGGTTATCCGGTCTTTGTCTCCAGCCAGCGTGGAACACAGGAGCAGCACCAAGCCACGAAGGATTCTCTACATTGTCAAGAATATACGAACGATCAAGAATGGTGATGATACGGTCTTTAAGCAGCTTTCTATTAACTACGTCATACATATCACCGTAGAAGGTAAGAACTTCAACATAGTTAGAACCGTAGTACTGTTGGATCGAAGAGAAGCCATCAGCAATAAAACCTTCTGCTTTATCGAATCCTTCTTGTCCCGAGACAAACTGACGATTAGCAATCATCTTCTCAAGAGTGGCCGACATCTCAGGATTGTCTTCGGCCATACGAGCAAACTCACCAACAGTCTTGATGCTTCTTACAATCTTAGGCGACTCTTTAAAGGAAGCAGCAGCCGGATTAAAGACAATATCAAACGGAGAGATTCTATTTAATTTAGGGCCGATGTACTGGATAGTCGAAGTACCGTCTTCCTTTTTAGAATAGTCTGTCTCATGAGTCACAGCAGCAAAGCAGTTACCATACTGAATGTAGTCATAGATCAAGTCAGAAACAGTGTTAATAAACGAAGACTGGCGAAGCTTAGATTCCATGAACGACTGGATCGACTGAGCTACTTGTTTTGAGTTGGCATCCTTAGAAAGGGGCTCCCAACGCATCCACTTCTGTTGAGGGAACAGAGTAGCAAAGTAGTTAGCATGGAGGTTATCCATGATCTGCGTCAGCTTAGGGGTCGTGGTAGAGTTAGACCAAGGAAGAACAGCGTTAGCAGTGGTCGAGGTATCCGTAGCATACAAATAGTTACGGAGTTCTTTCCACTCTTCTACTTTCTTATTACGAAGGACAGACCATTCCCTATAGTAATCAGAGATTTCTACCGCAAGGTTATCGGGGTTGATAACGTGCGAAAGATCAATTGTAGTCCCAGCCATTAAGCAGCCCCTCTAAATTTAACTTGCGACCAATCAATGTTACTGCGTTTAGTACGGTTGATTGAAAGACTTGGTTTAACAGCAATATCAATTGCAGCGGCAAGAGCATCTTTTACGTCATCGTGTGGCGGATGCCTAGCCATGAGTTCTTCTTCAAGAGTTTGAATGTTACCACCTCTGTAGTGCCAGATGGCAAGGTTGTCGTACCGAGGTTCAAGAGTAGCAGCAATGCGTTCTTCTTTGGAGCCTTTATTCGGCCTAAACTCATCAATCGAAATAGAAAGACCATTAGTCTTAATCATTTCTTTTAACTGTTTAACAATGGCAACCTGAGCAACAGTAACTTCAGCTCTTAGTTTTCTGAACGACCACTTAGTAGAAAGTTGAAGTAAGTGTTCAAAGTATTCTGAGATACGATCTGTTCTAAATCTGTCAATGTCTAAAACGTAGATATTGTTTTCACCATCCACACCAATAACAACAATAGCGGTATAGTCAGATTTTTTACCCAGACTGTATGCAAAGTCAATAGCAGCAAAGACATTTAATCTTTTGTCCCTATAGTACCAGAAGCCACTTTCTAATGTCAAGAACTTTCTATCGTAATACTGGAATTTATCTTTACCGACAGGAACATTATCCGGGTCAGAAGGATCATTATAGTATTGCGCTCTGAATTGGCTCTTGTCTAAGTATTGACCACGCTTCTTAGCAAGGACTTTAATATCAAATCCAAACCACTTGCCATCCTTACGTTGTTGGCGAGGCCATAGGAACTCACCAGTGCCATCTCCACGGTCTTCTACGGCTTTCTCAAAGATCTCGTAGATAGGTTCTTCCCCAATCTTATTACCACTTTTATCGTAGAGTTCCTCTTGCATCTGCATCAGATCATTATAAAGATCAATAGGATGATACCGAGTACCAACAACCCACTCCTTAGCTTCAGCTCCTTCAATGGAAGAGAGAAGAGAGTATTGGCTTTTGACTTTTTCTCGTCCTTCACCAGAGTAAGCGTTCTCATAAACAACGCAGTCATCAAGGACGGCAATATCGCAGTGAAGACCTGTGAGTGATGTAGTAAGGCCACCAGTAAAGATGGAAGGGTCACGAATATTCTCCCTCTTGCGATCCGGGTGGTCTAACGAGATTTCACTAGAGGTCCATTTAGTACGTTTACCCTCTTCAGGATGTACATGCTCAGGCCAGTACCTACGGTAAATATCCGAGGTCATCAAGCCTTTCATGAAACCTAGTTGTTTTTCAGCTAAGTTAGCAGTAGCAGAGATATAGAGCACTCTAAGAAGAGGGTTCTTAGTCAACTCCCAGACTACTCTATACGCCACCATACGAGACTTCTGATGATCCCGAGGAAACAAGACAAGTTGGTGGGACTTATGGTCAGGCCGAGTCCACCATTGCAGAAGCTCGCTGTGACACTGCCCCAAGACTTGTTCAGGAGCAATAAGGTTGACAAAGAACTCTAAGTCAGCCTCTGCTCTAGCTCTAATTTCTTCAACTAAGGACAAGCCCTACTCCGTTTACATGAAATAAAGGGGAAGAACTGTTGCGGCTCCAAGAACAGTTACAATAAAGTCCCATTTATCTGGAGTCCCGTGCCCTTCTTTATCCCAAACTTCTTTGCCTGCCGCAAGAAGAGACGATAAGACAAAACCTGCCCAAAATGGAAAGCCATACACTACAGGAAGAGCTGCAAAAGAAATTCCTGCTAGTAGATGAGTCTTTTTATCAAGTTTCATTTCTCCTCCTTAGGGTAGGGGTAACGTTCCCGAATTTCTTTTCTTTTAACTCTCCACTCTTCTTCAGTTGCTTCATTGGCTTGCCACCTAAAGAACAGAGGATCAGCTTCGAGTCTATACATTTCTTTTCTTTTTTCTTCTTGCGTATCTTTTGTAGGAAGATTAGAAAGCTCTAAATTTTTAATTTCTTCTTGACTGTAAAGTCGAATAGTTTGTTCACCAGACTTAGCGTCAGTAATTACTTCAAAGTACTCCATATTAAACTCCAAAAATTCTAATAGCACCTGCATCAAAAACTCCAGTATTAGGGGCAAAAGTAATACTTGTGGAAGAGTTTAAAATATTACAGTCACCAGCGTAGGTAGTACCTAAGTTAGAAACAGGAGGAGATGTTGCACTTTTAGAGCAACTTGCACTAAATGCTCCAGTAGTTAACTCAATTACCACGACACCTCTATGAGCCTCATTTGAAGCAGAAGTTGTTGCGGTAATGACCAACGACTCCATAGTTATGCTGTGAGCTGTGGTACCTCCACTAACACTGTTGAGGACAGCGACTAGGAACTTATAGTTCGTGAGATCAAGTCCAGATAGTGTTTGAGAAGCACCGCTAGTAGTGGTAATTGTCCCTAAGAGAGTAGCTGAAGAGGGGAGAGAGGCCCAACTAGGTGCAGCACCTGAACCTGCCGAGGTCATGACTTGGCCAGAGGTGCCGTAATTGTTATTAATACCAAAAGCCCCAGAGGAGTTAATAGAAAGTCTTTTTGTCCATGTTACTGGGTTGCCTGCTGTTCCTGAAGGCGCAGTGTACCATGAGTGAAAACCGCCTCCACACTCGTAAGCTTGGGCAAAGTCTGAATACTTATAGACCCAACCAGAGCCGTTATAGTAAGCATTGTTCGCAAAACCTCCAAAGTTAGAGGGAGAAGAGTAGACAGCAGTATTTTTTAAATCAAAAACAGTCCTATCAACACCCCAAGAAAAAGGAGTAACCCCAAGGCCCATGTTGCCAGAGAAGACGGGTGAGGCCGTAGGAGCTTTTTCATATAACTGTGACTGGACGTTAGCTGTAATACCATACACAGAATTAAGTTCAGCGGTACTAACCAAAATACCATCAAGGGTATTTAACTCAGCAGCGGTAGCAGTAAGATCAGTTACATCAGCAACAACAAGGCCATCCTTAACAAAGGTCTTAAGCTGAGAACCAGTTACCTTTTTAGAGGTTCCACTATCGTTAGTCTCAAACTCTTGAGTGGTACTTGCAGCAGAGGCTGCTGGTAACTCAGAGATTTTAATATTAGCCATTAATAAATCCTCTTCCAGTTCTCGTTAATTTTCTTATACATCTTCATTGCTTCTTTCCAAACTCCTTCGTGCTTTGCGTTAGGAATCATTCTTTTCCATACACCAGACTGTTTAACGTAGGCTTCAGCATTAAACTGAGTTTTATCTGAAGCCCCTACTAGAGTCCCCTCTGCTTGGTTATAAATAAGAGGATTAGTAGCCCTAGTGTTTCCGTCTTCAGTTACTCGGACATCACCAGAGCTAGTAAGACGAATGGCTTCTTCATTGAACCCAGTGTAGTCTGCGCTTCTGATTCGTTTAGCTTCAGAGGCTACAGAACCAACACCAGAAATAGCAGAGAAGCCATACTTGATTCTAAGACCTGTAGGAGCTAGGACAGAGATGCCCTCTAGAGCGCCTACAGCTGCCCTTACAGCGTTACCTTGACCTGCTTGGCTACCTACCCCTACCAGATCACTGTAGCCCTGCTGTGCGTGGATTCCAGTGGCTTCTAGAGAGGCTTCTCCAAGGAGGGTATTACTACCTTTTCTAATTACCTGCCCAACAGTAACAAGAGTGCCTACTCCTTCACCATAGAAGTTACCGATAGCACCAAAGGCAGAAGCAGTAACTTTAGAACCGACAGCAGAAAGAGAGACTTCCCCTTCGTTGAAGCCTTCAGTCGAACGCGAAACCCCAGATTCACTTACCCGTAGGTCACCATTCTCTAGGACGCGATAACCTTCCATTAGGCAAGAGTCAGATCAATATTACCAATAGCAAACTGGAGGCTATCCCCATCATCAATAGTCTTCGAGGCGGTCATAGCACCATGCCAAAGACGATTACCACCAGTCGAGTTATCATAAATAGCCATATGAGTTACAGTACCCCAGTTACCACCAGCAGCAGTAAACAAAGGAGTATTAGAATTGGAGGTAGTGCCAGTACCCGAAGTAGCAGCATCAAAGGTCACAGCTTGACGAGCGTAACCATTGCCTGATACCTCAGTACCACCAGAGGCATCGTTAGTTGCAGTAGTGAATAGGGCAACGTACCAAGCAGTAGGACGGGTAGCCGCCCCAGTGGTCATCATCCAATCAAGTAAAAGCTTTTCAGAGTAATCAGAGAGAGCAGACATATTTATTCCTTTTAAGTGTTAACAGTAAACCAGACATCACCGTCTGATCCACCACTAGGGCCAAGAGTGCTTACAGTTACATTGTTAATTAAGGACAGTAAATCAGCCCCATTAATTAAAACACCACCTACGTTAATTAAATTATACCCGTTCATATCAAAGTCGGCCTGCATTGCATTAGGAGTGCTACCGTCCAGAGAAAGGGTGTTATTAAGTGCTTCTACTAATTTAGTGAAGTTATCATTTAATTGAGTATTAGAGGCGTAGCCTGAAGAGATATTAGTAAGGGAAGGAGACTTTGCCATTAATTAAGTAACCCCATTGTTTTTAATCTAGCCATATCTTTTTCTACTGAATCATTTTTATAAGCAGCGTTAGCAGATTCAGCAATTTCAGCTCTGGCTTCTTTCTTTTGTCTGACAGAACCAATTTCTTTCCACGGTTCTTCGATTAAATACTTGGCTGCGGTAAAAGCACTACGTCCATTCTCTTCAACTTCTTTAATAATTGCTTGGAAGGCTTTTTGTTTACGCTTTTGGCTGGCTACTTTTCTCCAGTCTTTTAATTCTTCAGAGAGGACAGGAGAAAGTTGTAGTTTTAACCAGAATCCAGTGTCTCCGAAGACTTCTTCAGCGAAGTAAACCTCAGAAGGATCGTCTACGGTGAGTTTTACAAACAGCTTGTAGAGGGAAACAGCGCCATCTTTGCCTTCTTTTGACAGAGAAAGGACAGAATCTTTATTATATTCAATAAACAAGTCCTTAGTACGGGCTTTACCGTTAGCTGCGTAGAGGTCAGAATGGGACAAAATGGGCATAGGTTCTCCTTTGGCATCATTATAGACTAAGGACAGAAAGGATGTCAACATGTATTATAGGTATTATTATATAAAAGAGAATAAATAATCTTAGAGTCCTCTTAGGTACTCCTAGTATACTTAAGGTAAGTAAGAGTACACCTTAACGGGCGACCCTTCCCGGAAGAAATCCTGCATTATGCTGTTTTTATTGAGAAAATCTTTAGTGGTAATACATGAATACAAGCACACCCCCCGACCCCCCTGCCCCCGCCCAAGCCTTTTGCCCTAGTTTTTGTCCTCGTATACCAAAAGTTTATGCCCGTAAGCGCCTGCTTATGTGACATTTATGCAACACTATGCTCAACCGTTTGGTTAAATATGTTTGTGAACAATCGTTCAGTTAAGAATCATTCTCAAAAATAGGTAACACATCCTGACCTATTCCCGATCCACCTAACGTATTCAATTCATGGAATATACTCCCCCTCGCGCGCGTATGTGTTCCTATCCCAATTCAAGAACGATAAGTATCGAAAGATAGTCCACTCTTGTATCCTTTTTCCTCTTTACTATCCTTTGGTTTGGCTGTTTAGTGAATACATCGAAAGACGGGAAGGCCCCCGCCGCAAGGTAAAAACGCCCACCGCAGAAAGAGGTGCAAGACCCTGCCGCCTATAGGAATGTAAGGCGTTAAATGGTTCCCGATATGCCTAAACATAGGGCTACACGATAAGTTGGTTGACACTGGCTTTCCCGTGGAATAGAAGTGAAGGAACGGAATTAGTCGGCTAAACAGATTACCCCACGGGGTAGCAGAAGAGGCCCTAAACCGATAAGAGCGACCTAGGCGCAAGCAAGACCTAGGACAGAACGGAAAGAAAGACTGTTGACACGGTAAAAAGTAAATGCCAAGGTAAGGGCAAGCCGAATGACTCGGTAACAAGACGATAGGATATAAGGCCCCTAGCTAATCAAGGCCCGTGCTCTTTGACAATGTATAGGCAATGAAGCCTTGTGTCCTAGCGAAAGCGATAATGGTTGCAAGCAAGGCGGAGCCAATAGAAAGCAAAGCGGTAAGCCTGCCGCTATAATAAAAGTTATCCTTTTAAGGATAGGGAGAAAGGCACTTGCTTAAAATATAGGGCAAGGGGATGTAGCATTTTAAGCTAATAGAAAACCTCTTGCCCATATTTGTTTTGTCCTTTACTTCTTAAAATCAAAAGAAGTAATGGTTAAAACAAGGGAAGGAAATAAACTATGGAATGGATTCTTCTGGCTTGCTTCATGGGTCTAATGCTTTGTGTTGTGTTTGCTGAATAAGGAAAGGGAAAGCTATGCTAAAGATCAAACCGCTGAATGATGGCACCAAAGGTTTCCGGTTTAATGTCCTTGGCAAGAAAGGATTGATCCGGGTTCGCAAGAATAAAAGCAATGGTTGGAATTTTGTTTCTGATCCGTGCATGACAAAGGTAAATATGGGGAAGGCTTCCCTGTATATTGAACACAAGAAAACGAAAAAGGTTTTGCATCAGTTTGCAGGTTGACAGATGCCTGCCCCTAGGATAAGTCTTAGGGGTAGTCATAAGCCAACAGAAGGAACGGCGCTATGTGGAAAGGTAACTTGCTTTCGGCAGGGTCTAATGCAAAGACTGTCAAAGGGGACGGGAAAGAGTATGTGACCGCTATCATGTATCTGACCCCGTGGAAAAGTGCTGGCATTAATACTTGCCCCATGGCTGAACAAGCCAAGTGCATTGATGGTTGCTTGAATACTGCTGGCCGTGGTCAGATGGATAATGTGCAGGCTGGCCGTGCAAGGAAAACACAATGGTTTGCTAATGACCGTGCTGGCTTCATGGCCCAACTTCACAAGGATATTCTGTCCTTTGTTAGGTTCTGTAAAAAGAAGGGTGTCCAGCCTTGTGTCCGCTTGAATGGCACCTCTGATATCCGTTGGGAATTGGTGTCCTATAACGCTGACTGGGTGGCTTATGATAACCTGATGCAAGCTTTCCCGATGGTGCAATTCTATGACTATACAAAGATTGCTAATCGTCGCAAGGTTCCTGCTAACTACCATTTGACTTGGTCTTACTCTGCTGCTAATGCTGCTTATGCTGCACAAGCTGATGTGGCTAAGGCTAATGGTATGAACATTGCCGTGGTCTTCCGCAAGAAAGAAGCCATTCCTGCATCTTTCTTGGGCCTTGATACGATTGATGGGGATCGTGATGATATGCGCTTCCTTGACCCGAAAGGGGTTGTTGTGGCCTTGTATGCCAAAGGTAAGGCAAAGAAAGATACGTCTGGTTTTGTGGTAGGTTAATAGTTTACTTTAACTTTGCCTTGTAAGGGCTTGACAACAAAAGAGGAATCGGGATTATGGAATGGCAGATTCACCGTGACGGGTATTATTACCTTGACCTTGACAGGAATACCTTTGAGCTAGGGGGAATGTGTGAGGGCAAGTGGCTCTTGAAACATTGGGGGCCAGGCTCTCGCACAAGCAAGTGGCATGAGGTATGCTCTGCTGATGAAGGCAAGGCCTTGGCTGAAAGGTTGGCAACAGAATGAAATACTCTACCGACTACTTTGACACAGAAGTTGAAGCCACAAAAGAAGGGGCAAGGTGTGAAGCCTTCATGGGCTTGGGTTACGACTACAGATACAAAGTCTGGTATGACAATAGGCTTGACAAGTGGGTGCTTGATGCCTCATGGTGGTCTAGCTGTGATTAACGCATAAGGAGAGAAACATGCGTGAAGAAATTATCAAAGACGCTCTGCGACTGGCAGGCACTCGCTTTGTTACTGTTACCTTCTTGACAACGGAAGGAAAGGAACGCAAGGTCAATGGGCTGCTACGTCCTTTGTCCCACATGAAAGGAGGCACAAGCCCTTCTGTTGAAGCTGGCTACACGCCTATCTGGTCCCCTCGCTTTGGCTGGCGCTGCTTCAAGACAAGCAAGGTCACCAAGGTATCCACTGATAAAACTCTGATCCTGAAAGGAAACTAAAATGCCTAAAGAAATCGCAGTGAACGTGAAGTTTGGCCCGAAGCACATTGCCTTGATGGCAGCAACACAAGGTGATGCACAAACCGCTATGGATATGATTATCGCAGGGTTGTATTCGATTGTCTATCATGAGCCTGATGATGAAACGCTTGACCGCCTCTTTATTCTGATGAATGATGTGGTGAACGAAGCACAAGCACGAGTGGAGGAATTTAACAATGCTTGATGAAATCTTCAAGGCTTACTCTGATTGGGTGGGCGCATACTTCCGCAAAGATAAGAACGAAGGTTCTTTCTTTCAACGCTACTCTGACCTGCGTAGCAAACTTCCCAAGAAGGAGCAGGGACATTGGCCAATCTAAAAGAGGTGCCGAAGGTTATCACCAAGGAATTGATTGGGGTAACCTGTGATGGCTCTAAGTCAGTGGTCCTAGCTACTATCACACTTGACTCTGCTGATAAGATCAAGGAAACGATTGACGCAGTGCTGGCGCACATTGACCAAGCAGATGGGGGTAGGGTTATCTTTGGCCCCTCCCTAATCCAGACCAGTGAGTTTTGTTTGTTCTATGTGAAATAAGTCTAGCGGCTGTGGTGAAATAGGTAAACACAACAGACTTAAAATCTGTCCTTCTGTGGGTTCAAGTCCCACCAGCCGCACCAAGATACTACGCAGGAGGTTGTATGCCTGCCTAGTAGAAGTCCCACCTATTTCTTAATTAAGAAATATAGGAGGTAGGTGGGCTTGCCAATTCAGCACCCGTATCGGAACGGACTTCTAATCCGTAGCACCGTAATTGGATCAATGGGGGTTCGAGTCCCTCCGGGTGCGCCAATCTTCAACAATGGAGAAGCAAATGACCAACTATAACGACGGACAAATCCACGGCTGGAACGGTGGCGACTGCCCGGTGCATCCTGAGACTGTGGTGCGGGTATGGCTGCGTAACGGAGAAATTCAGGATCGTATCGCCTACGGTCTGACTTGGGGGCATCTAAAGAGCTGTAGCGACATCATCGCCTTTCAAGTGGTCGAGGCTTATGCCGAGCCAAAGGTGATTTGGTTGGTGCGTAATGTTGCCGACGACATAATTTGGTTGATCGCTAAAGACGAGGCGGACGCATGGCGGTTTGCAGGAGAAGACCCGGAAAATCGCCGGGTTGAAAAGTATCAAGAGGTGCCGCTGTGACCGACGGAGAACTGATCGCACGGCTGCGGGAAGGTGCAACGTGGGACGACGACATTGCCGCCGCCGACCGCATCGAAGCCCTGATTGGTGAGCGTGACCAGCACTGGGATAGCTTTGTGCATTGGCGGAAGGAGGCAGACGCCCTGACCGAACAACTCGCCGCCGCAGAGGTCGTGCTGAAAGAGGCGGTGGAAGCCAAACTGGACGCCATCAGCACGTTGGACGCTTGGTTTGACCGTAGGGAACTCGGCCATGCCGCAGTCGATCAGGCGGTCGTTGATGCAGCATCAGGATACCTACGCACATCCCGCTCTGGCGGTATGCCACAGGAGGAGAGCGACCTCGTTCTTGGCGTGATGCAAGACATGGCTCGTCTTGGGTTGTTTGCTGACCTTTTCGCCCGCGCCTTCCTCGCCCGCGTGAAGGAGGAAATCAAATGAACGACCCACAGCACGAAGAAACCTTTGCTGACACCGAACGCAAGCTGCGTGAAACCATCACCACCCTACGCGCACAGCTTGCAGAGGTGCAGGATGAACTACATGGGCCGATCAAACAACTTTCGGCGCAAGACTATGCTAATGTCATCGCACATTTGTCGCCGGAACTTGAACCTAACGGGGTCTTGCCAAACCGGAATAGTCTGATGATGGCTCTCGTTGAGGCAAGCAATAGGGCCGAGGCACAGATTGCCGCGCTGATTGAGAAGGAGAAAGCAGAATGATCTTTGGACGTAAGAACTACCT
>JACCDH010072030.1_pt1 | contig 11695 bp, 7 predicted proteins | sample 7442481 | NCBI WGS metagenome assembly JACCDH01 (sample SAMN15323433, study PRJNA562643) | freshwater metagenome | isolation source: river surface water | place: USA:Blue River Watershed | collected 2017-08-15 | reverse complement strand
GCCGTGGCTGGGCAGTCGGTGGTGAAGCTCTACGCTGCCGCCATGTTCCCGGGCTTTTTCTTGGCCTTCCTGTACCTGGTCTATGTGATTGGCTGGGTCATGATCAACCCCAAGATTGCGCCCAAGTTGCCGCCTGAGCAACTGAAAGCGGAGGTACGTCCCTGGGTTCAGCACGTGTCCGATCAGTACACCTCGCGCATGCTGCCCGCATTTGCCGCGGCTGTTTTGTCGCCCGCCCGGGCCCTGCGGGCCAGCACTGCAGAGATCCGCGTGGGCTGGACCCTGATGGTCAAGAGCCTGTTCACCAGCTTGATTCCCCTCTTCATGACGGTGATCTGCCTGGGCGCGGTTTGGTGGTACGTGGTGATTTACTCGCAAGCCGACAACAATGCGGCTGCCGCAGCGGCCAATGCGCCCGCCACGGTGTCGCAGCCGGCACAAGAGACGGCGGGCAGCACCACCACCGACAAAGTGGCTGGGGGCGTGCAAGAGCCACCCAGCGCGGAAGGCTTGAAAGAGCCCCCGGGCGCTGGTGGCTTGCAGGAGCCCCCAGGAGCGGGTGGTGTGCAAGAACCCCAGGGGGCTGGCGGTGTGCAATTGCCGCCCGGCGCGGAAAGCGTTCAGGCCCCCCCTGGCTCGGGCGAGGACGAGCCCTTGCAGGCCATGGGCGATGGTGATACCTCCGACGCCCCCAAGACCGAACCTGTGCCCGAGAGCTTCTACACCGGCTTTGCCCTGACTTGTGCCGCGATGCTGTTGCTGTTGCTCTGGTACTACCGCAACTTCGATGCAGAGCAGTTTGAAATTCTGGACATGCTGGTGAAGTCGGTGATGCCCTTGGCCGTGCTGACCCTGGTGGTGCTCGGTGTCATTTTGTTCGGCATCACCACGGCCACGGAATCTGCGGCGGTTGGCGCCGCCGGTGCTTTCCTGATGGCCTGGTCTGCGGGCACGCTGAACTTTGAGCGCATCAAGGAAGCGGTGTTCCTGACCGCCAAGACCACCTCCATGGTGTGCTGGCTGTTTGTGGGCTCGGCTTTGTTCTCGGCGGTGTTTGCCATTCTGGGTGGCCAGCGCATGGTGGAAGAGTGGGTGATGGCGATGAACCTCTCGCCCATGCAGTTCCTGCTGCTGTCGCAAGCCATCATTTTTGTGCTGGGTTGGCCGCTGGAGTGGACCGAGATCATTGTGATCTTTGTGCCCATCTTCCTGCCCTTGCTTTCACACTTCCAGATCGACCCCATGTTGTGGGGTGTGCTGGTGTTCGTGAACTTGCAAGCCGCCTTCCTGTCGCCGCCGGTGGCCATGTCGGCCTTCTACCTCAAGGGTGTCTCGCCACCGCATGTGACGATCAATCAGATCTTTGCAGGCATGATGCCTTACATGTTCATCGTGATCATTTGCATGGTCCTGATGTACATCTGGCCGCAACTGACCTTGTGGTTGCCGAACTACCTTTACGGCAAGTAAGCAGCTCCTTCGCCAAGCAAAAAGCCCGCATCGGATGCCGATGCGGGCTTTTTTTGTGGCAAGTGGCGAAGCTCAGTCGCCAGAACCGCCACCAATGCGGGCTTGAAAATCGGCTGTCATGGTTGCTCCTGATGAAGGTGATGGAAACGGGTATGCCTGCACAGTAACCCTTCAGGTATCGACTGTCAATGATTACTTTGCATCCGCCAGGGTCGTGGTGGCGGCAGGTTGCCAAAAAAAGATGATGGACTGGTAGGGGAAGATTCCAAAATCCAGCACCCACTTTCGGGTGACGGGGTTGTCAAGCTTTTGCTGCAATGCCTCCGAATGGTTCGCGGAGGCTTTCACATTCAAGCCCTTGGTAGGCGTGCTCACGGTCAGGGTCAAGCCATCCGAGGGCAATCGCGAGCACCAAATTTCGGCATCGGTTTTTTTCTTGATCAAAACGGAACGGGTTCGAATATCCACCTTGGCGCCAGCGGGAATATCAACGTCATGCCGAAAAATGACATGCTGGTCTGTGCGCGACATGCCCTTGATCAGCAAGTCTTCTGCCAAAGGCGCCCCGTTGATGCACACTTCGTTCACAGTACACCACGCATCGAACCGAGCCTCCAAGGGCCGCTCCAGCAAGATGGTGACCGTGTGCCTCACATCCTGATCCAGGAGGTTTCGCAGCTTGTAACTCGTCTGTGCGGTGCAATGGAAACTCGAGGCGCTCAGTTCGGCATCGACGTCCTCTGCAAAGGCATCGATGGTGTAGTCCAGTTCATGCGACTCACGGTAAACCGACCCCATCATGATGCACTTCTCGACCTCTTCAAACACCGCCTCTGGGATGTACCGCTTGTAGATGGCGCGAAACAGGTCTTGATTGATGCGATCCAGCAAGGTCTCTGCAGCCAGTTTGTGACGCTCACGACTGAATTTTTCGATGGTGAAAATCAAAATGACGGACACCACGCCTGCAAAGCCCAATTCGTGCAGCAATGTTTTGCCAAGCCCTGCATCGACCCAGTAATGTGAAGCAATCAGGCACAACAATGCGATCAGAAAAAACAAGGCATACAGCGCCAGATAGTGCTTTACCAAAAAGTAATCTGTGTTGAATTTCATTCGTTCATTTTATAGTTCTTTTGTACTATTTATACGCGTGCAGCGCTGTCATGCCTGCGCGCCGCAGGGAATGGCAGCGTGAGCGATATTGCCCTAGAATTGACGTTTACGTAAACGTCAACCAAACCAATGCCTGTCTAATGAGGACAGGCGCCCGCACGACGACGCCGCAGGAGACTTTGAGATGACCGATTTGTCCGCTGAATACCAAGCCTTGGCCAACTACCGCCCCGCCAACAAGGTGCGCTTTGTGACCGCTGCCAGTTTGTTCGATGGCCACGATGCGGCCATCAACATCATGCGGCGCATTCTGCAAAGCATGGGCGCGGAGGTGATTCACCTGGGGCACAACCGCTCGGTGGACGATGTGGTGACCGCGGCCCTGCAAGAGGACGTGCAAGGCATCGCCATCAGCTCCTACCAGGGCGGCCACGTGGAGTATTTCAAATACATGGTGGACTTGCTGCGCGCGCGCGGTGGCAGCCACATCCAGGTGTTTGGTGGCGGGGGCGGCGTCATCGTGCCAGCGGAAATTCGGGAACTGCACGATTACGGCGTGGCCCGCATTTACAGCCCCGAAGATGGTCAGCGCATGGGCTTGCAAGGCATGATCGGCGAGATGATCATGCGCTGCGACCAGAACCTGAGCGCGCATGCCCCAACAAGCTTGAAAGCCATTCAAGGCCATGAAGAGCTGGCCTGGCGCGCCCTGGCCCAGCTGATCACCGCCTTGGAAAACGGCGAAGCCGATGCCGGCTTGGTGAAGTCGGTGCGCGAACAAGCGGCCAAGACTCAGGTGCCCGTGCTCGGCATCACCGGCACCGGCGGCGCGGGCAAATCCTCGCTGACCGACGAGCTGGTGCGCCGGTTGCGCTTGGACCAGGAAGACGCTTTGCGCGTGGCGGTGATTTCCATCGACCCGTCGCGCCGCAAGAGTGGTGGCGCGTTGCTGGGCGACCGCATCCGAATGAATGCCATCGGCCCCTGGCGCCATGGCGCGCGGGTGTTCATGCGCTCGCTGGCCACGCGTGACTTTGGCAGCGAGATCAGCGCCGCCCTGCCCGATGTGGTGGCCGCCGCGAAATGTGCGGGCTTTGACCTGGTCATCGTGGAAACCTCCGGCATTGGCCAAGGCGATGCGGCCATCGTGCCGCATGTGGACGTTCCCATGTATGTGATGACGCCCGAATTCGGCGCCGCCAGCCAGCTGGAAAAAATCGACATGCTGGATTTCGCCGAATTTGTGGCCATCAACAAATTTGACCGCAAGGGCGCCAGCGACGCGCTGCGCGATGTGGCCAAGCAAGTGCAACGCAACAAAGAGGCCTGGAGCGTGCCCACCGAGCACATGCCGGTGTTTGGCACCATGGCCTCGCGCTTCAACGACGATGGCGTGACCGCCCTTTACCAATCGCTCAAGCCGCGCCTGGCTGCGCTGGGCCTGAAGCTCAAGCCGGGCCAATTGCCTGAGCTGAAGGTGCGCCACAGCACCCATCAGTCATCGATCGTGCCAGCCAGCCGCACACGCTACCTGGCCGAAATCAGCGACACCGTGCGCGGCTATAAAAAACGGGTGCGCGAGCAAGCCCAGCTGGCGCGCGAGATTCAACAACTGCGCGCTGCAGCGCAAATGCTGCAAGTGTCCAAGCCCGACCGTGCACGCGCAGCCGAAGCCGCCATCGACCTGGCCGTGTCGCGCGAGCAGTATTTGGGCGCGGTGGAGCGCAAGCTGCTGGCCCAGTGGAACGACATGCAAAAAGCCTATGCAGGCGACGAGTATGTGGTGAAGATTCGCGACAAGGAAATTCGCACCGCCCTGACCACGGTCACCTTGAGCGGCACCAAAATTCGCAAAGTGGCCTTGCCGCAGTACGAAGACGATGGCGAGCGCCTGAAGTGGCTGATGCTGGAAAACGTGCCCGGCAGCTACCCCTTCACCGCCGGCACCTTCGCGTTCAAGCGCGAAAACGAAGACCCGACCCGCATGTTCGCGGGGGAAGGCGATGCCTTCCGAACCAACCGCCGCTTCAAGCTGTTGTCCGAAGGCATGCCGGCCAAGCGTTTGTCCACGGCCTTTGACTCGGTCACGCTGTACGGCCACGAACCCGATGAGCGCCCCGACATTTACGGCAAGGTAGGCAATTCGGGCGTGAGCATCGCCACGTTGGACGACATGAAGGTCTTGTACAGCGGCTTTGACTTGTGCGACCCCGCCACCAGCGTGTCCATGACCATCAATGGCCCGGCACCGACCATCCTGGCCATGTTCATGAACACCGCGCTGGACCAGAACATTGAGAAGTTCGAAAAAGAAAACGGCCGCCAACCCACCGACACCGAGATCGCCAAAATTCGCGCCTGGGTGCTCGAGAATGTGCGCGGCACGGTGCAAGCCGACATTCTGAAAGAAGACCAGGGCCAGAACACCTGCCTGTTCTCGACCGAGTTCAGCCTGAAGGTGATGGGTGACATCGCCGAGTATTTCGTGCATCACCGCGTGCGCAATTTCTACAGCGTGTCCATCAGCGGCTACCACATTGCCGAGGCAGGCGCGAACCCGATTTCGCAACTGGCGTTCACCTTGTCCAATGGCTTCACCTTCGTCGAGGCCTACCTGGCACGCGGCATGCACATTGACGACTTCGCGCCCAACCTGAGCTTCTTCTTCAGCAACGGCATGGACCCCGAGTACACCGTGCTGGGCCGCGTGGCGCGCCGCATCTGGGCGGTGGCCATGAAAGAGAAATACGGCGCCAATGAGCGCTCACAAAAGCTCAAGTACCACATTCAAACTTCGGGCCGCAGCCTGCATGCGCAGGAAATTCAGTTCAACGACATCCGCACCACGCTGCAAGCGCTGATTGCCATCTACGACAACTGCAACAGCTTGCACACCAATGCCTTTGACGAAGCCATCACCACGCCCACCGAAGACAGCGTGCGCCGCGCCATGGCAATTCAGCTGATCATCAACCGCGAGTGGGGCTTGGCGAAAAACGAAAACCCGAACCAGGGCGCCTTCATCATCGACGAGTTGACCGAGTTGGTGGAAGAAGCCGTGCTGGCCGAGTTTGACCGCATCGCCGAGCGCGGCGGCGTGCTAGGCGCCATGGAAACCGGCTACCAGCGCGGCCGCATCCAAGACGAGAGCATGCACTACGAGATGCTCAAGCACACCGGCGAGTACCCCATCATTGGCGTGAACACCTTTCGCAACCCCAAGGGCGACCCGGTGCTGGAGTCACTGGAGTTGGCGCGCAGCACCGACGATGAGAAGCAAAGCCAATTGACGCGCTTGCGCGCCTTTCAGGCCACGCATGCCGATGAAGCGCCACGCCAGCTCAAGCGCCTGCAGCAAGCGGTGCTGGAGGACACCAATGTGTTCGAAGTGCTGATGGACGCCGTGCGCTACTGCTCGCTGGGCCAGATCACCAACGCCTTGTTCGAAGTGGGCGGCCAGTACCGCCGCAACATGTGAGCTAGTCGTCCAGGGCTTGCGCGCGGCTGCGCGCGAGCTGGTCGAGTTTGAGCTTTCTGACAACCCAGTTGAACAACAGGGCGCCGAGCATCGCACCCAAAAAATCACCGACCACCATCATGGGCAGTTGGTGCACGGTGACCAGCGCATCCTGTTCCACCAGGGTCCACGCCACGTGGTTCAGCAAGGCGTTGGCCAAAGCGTACAGCAGGACCAGTTGCACCAGGTCTTTCAAGTCCAGCAAACGCACGGGCCGTTCCTTGATGATTTGAAACAGCCAGACAGACACCAGGCCGCTGGTGGACGAGGCCAGCACATTCATGCCTTCCACCCAGGTCACATTGTTGTTCCAGGCTGCCAGCAAAACACCGCCCAAGGCCGTGGTGAGCGTGCCCCAGGCCTGCCCCAGGACCAGCACATTGGCCAAGCGCAAAAAAGCGGGCAAGTAAATCAGGCTGATGTGATGCGAAAACTCAAAGACATCAAACGCCCAGTCGTTGAAGAGATGCACCAGCGGGAACAAGACAGCCGCCGCTCCCCCGATCACAAATTGTTCCAGTGAAGGCAGCCAGCGCATGAACGTGGGTGTTGAAGCGGCGTGTCAAGCTGCCGATTTTTTGGCGCGGGAGAGGTCTACCCCAAGCTGTCGCAGCTTGCGATAAAGGTGGGTGCGCTCCAGTCCGGTCTTCTCGGCCACGCGGGTCATGGAGCCGCCTTCCTGGTTCAAGTGGTATTCGAAATAGGCTTTCTCGAACGCATCGCGCGCCTCTCGCAAAGGCTGGTTCAACTCGAAGCTTTGATGCGACGCAGGCAAGGCTGGCGCACTGTGGGGCATGGGCACCATGCCCGCCGAGATGGGCGCAGACAAGTGAGAAGGCGTGGACTGCGCTGCCACGGCCGTCGCAGCCGCAGCGAGCGCCGCTGGCGGCGCGGTCTTGCGCACCAAGCCTTGCTCGACCGCCTTGAGCAATTTCTGCAGGGTGATGGGCTTTTCCAGAAAAGCCTGGGCGCCGATGCGGGTGGCCTCGACCGCCGTGTCAATGGTGGCATGGCCACTCATCATGATGACCGGCATGTTGAGCAAGCCGCTGGCGGCCCACTCTTTGAGCAAGGTCACGCCGTCGGTGTCGGGCATCCAGATGTCCAGCAACACCAGGTCGGGGCGGCTTTGTTGGCGTGCCGCACGTGCCTGGGACGCATTCTCCGCCAGCTCGACGTTGTGACCCTCATCGTTGAGGATTTCAAATAACAAATCCCGAATTCCCAGTTCGTCGTCGACCACCAATATATTTGCCATGTTGAACGATCAGGCCTTGAAGTTTTGTGAATCTGCGACCTGGAATGATAGCGACACTTGGGCCCCTTGAACCTGGCCGTCTTTTTCGAGGTTTTTCAGGTCAATGCGGGCGCCGTGGTCATCGGCAATTTTCTTCACCACGGCCAGGCCCAAGCCGGTGCCGCGCGCCTTGGTGGTGACATAGGGCTCGAAGGCCCGTTTGAGGATCGCCTCGGGAAAGCCGTCGCCACTGTCGCGCACACTCAAGCGCACCCGCTGCGAGGTGGCATTCCAGCGGGTGGACAACACCACCTCTCTCACGGCATGGCCTTCGGTTGCATCCTGGGCATTTTGCAACAGGTTGTGGATGACTTGGCGCAGCTGCTGGGCGTCACCCAGGATGGGCGGACAGGCCGGGTCGAGCTCGGTCTGGATTGGCACGCTGCCAGCCTCGCTCTGGTAGAGTTGCAAAACGTCGCCAAGCAGGGCATTCAAGTCCAGCGCCGACAGCTCCGCTTGCGGCAAGCGGGCATAGTCACGAAACTCGTTGACCAAGCGCTTCATGGCATCCACCTGGTCCACGATGGTTTTGACCGACTTGGTCAGAATGGCCTGTTCGGGCTCGGCGACCTTGCCCGAGAGCTTCATTTCAAGGCGCTCGGCAGACAGCTGGATGGGGGTCAGCGGATTCTTGATTTCATGGGCCAAACGACGCGCCACCTCACCCCAGGCCTGAGCGCGCTGGGCCGAGACGATTTCGGAAATGTCGTCGAAGACCAGCAAGCGGGCCTGGTTGGGCAGCACCGCACCGCGCGCCACCAGGGTGGTGCTGTTGTTGGACGTGTCCAGCAAGGTGGTGGCGCGCTGGCTGGAGGCCGCCTGCAGCTCGAAAGATTGCTGCCAATGGTCCAGCCCGTGCTGGCTGCGCTCTCCCACAAAACTGTCGAATTGCTCTTGAACCTGGCGGGCAAAATCACCCAAACCTTCGATGGACGCCAGGGGTTGGCCCTCGCGTGCGGCCAGCGGCACGCGCAGGATGCGTGTGGCGCCTGGATTGGACGAGACGATGCAACCCGTGCTGTCAAGCACCATGACGCCTGCGGTCAGGTTGTCCAGGATGGTCTGCAGGTTGGCGCGCGCCAGATCGACTTGCTCCATGCTTCGCTCCACGGTCGAACGCGCATCCGCCAGTTGTTGCGTCATGTCTGCAAAAGAACGGGTCAGGCCCTCCAACTCATCGCGACCGGTCAACACGGGCTTGGGGCTGAGGTCGCCGGCAGCCACGTCGCGCACGCCGGTGACCAGCCACAACAAGGGGCGCGCGAGTTGGTTGCCCAGCAAAACCGCCAACAACACGGCCCCAAACACCGATAAAAACAGGCTCAGGGTCAAGGTGCCGATGTACATCCTGCGCAGGCCGTCACGCGCCAACGCACGCTCCTGGTACTCCTGGTTGGCCGCTTGAACGGCCAGGGCATTGGCCACCAGGGTGGGCGACAGCATGACCGTCACTTGCAGCAGGCGTGGCTCGGTGGCCAAGCCAAACCCCGCCACTTGCACATTGGCCAGGGCCTTGATGCGTGGCTTGATGTCGGGTTGCGTCAAGGCCTCTTCCAGGCCTTCGATGCTGGTGACCACCGCCTGGTTACGCAACTGCCGCATCAAAGCACTGGGCGGGCGTTCCGGGCTGAGCTGGAACCGAGATTGGCCCGCGGTCGCCAAAGGGTTGCCGTTGCTGGCCCACAAGACCACATCTTCGGCATCCAGCTGCGCGCGCACACGCTCCAGGGACAGCAGGGCCGAGGTTTCAGAGACTTCGTTCAATTGCAAAGCCGCCGCGCGGGTCTTGTTGCCCAGGTCCAGGGCCAGCGTGTCCAGCGTGGCGCGCCCCAGGTTCAAGCCCGCATCCAGCGCGCCTTCCACCTTGACATCAAACCAGGCTTCGATGGAGCGCGACACGAACTGATAGGAAACGCCATAAATGAGCAAGCCTGGCAGAAACCCCACCACAGCAAAAATCGCGGCCAGCTTGACCAACAAGCGGCTGCCAAAGCGGCCTTGGCGCCAACGCACAGCCAAGCGAACCGCGATCCAGACAATGATGGCCAACAACAACCCCGCCACCACAGCGTTCAAGCCGAACAACAAGGTGAAATACTGTGCATAGACATCCCATTTTTGGGTGGCCTGCATCAACAAGAACAGCAGCACCAGACCCATGGCCAGCATGATCGACACGCCCACTACCAACAGCCAGCGCAAGGCCTTGCGGGAATCAGGTGAGGGGGGCGTGGCGCTCATTTGACCGGCGGGAGTTCGGGCGTGATGCGCTGGCTACGGCTGATGCTCAGCGCCCAGTCCGCCTCCCCCAATGCGCCGATTTGCAAAGGGCGAGGCAGTTGGGTCAGGTCGAGGCGAAAGCGAAATTCGGCACGGTGTTTGGCCTCCATGTCGATCTCGGCCACATCGGCGATGCGCCAGCGGTTGACGCGCTGAATGGCTGCCAAAGCTTCGTTCAGGCTGTCAAAGTTCTGCCCCAAATTGACCCCCAGGCCCGAATTGCCTATCGGGTTGGCCGAGGCCAGCAAACGCCAGCGTCGCGTCAAAGGGTGATAGCTCAGGCGCCAATAGCGCTCTTGCCGTGCGACCAGCTTGTCCGCCCAATACCAACGTTCCTTCAGCACCTCGACTTCGGCCATGAAAAAGAAGGGAATGCCGCGCCCCAAGGCTTCCTCGACGGCGGTTGGCAACTCAAAGCTGAGCTGGGTCGCCAAAAACCATCCTTCTTCCTGGCGCTGGATGTTCAGCGCGTCAAGTGACGCTTGCGGTTGGGCCCAGGCCATGCCACCGGCCAGCCAAAGCAGGCAGACGGCCACCCAGGACGCCAGAGAACGCGCCAGCCTCTGGGGCAGTGGTTCACGGGCCAGATTTTTCGAGCAGTGCGTAATAAAAGCCGTCTTGGTCACGAGACCGATTGTCCGTGAGAGCCGGCATTAAATGCCCGGGAGCCTCCCGCAAAATCGCCCCAGTGTTGTGCGCAAGAAACGCTTGCACCTGCGCTTCACCTTCTTGCTTAAAAACGGAGCAGGTGCAGTACAGCAAAACCCCGCCCGGTTGAAGCAAAGGCCACAGCGCCGACAACAGACGGGCTTGCTGGGCTGCGAGTTGGCCCACGTCACTGGGGCGGCGCAGCCAGCGCACATCGGGGTGGCGGCGCACAATGCCCGAGGCGGTGCAAGGGGCGTCGAGCAAAATACCGTCAAACAAGCGGCCATCCCACCAGGTGTCTGGCTGGCCGGCATCGGCACAGCGAATCTCGGCATTCAAATGCAAGCGCGCCAGTGTTTCGCCAATGCGCCGGCAACGCTCGGCGTCGACGTCCAGGGCCAGGACCTCGGCGTCCAGCAACTCCAGCAGGTGCGCGGTCTTGCCGCCGGGTGCGGCACAGGCATCGAGCAAGCGCCAGGCGCGCCCCATCGCGTTGGGCTGAAGGCCGCTGGCCAGCAGTGGTGCAGCCCGCTGCGCGGCAGCATCCTGCACCGAGCACCACCCCTCGTCAAAGCCAGGAATGTCGTGAACAGCGCGCGGCGCCGCCAGCACCAAGCCGTGTTCACCCACTGGCTGAGACTGCAGGCCGGCTTGCGCCCATCGTGCCTGCAAGGCCTCGCGCGTGACCCGTCGGGTGTGCACCCGCAAGGTCATGGGGGCGGCTTGCTGGTTGGCTTGAAGAATCGCCTGCCAATGGTCGGGGTGGTCATGCTGCAGTTGCTCCATCCACCAGCGGGGATGGTTCCATCGTGCCACCGGGTCGGCCTCGGTGAGCGCCACCAGCGCATCGCGCTCACGCAGAAAGCGACGAAGGCAGGCATTCAGGAAAGAGGCCTGGGGTTGGGTCGCACGGTGCCGCTTGGCCGCTTCCACCGCCTGATTGACCAGGGTGTGGGGCGCATACGGCGCCAGGTCATCGTGCCAGGCCAGCGCCAGGGCGGTGCACAGCAGGGCATCGGCGGCGGCCGGCGGTGCCCGGCGTGCCAACTGTGCGCGCAAGGCCATGGCCCTTCCGAGATAGCGCAGGCTTTGGTACAACAGCGCCTGAACGCCTGGCCGCAAGTCAGCGCGCACTTCCGAAATGATTTTAGTGGCAGATTGCCCTTGCCGCACAGCGGCCACGCCTTGCGCGGTCGCTTGCAAAAGTTGCCACAAAGCCGGGCCGGCCGATGCAGGGACAGCCGGCTTCATTGCAAGCCTTGCGCCGGCAAAAACTTGAAACTGCGCGCGATCAACACCGCCGGAAACTCGGCGATGGCTTCGTTGTAGGCCGCAATGGCGTCATTGAAACGTTGTCGGTCAGGCTG
>JACCDH011045205.1_pt1 | contig 11696 bp, 11 predicted proteins | sample 7442481 | NCBI WGS metagenome assembly JACCDH01 (sample SAMN15323433, study PRJNA562643) | freshwater metagenome | isolation source: river surface water | place: USA:Blue River Watershed | collected 2017-08-15 | reverse complement strand
TTTACAGATAGAGTGTATTGGCGTAGAGTTAGTCATATGGAGGAAAAAGAAATACCGCTACAAGTTAAAAATGCAAATCTAGGCAAAAAAGCACAAAGTGTACTAATGATATTAGTAGCAATTTTGTTTGGGGGATTACTTTGTGTATTTGGATACATGCTTGGAAATAATCTATCGTTTACCGATGTGTTTGATAACCAAAAAAAGTTCTGGGTGGGTGAGAGTCCTGTTATACCGCCTCGTGATAATCAAGAAGTACGAGATCAGTTATCAGAGGAAACAATTTCAACGAGTACAGCAACGAGCTCACTCTCACAGACACCCGAAGAGCGGATCGGAATCACTCCAGATTCTGGATATCGTATCCAGTTTAGTACCATTTATTACCAAACTGACTATGTACAAGACATAGATTTTGAAACTGCGTTGTATATTGGTGATGGTTACATCAAAGATAGCAAGAGAGTATTTTATAACGGTAAACACCTTGTTGGTGCTGATCCAAGTACCTGTACTAAAGAAACAATTGATCGGTGTGCCGAATCTATGCAATGGAAGACTGTGTATTCACCATACACACTTGATGTGGCATGGAATAATCAACCAGTTAGTGCAACTGAAGTTATACCTGCAGGTTCATGTCGTAATGAGGGGTATGTAGTTGGTCAGGTGAAGAATGGTCCATTGGCTGGTGGTGCTGTATTAGTACAAAACGGTACTGAATGTGGAATGTGGTGCAGTGCATCAACACCACCAACTCCAGTTGCACATTATGTACAGTTCAATAATTATCTTATCCCTGTTGATACCACTACTGGTTTTACTTTCTCAGATATCAAGGTGAAGCTCGGCGAAAATACAGTCGATGAATTGGGTATGATACAGACTCAAGGTCCCGTAATAGATATCCCAAATTCAGATTATTGGTTAGTTAATGCCCAAACAATCGGCTTTGCTTCACAGCAACGACAGGATAAAGCCGAGTATTTATTTACGGATTTTACTGCAGGTCCAATATATCGCAGTCAAAACAACTGTTTTATTTCTACTCGACCTGATCATGTACAACTGAGTTATCGTTTAGGTTTTGAGCATATTGATGACGCAACAGGAGTTCTAGATTTTACTCTACCCAATGGAACAAAAAATAGTGAAGCATATCAGTTCATCCCTTCGTATCATTCTTGCTATAACGTAGTGGATGCTACATGGCTAAAACCAAATGAACGACTTACCAAAATCGGCGAATTTTCAAATGGAGATGCTGTGTATAAATTAGTAAATCCTACAGACGAACATCTCGTTGAAAAATACGAAGACAAAAATACCCTTGCTTCGTATGAAGGTGGAAAAAATAAGTATTCCTATAATGAGTACGTAAATTTTCATCCTTATTTATATTGGCAAGATCCGTTTGGTGGTTGGGTTGAGTTTATGAATCGTCGATTTGAAACGGCGGCTGAGAAATGCAAACCAGTAGTATATTTATACCCAGAAAAAACAGGAGACTTTTCTGTGTATGTCGAACCAAATGGAGGGTTTACCAAAACTATTCCGGAGTATGGAACCGGTTGGCATGTGACAGCCACTCCAGATAGTCGTATCACAGACAAAAAAACTGGTCAGACGTACCCGTATTTGTATTGGTCTGGTATTAATACAGATATTCCAAGCATTACTGAAGGATGGATTGTAAAAACTGAGGACACTAAAGAATTTTTAATTGAAAAATTAACTACACTTGGACTCAATACACAAGAAATTATCGACTTCAATGAATATTGGATTCCTCGATTTGAACAAGAAGGTGCACAACAATATAAAATCATGTTCCTCCCGCAAGCTAGGTTTGAACAGATGTCACCGTTACGAGTAGTAGGGAGTGAAACACCAAAGAATGTGATTCGAGTCATGATGTATGCGCAGCCAGCGCAAGCAGGAGACGTCTTACCAGAACAGGTTCTTCCGCCAACCCCTGACCGTTCGGGATTTACCGTGAGTGAATGGGGTGGGGCAATGCTCAATTAATATGAAATGGTTGTTTATACTGGCTATTTTTTTCGTATTATTTTCAGGTTCGTTCCTTCTCGGTGTACAACAAAGATCTGCTGATTCAACGGCAGACAAACATGTTGCATCGTATCCCCATAAGGATTTTTATCTTGGTTTAGAACAGCCAAACTATCGTCAAGAGATAGACGAGAAAATATTTGGAGGGATTATTTCTCATCATTTACTTACCGCAGAAGATATGGGTAAGTTTTTTGCTGAATTGACTGATCAAGAAATAAGTACGGTAGTCATTATTGGACCGAATCATTTCTCAATCGGATCATCGAGTTTAGCGATTTCAAAACAATCGTTTGATACTCCGTGGGGAACAGTTGATCCCAATATTGAAGTTATTGACAAGTTAGTAACTACGAACGTGGTGACACATGTAGAAGAGCCGTTTGTATATGAACATTCAATTTCTGCAGTTGTACCATTTATGGCTCATTATCTACCAACAGCTGAACTGGTGCCGATTGTTCTACGTCGCGAAGCCAATCCTGTAGAACTCAATGCACTTGTTGAACAGTTGCTTGCTGTATTGCCGGAAGATGCGGTCGTTATAGCTAGTGTAGATTTCTCACACCATCTCAATCGTTTGGGGGCTGATTTTCATGACAAAGCTAGTTTGTCCGCAATACAAAGTTTTGATTTGAAGCGGGTATTTAATCTTGAAATTGATAGTCCACCATCAATATATACACTGCTGAAATATCTGGATGCAAACGGCGCAAAAAAGATGTCACTACGGCATACAAATTCGACTCAATACACAGGTAATCCAGCCTCGGAGGATGTGACCAGTTATTTCTTTGCTCATTTTACAAAAGGTTTAGCTGAACCGTTACCAATTGCAACCACACTTCATTTTGGCGATATGATGTTCGACAGAGGAGTCAGACAACTACTGCAAAGTACCGCTAATCCTTTTGAATATATAAAAGGAGTAGAGGGTAATTTTCTACGTGGTGTTGATGCTATTATTGCTAATCTTGAAGGTCCAATCACCACCGTAACTGAATGTCAGGAAAAAGAAGTCGTATTTCAATTTCCCCCAGAAACCACACGTGTACTTAGTAAATATATTGATGGGGTGAATCTAGCCAATAATCACAGCAATGATTGTGGTGTCATCGGCCTTAATGATACAAAACAAGCTTTGGATGAAGCAAACATATTTTACATTGGAGAAGATCTATCTCCACATGTTGTGCAGGTAGGTGATCTGGAGATAGCGATTATCGGTACACAAGAACTCGGTCGTCGTGTCGAAGATTTTGAAGTGGAAGTTGCTGCAATCAAAGAACTAAAGGCGAAGTATGATCAAGTAATTGTTCATATTCACTGGGGTTACGAATTGACCTCATCGCCGTCAGATCAACAACGTGAAGTAGCAAAAGTAATGGTAGATGCTGGTGCTGATACTATTATTGGGCATCATCCACATGTCATACAACCAGTTGAACGGTATAAAAATAGTTTAATTTTCTACTCGCTTGGAAATTTCATTTTTGATCAAACGCAACCCGGTACAAATCTCGGTATAGGTGTTGGCTTAGTTCACCAAAAAGAACATATTGGCGCGTATGTGTTTCCATATAACATAACCGATTTCAAACCGCGACTTCTTGAATACGAAAAAACAAAAGAATTTTGTGCTACTTTTTTGGCAGATTTAGAAGGTTTTATACAGGATGTCTGCTATGTTCAAATTGCTGTGACTACTGATAATTAAGGCTATACGTAATTAATAGAATCAAATTGGAAGAGTTATGTATGGTATGTTCTAAATTATTTATACAAAAAGAACCTCAATTGAGGTTCTTTTTGTAGCCTTTAGGCTAGCTCTAAATTGGGTACTTGCTGTCCCTTAGGTGGAATCAGTTTGAGGAAATGTGTTTGGATTGGTTGAGTGAGGCAAGGCTGGTATTGTAGAGATTACCTACGAACTTCATATTAAAAAGATTGTTTGGATTCATTTTGAAGGGTAGAATGAAAGTATGAGCAAGACCGCATTATTTAGTGAGCGTTTGCAAACCGCTATAAAGGAAAAGCTCTTTCCAGGGTGCTCCTTTGCGTATATAGATGATGAAGAAGAGATTGTTGAGGCATTTGGTAATGCTACATACGAGCAGGGTTCAATTTCCGTCACATCAGAGACACTGTACGACACCGCTTCATTAACGAAAATCATGACCACTATGACGTTGGCATCACTCCTAATCGATGAAGGCATATTACAGCTTAATGATTTGATTGGAAAATACCTACCTGAATATAGGTTGTCACAAGAAAAACAGTCCGCTACGATTCTGCACCTGATGACATACACACTCAACTATAATTTACCGGGTGGATCAAAGTCTCTATTGCCTGGACTATCACCAGCAGAGATTGCTCATAACGCTCTGTCTTTTCCGTTAAAGGAGACGCCAGGAACAAGTTATATGTACTCTAATATAACCGCCTTCATACTCACGCAGGTAATCGAGAAAGCGACTAGTGATTCTTTCGATAGTTTGGTTAAGAAGAAGATTTTTGTTCCGCTTAAAATGACCACCGCTACGTTCTCACCTACAGAAGATCAAATCCCATACATACCACCAACCGAAATTACCAATGAGAGAGGGGTAGTGCGAGGGGTAGTCCATGATGAATTTACCTATTATACGAGACGAGGTGGTATAGCTAATGGTGCTGCAGGTCTCTTTGCATCTATTAATGATGTCAAAATGTTTTTACGTATGGCAGTCAACCGTGGTATGAGCGATGGAAAAGAATACATAAGTAAAAGCCTTGCAAACAAATGGACACAGGAGATGTTCCCAGAATTACTACCAACTCATTCGCCGCTCGCTTGGGGTGATTTAAACAACTCAATTATCGATACTTACCACCGAGACATTGTTGTTAAGGCAGGTTTCACTGGTTGCTTTATGCTTGCAGACTTAAAACAAAAACGGGCATTTGCGATTTTGTCTAATCGAACATACCCAACTCGTCCCGTTGATTCCACTAGCTTCGCTACATTAAAGGAGGACCTAGCGGCTATCTCTCTGAGTTAATGTCAATCCTAAAAGGAGCACTTTTAATAGTTTGAAAATGTCAGATGAGAGTATTCTATGGCTCAGTAGTAATCTGAATGGTTTGTTATGGTATTAGAAATTTTCTGTTAGCCAGTGTACAGAGAAAACTTCTTAGTCAATTCACGTGATTTCTCCTTTTCAATAAAAAAACAAACACCAAAATACTCCAGGTCTTGCTCGTGTGTTTCGTCAAACTCTTTCTGTTGGGTTATGTAGTCACCAGGTACCATTGTTTGCGTAAAGTCAGTGAAGCGAATACCTTCTTGAATAAGGTTGTTGCGCAGCGTTCGTAGTTGATTACTGTTTTCAGAACGTAATACCACAAAACCGTTTTCTGAGGTACTAGGGTGGATTGTCTTATCTTTGTCTATGAAATCTCTAAAACGTAGAGCTGATGTGTCTTCACGATACTGGTTTACTAAACCAGCCGCCATGTGCCCAACAGCGTTTAATAATTGAGGGGCGGGTATTTTTTTATTCACTACACAAACAAATTGGTGAGTTTTGGGTATTAAAGTAATCATACAGAAAGTATAACAAAATGTGCTAAAACAGACAGTGGTTATTAAATAATACTGGAATATCCTGCAAAATATCTCTTACTATTTATTTGCAGATTCAAGTTTTCGACCACTTTTATGATATAGCACGCTTCAATTCCGTAAACGCTTTATCTATATCAGCGTCATTAAACAAAATGGTTAACTCGGTGGCAATGGATATGACTTCCACAAAGCTAATCTTCGCTTGAGCAAATATCTTCAAAATCGGATAGTACACGCCCGGAATATCAAGTGTTGTCTCTGGTAGCCTGATTGTGATTGCAGACAACTTTTCAAACGTTCGAACAGATGGTATTTGTTTGAGGTATGTTTGCAGCTCTTCTTCTTGTTTTGTTTGAATCACCACCGCAGATTCAAAAATACCTCGAGAATAAATGAAGAAACCACCGTTATCATTTGAGATTTGCAATAAAAGGTCGTGTAAGGTGCTAGTCAGTGCTGTGTTAGGGAATACAAATTCGTTCAAATTCGATCGTACTGTTACATCACTCAAACCTTGTATAAATTTTGATGCCGATGGTGACTGCTCTAACGTTTTTGCAAAACGATAAAGAGCCATTGAGATGGAGGGGAGAGTTACTTTTTCGTACAAGTATTTTTCTACTTCAGGTTGGATCTTGCGTGCAATTGCACTATGGTTTCCAACCCCTTCAACCAGCACCTCTATCAGAAAAGGGGATTTAGATACAACAAACTCTACAGCTGCGGTAATAGTGCGCATGTTTAAAATATAACAAGTTGTTGTAAAAATGCAAATAAAGTAGAAATTTTTAACAATATACCCACTACAGTTTATGATCTCTACTGATGGAATCAGCCATCAATAGATATAGGAGTAAATCATGACATACCAAGTTTATCCTCTACCGGCAGAAGTAGTACTGCACACTTTTGCAGTCGGTGATGAAGTCCTGTTTCGATCAGGTCTCATGGGCAAGTTGAATAATTGGAAAGCTGACGCTGTTGCACAGAACATGGGCTTCGCTATTTGTACGGTCACTGCCGTGGACGATCAACAGATCTCGATTCATAGTGAGAATGGAGAGGCGGATACTGTGCCGCTTTTATGGCTGGTACCTGCCCATGATCCAGACACGGGAGAAGCAATGAGATGACTCGAGAGTCATAAATTACACTATTTTCCACCGCACTGACCGTGCGGTGGTTTTCTTTACTGAAAGGTATCCCGTTCGGAAAAGACAGCTGGATTGATAAAACCATTAATAAATATGGTATCGAGCAGGTATTAAAAGGGGTAGGGAGGCCAAGAAATGATGGCTGACCCCATTTTTCTTCATAAAACAAGCCCACACAATAGTCTGTGTGGGCTTGTGGCTTCTATGACCACCAGCCAACCTTTTGAAGATCAAAACTTTTTGGTTGGTGTTCTGTTATTTTAGGGAGTCTTTGAATGACTGGATCGTTGGTATATATGTATTTCAATACCGACATCCATTTTTCCGTATCGCCAAGGTATACATCAAATAAACAGTGTCTTTTGATGTCTGCCAGTACTTGGAGTACATCTGCCTGCGAGTAGATAAGGTGTGGTAACCTTATTGTCCCGTCATCACTAGAGAGCAAAATGTGTCCATGTTGATTATCGTTACAGCTACACTGATTAAAGCGATCTAGTCCCATCTCAAAATCATATTCATGATCGCATGGGAAGGATAGACCAAAGCTGCACGGAAAGTAGTCGTCTCCAGCGATTGGGTGGATGTACTCACATAGCATGCTTAATTCTGGTCTGCCAGGAAGAACTATTCGCATTGTTGCTCCGCACAGATTGTACGGAAATTTGACTTCATACGTTTGGGTACTTTGTGGCATGAGAAGCTTCCTTTGTTAATGAACTTACCATATTCAGTATGTACGCCTGATGTTTTATTGTCTAAAATGTCGACATTTATGTAAATAAGTGTTTATATTATGTAAACAAAGGACATATTTTTGAAAATATTTCTGACACTTATGCATTCTTTCGTCACAAAATTAATTAACAGCGGTCTTTCTGAAAAAGAAGCAAGAGTGTATTACGCATCGCTTTTACTCGGTCCTACCTCAGTTTTAAAGTTGTCTCAAAAAGCTGAATTAAAAAGGGCTACTGTATACGCAGTTGTAGACGATCTGATCTCAAAAGGATTGATGAGTATTGATGAATCTCAAATTAAAAAGGTATATCTTGCTGAAGATCCTGTAAATTTACAACGTGTCATAGAGCAAAGTATGCACTCAGTCAGTGAGGTTATCCCAAGTCTTACTGCTCTATATAAAAAATCTGGCAAGGAACGGACGATTAAAACATATGAAGGAAAGGTAGCACTGGAAAACATCATCACGAGACTTATGGACGAAGCGCATCATGGTGATTATCGTTATTTTATTGGGGGTGATGTTGGGTGGAGAGATGTGGATCAGAGAGTGCAAGATAGATATTTTTCATGGCGAGAACGAATACAATTGGATGTAAGATTACTATTTCAGGAGTCAGATAGGGCAACACTGCATAAAAAATATTCAAAGCTGTTGCGTCAAGAAGTTAGAGTCCTGCCAAGAGAAATGAAGTTAAATACTGATATAACAATTACTCCAAAATTACTCGTGTTGTCTAAATTGTCTCCTCCCGAATCAGTGATAGTCATTGAAGACCCTGACATAATTAATTCTTACAAAGAAATCTTTATGTTTATGTGGGGATCAACAGAATAGTTCTATTAAAGACAGGAGGTATCGAAAAACATCAGCAAAATACGTTGATGAATTAGCCCCAAAAATTGGGCGACGTCGTAGAGGATGTTCGCACTGTGTTTGAGAGGTTGGATGATACGAGTATTTATATTACGACATGTACCACAAGTGATATCATATCAGTATGAAACAGTTTGATGAGTGGAATGGGATTAAGAAAACTGTCAATGAGCAAACAGGCAAGCTGTATGGCGAGCGTGATATTTGGTGGTGTTCACTTGGTGTGAACGTGGGATTTGAACAGGATGGAACGGGGAAGTCATTTGAACGACCTGTAGTTGTGCTAAAAGGTTTTAGTAAGATGGTTTGCTTGGTTATCCCACTTACTACCTCCACCAAAGAAAATAAATATCACTTTCCTCTGGGTGAAATAGATGGAAAGGTAGCAGCGGCTATAACTTCACAGGTTCGTCTGGTAGACACTCGTCGTTTTATAGACAAAATTGGTATGTTGGAACAAGAGAAGTTCGAGGCACTAAAAAACGCTGTCAGAGAGTTATTCTGAGCAGCGTTTTTTGTTCTCCCACCGAAGTGGGCAAGGCCGAAGCCATTTGTATACATAATGTTACTACGTTGCAGTATTTAGTCAAGCCTAAAAATCGATATTCCTTAAAGTTTGAAAATGCTTGCAATGAGAGTATTCTGTGACTAGACAGTAATCGGAGTAGACAACAATGAAATCTCTCACATTCATCACTGGTAATGCAAGTAAAGCTGCCCAATTGGGTCAGTATTTGCAATTACTTATCACTCACACAACACTTGATATTCCAGAGATACAGTCTTTGGATGGAAGAAGTAAAGATTACTCTCCATTTTCAAATTTTCAACTAAGATGATTTTACGAGAATGGAACAAAAAGAACCTCAATCAAGGTTCTTTTTGTTTTGTTGAAACTAGCCTTCTCGTGCTAGCTCTAAAAGGGGCGGCTACCGGGAATTGGTCACAGGTTACTAAGTATATTTGTTCGTCTTTGACTCCAAATCTACTAAGTACCTTCGACCCCAGCTCGCTCGTCGCAAAGCGACATCGCTGCGCTTTTCAATTCCCGGACGCAAGTGATACTAATCACTTGCTTAGCCGCCCACAACGCAAAAATCCCCAGAAGGGGATTTTGCTCGTGGGCGACGTCGTAGAGGATGTTAGAACTGCGTTTGAGAGATTGGGGGATGCGAGTATCTACATCCCTTTATTTCAAACCTAACATCTATGGTTTGGCGACGATAGAATATATAAAATCAATCACAGCATATTGCTTTGGTTTTTCAAGACTTATGATTTTAAGGCTAGACCGCTTCACAATCTCTGCAATATCACGATTGCAGTGACAGGCGTGGATTCTGTAATGGATTGGTTCATACAGTTTTTGCGCTTGTCGTATGAGCCAATAGTCAGACAGACCGTGTTCAAGAAGGTAGATTGTGCCGTTTGGTTTACACCACTTGGCTAGTCGATTAAGCACTGCTACTGGGTCATTGTATGCACAGAGTGAGCAGGTTGATACAATCGAATCAAACGACTTTTCAGGTAAGTCTATATCAAGAATGTCGGCTGTAATAAAAGTTCCTTTTGTGTTACCTGTGCGCTCCCAGGCCGCTTTGGCACTGGCTACCATTTTTGGTGATAGATCAATGGCGGTGAGGGAAGTGATATTTGTATAAAATGGGAAGTTAAATCCTGGTCCAGGAGCTATCTCAAGTACATTACCTTTAACATTAGTCAGAAGTGATTTTCGAAGTTGGTAAAAATTATCGTTGCCATCACGTAGCTTTTCGAATCTAGTCACTTGTCTATCGAAGTCTTCTGATTTTGTCATTATGTGAGTATACCAAAAGTTCCTAATTTTCATTAGGTGTATGAAATGTTAGAACTGAAATCAGTGTGTATACCTTCACAAAATGAAGATATTTTCATTTGGGCGGCTACCGGGAATTGAACCCGAATTGAGAGTTCCACAAACTCCAGTAATAACCATTATACCATAGCCGCCATTTTCGCCTTGGAGCGGTGCTCCTTGGTGCACACTGTTATACCTATTTTTACGGAAAAAGTCGAGTCCCTGTGTGCCTCTAGTGTTATCACAGGGATTTTGTATACTGTAACCATATGGATCAAGAAACTCTCCTGGTTGCTATGTTCTTCCTCTTTGTTATGGGGGCGGGGATTGGCTTTTATGTCACCAAGTTAATCATCGGCATATGAGAGCACTGGTAGCCGCTATGGCGATGTTAGGAGTGCTGTGTACCAGTACTACTTTTGCACAGGAAGTGCACCAAGAATTACAAGAGACGGTCAAGGCGAAGGTGCTCGAAATTGTTGATCAGTATGATCGAGACATTCTCGGCACGGGAGCGACTACCACGGTGCAAGAATTACGGATTGAGCTTCTTGGTGGTAGCAAGGCCGGGGAGGTAGTGACACTCGAAAATGATTTGGCGGTACTCGAGGTCGGAGACCGGTTTTTTGTGAATCGACTGGTGGCGATCGATGATACCGAGTACTACACCTTCAAAGATATTGAACGACGACCACAGCTTGTGGTTTTGACCATTATCCTTGCCGTCCTCATTACGGTCTTTGCGGGGTGGCAAGGGATACGAGCGCTCTTTAGTCTCGCATTTAGTATTGGAGCAATCTTGCTTCTCTTGGTACCAGCGTTACTTGCAGGGTATGATCCGGCGTTGGCGAGCTTTGGGATCGCGGCGGTGATTTTGGGTATCACACTATTTGTGACCCATGGAGTAAAGCCGCATGTCACCATAGCGTTCCTCGGTACGATGTTGGCGGTAGCGGTCACTTGTGTCGTGGCGTGGCTATCAGTGTCGTGGCTTGGGCTCACGGGCTTTAGTGCTGATGCGGCGGTGTACCTTAATTTTGCGACAGGGGGACAGCTCGATCTCGCAGGGTTGCTTCTCGGCAGTATCATCATCGGACTCCTCGGGGTGCTTGATGATGTATCGATCACTCAGGCATCGGTAGTGCAAGAACTGCGTGCTGCCAATCCGAACTTCCGCTTTCGGGAGTTGTATGAACGGTCAGTCCGGGTCGGGCGTGATCATGTGGGGTCTTTGGTGAATACTCTCGCGCTCGCGTACGTGGGGGCGGCGTTACCGCTGGTGTTACTCTTTGCACGTTCAGAAGCAACATTGCTTGATTCATTAAATCAAGAAGTAATTGTGGCTGAACTGTTGCGTATCATTGTGGGGAGTATGGGGCTGGTGCTCGCAGTACCATTTACTTCCGC
>JACCDH010608438.1_pt1 | contig 11697 bp, 13 predicted proteins | sample 7442481 | NCBI WGS metagenome assembly JACCDH01 (sample SAMN15323433, study PRJNA562643) | freshwater metagenome | isolation source: river surface water | place: USA:Blue River Watershed | collected 2017-08-15 | reverse complement strand
GACCCAACACTGGTTCGAGGAATGGGCTACTACACCGGTCCAATCTTCGAAATCGACCACCCGGGTTCCGGGAGTTCGATCGGTGGCGGTGGCCGTTACGACGGCATGGTTGGCAAGTGGCTCGGCACCGATGTTCCCGCTGTTGGTATTTCGATCGGTTTTGAGCGCGTTCTAGATTTGGTTGCCGACGAAGTTGCCGCCGATGAAATGCCATCCGTGGTGCTTGTCCTCGAGGACTCATCCAAGTTGACGCTTAGCAACGCCTTCGCTATCCAGAAAGAACTTTGGGCAGAAGGCGCGAACGTTCGTTTCGAGCTCAAGCCAAAGCGCTTGAATCTGCTTCTCGATTCGATGTCGGCAAACGGTTTTGACGCCTTCGCGGTGGTCACCGAAGACACCTCGAGTCTCGCCGAGCTAGAGGTGCGACCGATTGGTCAATCGCTAGACTAGAAGCCATTACAAAGACGTTTTTCAAGGCGCTATCTGCGCCGCAAAAGTAACCAAATAAGGAGAATCCCTTGTCGAAAATTGACGTTGTAGGAGCTCGCGAGATCCTCGACTCCCGCGGAAACCCGACCATTGAGGTCGAAGTACTTCTAGAGGACGACGCATTCGGCCGCGCCGCTGTTCCATCGGGCGCATCGACCGGAGCATTCGAAGCTCACGAGTCACGCGATGGCGACAAGTCTCGCTACCTTGGCAAGGGTGTAATCAACGCCGTAAACGCAGTTTTGGATGAAGTAAACGACGCCATCGAAGGCATCGAGGCTTCCGACCAGCGCGCAGTTGACGCAGCGCTCATCAAGCTTGACGGCACCGCAAACAAGGAGCGCATCGGCGCAAACGCAATCCTCGGTGTTTCACTAGCAACCGCACGCGCAGCCGCCGAGTCGGCAGAACTCCAGCTTTACGAGTACCTGGGCAACAACGAGGGTGTCACCCTTCCTGTTCCACTAATGAACATCATCAACGGCGGAGCGCACGCCGACACCGGAGTTGACATTCAGGAGTTCATGATTGTTCCCCTGGGCGCTGAGACCTACGGCGAGGCACTTCGCTGGGGTGTCGAGGTTTACCACAATCTAAAGTCGCTACTTCACTCGCGCGGCCTTTCGACCGGCTTGGGTGACGAGGGTGGTTTCGCGCCTGAGCTTCCGACCAACGCCGCCGCTCTAGACCTGATCGCTGAGGCGGTTGCCAAGGCTGGTTACAAACTAGGCACCGACATCGCTCTCGCGCTAGACGTAGCAGCCACCGAGTTCTACTCGGAGGAGTCGGGCAAGTACACCTTCGAAGGTCAAGAGCGTTCGACCGACGAAATGATTGCCTACTACACGGAACTAGTTGCTAAGTACCCACTGGTTTCGATCGAAGACCCGCTGGCCGAGGATGACTGGGCCGGTTGGACCAAGATCACCGCTGAGTTGGGCGAGAAGGTTCAGCTCGTCGGAGACGACCTTTACGTAACGAACCCGACTCGCCTCCAGAAGGGCATCGATGAGAAGGCCGGTAACGCAATCCTCGTGAAGGTTAACCAGATCGGAACCCTGACCGAGACCCGCGACGCCGTAGCCCTCGCCCAGAGCAAGGGAATGAAGGCGATCATCTCGCACCGTTCCGGTGAGACCGAGGACACCTTCATCGCCGACCTGGCCGTAGCAACCAACGCTGGCCAGATCAAGACCGGTGCGCCAGCCCGTTCGGAGCGTGTCGCCAAGTACAACCAGCTTCTTCGAATCGAAGAAGAACTCATGGACCGCGCGGTTTACGCTGGTCGTAACGCCTTCCCGCGTTTCAACAAGTAAGCAAGAGGTTTAGATCGTGACGTCACCGCGCAGACCCACCCGGGCTGCCGGTGGCGCACGCAAACCAAGTTTGAGCGCTCAGCGTGCAGAGTTGCTTCGCGGATTCACGTTGAACGGGCAAACCATCCTGGTGGCAGTTCTTGTTGTTGCAGCCATCCTCACTCTCGCTCCACAGGTTCAGCTCTGGTTCGAGCAGCGTCAGGCAATCGCCGACCTCCAGTCACAGGTGGACGCGCGCAAGGAAGAACTAAAGGACCTTCAGGTTCAGCGCAATCGCTGGAACGACCCGGCCTATGTTCGCGCCCAGGCTCGCAACCGACTCTTCTACGTCATGCCGGGTGAGGTTTCGTACATCATCATGGACGCCAACGGTGTGAGCGAAAGCGATAAAACCGGCACCGTGGGTGAAATGCTTGCTGCCAAGAGCAACTACAGCGGCATCACCGACAAGATCAGCGCAACCAAGAATGACTGGATGGGCTCACTAGTTCAAACCGTCATTCGCGCCGGCGTTGAAAAACCGTTAGCAGCCGAAAAGTGACCCTAACTCCAGCAACCGAGGCAGACATCCGCTCGGTTTCACTCCAACTCGGCCGTGAGGCTCGCGACATTGTTGCAATTGCCGCACGTTGCGTTTGCGGCAACCCGATCGTCGTCCAAACCTCACCGCGCCTGAGCGATGGAACGCCCTTCCCGACCATGTATTACCTAACCCTGCCGGCAGCCACTGCCGCACTTTCGCGCCTCGAAGCCGAGGGAGTCATGGTCACCCTGCAAGACAAACTTGCCACCGACGCGGACTTTGCCAAGGCATATCAAGCGGCACACGAGCAATACTTGGCCGATCGTGCGCTCCTGGGGGATGTCCCTGAAATCGAAGGCATCTCGGCTGGAGGCATGCCAACTCGCGTCAAGTGCCTGCACGCGCTCGCCGGTCACGCGCTCGCCGCCGGCCCTGGCGTCAACCTGGTTGGCGACGCAGCCCTAGAACTTTGCAGCTGGAAGCAGAATGTCTGCCAGTGCAAGCCCGCAATCGACGTCGATGCGGTCACTCAGTAGTAACAGAATGAAAGTAAAATAGACCCCATGCCTAAAATCCTGATTGTCGGTGGCGGTTACGCCGGTTTCTACACCGCTCTAAAACTCGAAAAATACCTTGGTAAGAACGAAGCCGAGATCACTCTCATTGACCCGCTTCCTTACATGACCTACCAGCCATTCCTTCCTGAGGTTGTTGCTGGCTCGATCGAAGCCCGTCACGCTGTCGTTTCGCACCGCAGACACCTGCGCAACACCAAGGTGGTTCTGGGCAAGGTCACCAACGTGAACCACGCCAAGAAGAACGCAACCATCGAGGTTTCCGGTCTGAAGCCTTACAAAGAGACCTACGACCACATCGTCGTTACAGCCGGTGCCGTGTCGCGCACGTTCCCGATTCCAGGTGTTGCCGAGCAGGCTATCGGCCTCAAAAACATCGAAGAAGCCGTCGAGGTTCGCAACCGCATGATGTCGAACTTCGACAAGGCGGCCAACCTTCCAGCCGGACCAGACCGCGACCGCCTTCTAACCTTCGTAGTTGTCGGTGGTGGATTCGCGGGTATCGAGGCATTCGCCGAAATGCGTTCGCTCGCAACCTACCTGCTGCGCTACTACCCAAACATCTCTTTCGATGACGTTCACTTCCACCTCATCGAAGCAATGGGACGCATCATGCCCGAGGTTTCGCAGAAGACCAGCGAATGGGTTATCGCGAACCTCGACAAGCGCGGCGCGAAGATCCACCTAAACACCCAGCTGCAGTCGGCTGTCAAGGGCAAGGTTGAGCTTTCGACCGGCGAAAGCTTTGAGTCCGACGTAATCGTCTGGACCGCAGGTGTGATGGCCCACCCTTACGTTCGCAACACCGACCTCCCGCTAGACGAGCGCGGACGCATCACTGCCAAGGCAACCCTTCAGATCGCAAACGGCGACGACATTATCGAAGGCGCTTGGACTGCCGGAGACGTCTCTGCTGTTCCTGACCTCTCGGGCTTCGGCGTCGGTGGTTTCTGCGTTCCAAACGCTCAGCACGCTGTTCGCCAGGGCAAGCTCCTTGCCAAGAATCTCGTTGCAGCAATTCGCGGCGAAGGCATCAAGGAGTACTTCCACAAGCCTCTAGGCGCAGTTGCCGGTCTCGGCATCGGTGTCGGTGTGTTCCAGTACAAGAAGTTGGCCGTCAAGGGCCTGCTCGCATGGTTCATGCACCGCGGCTACCACGGCCTAGCCATTCCTATGTGGGAGCGCAAGATTCGCGTATTCTCGGGTTGGATCTGGAACTTCTTGCTACGCCGCGACATCGTGAGCATCTCGGCAACCAAGTCGCCACGATTACAGTTTGAGACCTTCGCGTCGAAGCCCAAGAAGTAATCAACTGAGCTTGAGCGAGAAGGTCCGAAGCAATTCGGGCCTTTTCGTTTAGCCAGCCCCCTTAGCCCAATGGCAGAGGCAGACGACTTAAAATCGTCACAGTGTGGGTTCGAGTCCCACAGGGGGCACCGCTGTTCGCTCAAGGCTTTACGCCTCTGGTTCAGTAAGTCTCAGGTTGCGAATAGGCTTTAAGTACGACGCAAACGCGTCAGAAGGAGCACTAAATGGAAATCGTTCTATGGGTCTTGCTAGGCCTCGTACTTCTAACCGGAATCTTCCTCTGGGTCACCTACAACGGGCTCGTAAAGCTAAATGAGCGCGTCAGTGAAGCCTGGAGCGACATCACCGTTCAGCTCAAGCGTCGAGCAGATTTGATTCCAAACTTGATCGCAACCGTTCAGGGTTACGCGAGTCACGAAAAAGAAGTTTTTGAGAACGTAACCCGTGCTCGCGCGGCTACTGTTTCGCCAGAAGCTTTGGCTCACCCAGCTGCTGCCGCGCAGGCCGAAGGCGACCTCCAGTCAACCCTGAAGAGCCTCTTCATGGTTGCCGAGGCTTACCCAGCCCTGCAGGCCAATGTGAACTTTCTTGAGCTTCAGCGCGAACTCACAGACACCGAGGACAAGATCATGGCTTCGCGCCGGTTCTACAACGGTGGCGTTCGCGAGCTGAACATTAAGATCAAGCAGTTCCCGCAGACCCTGTTTGTTGCGAAGCTTGGTTTCACCGCTCGCGAGTTCTTCGAGGTAGCCGACCAGGCCGCCATCCAAGAGCCACCACAGGTCAAGTTCTAGGAGAACCATGTATCGGGCGATAGCCGCCAATAAACGCAACACCGTAATCATCATCGGTTTGTTTATCGGCCTGTTAGCCGGGCTTTCCCTCTGGTGGGGTTACGCATCTGGCGACGGTTCGAGTGCGCTAATGATCATCGGCTTTGCGGTTCTGTACACGGTTTTTCAGTACTACGCATCAACCTCGATTGCGGTTGCAATGAGCGGTGCTGTGCCAATTCAGAAGCGAGACAACCCGCGTCTATGGAACATCGTCGAGAATATCGCAATCTCTCAGGGCATGCCGATGCCCAAGGTTTACGTTATTCCAGACGATGCACCGAATGCCTTTGCCACCGGCCGTAACCCTGAGAAGGCGGTTGTCGCCGCCACGTCTGGGTTGCTCGCCATCATGGACGACAAAGAGCTCGAAGGCGTCATGGCTCACGAAATGGGCCACGTTCGCAACTACGACATCCGCGTCTCGGCGATCGTCTTCGGCTTGGTTTCTGCAATCGGAATCATCGCGGACTTCGCCATTCGCATGTCGTTCTTTGCTTCAGGTAGCCGAAACAGAGAAGACAATGGCTTCGGTTTGGTACTGCTCTTGGTCGGTATCGTCGGAAGCATCATCGCGTTCCTGATCGGCCCTTTGGTGAACGCCGCGGTTTCTCGTCAGCGCGAGTACCTTGCCGACGCCTCGGCAGCCGAAATCACCCGGTACCCAGAGGGTCTCGCCTCTGCATTGCAGAAGCTTGGTCAGTACGGTCGCCCGCTTCGCCGAGCCTCGGCTAGCATGTCGCACATGTACATCTCTGACCCGATGAAGCCAGGGCTCACGGAGCGTTTGTTCTCGTCGCACCCACCGATTCCAAAGCGCATCGAGCGCCTAAAGCAGATGGGTGGCGGCTTCTAGCCCAAGAATTCGGCTAGGTTGCCCTTCGGCTCAATAACCGTTTCGCGAAGGCCCTGCCAGCTCCTCACAGTGTCGAGGTGTTTGGTTAGGGCCTTTGCCAATGCCTGAACCTCGCGGTCCTTCAAATCTGGTTCGTGCCAAGACGCCTTGGCTAACAGGGTGCCGGGCTTTCTGTCGCTCTTGAGATCGATGCGACCAACGAGTTTGCGGTCGTGAAGAATCGGGAGCGTGTAGTACCCAAATTGCCTCTTCGGCTCAGGGGTGTAAATCTCGATCCGGTAGTTGAATCCCCACATTCTTTCGATGCGGTCTCTGTTCCAGCAGACGGGGTCAAACGGGCTCAGGACTGTGGTTCGGCTCCCTGACTTGGCAGAGGCGTCCAGGTTGGTTGCGGCTGCTGCGTAGCCCTGATCGAGCCAACCCGATACGTTCACGGGCACCAACAAACCCTTGTCGAGAAGGTTTTGCAAAATGTGTTTGTGATTCACCGGCTTCATTCGGTGCCAGTCACAGAGATCTCGATAAGTGGCGATCCCGAAGGCTTTTGCCGCTTGAAGCATCAGTGCTTCCTTGGCTTCATCGGCGTCTGGCAGGTGTTCTAAGGCACTTTGGGGGAGAACCTGCTCGGGTAGAGCGTAGAGCCTCCGAAAAGCGTCTCGCCCGCCCGAGACGAGGTCGCCGACTAGGAACATGTATTCGAGCGCACTTTTGAGTTCGCTCCAACCCCACCAGGTGCCTTTGCGTTGGTTCGCCTCGGTCTCAAACTGGTTTGTAGACATAGGCCCATTGGCAAGGAGTTGGGCCCTGATTTGCTCGACCAGCTTGTGGTCTTTGGCTTGCATGCCCCACTTGTTTTCATACTTCGAGCGGTAGGCGTCCATGCGCCAGCGGTACAGCGGCCACTTTTCGAGTGGAATGATCGAGGCTTCGTGCGCCCAGTATTCGATGAGAGTTGGGTGGAATCCACCCATGAGGTCGTCGAGCTCTGACTTCGGGAAGTTACCCAGGCGCGAAAAGAGCGGCATGTAGTGCGCGCGCTCGAAAACATTGACCGAATCGATTTGCAGCAATCCGAGGCGGTTGACGACGTCCATCACCGAGTCGTCTCGGTCGGAGTCAACACCCAAACTCCTAAGCGAAATCGCACGTGCCTCTAGAACACCGACATCGGCAGCCATCTTCGCCCTTCGCAAACTAAACTCATTACAGCGTATTCAAAGCGAGGACACATGCCAAACCAACCCGAACCAAAGCCGACCGTCGAAGATTTCGAGCGCGCCGCGGCTATTGTTTCTTCGGTTGCTCAGGTCACCCCGGTCCTTCACTCCAACTACCTTTCGCAACTAACCGGCACAGAAGTCATACTCAAAGCTGAGAACCTGCAGCGAACCGGTGCGTACAAACTTCGTGGTGCCTACCACCGAATGAGCAAACTCACTGCCGCGGAACGCAAGAAGGGTGTCGTCGCTGCCTCGGCTGGCAACCACGCCCAAGGTGTAGCCCTTGCCGCCAAGAAACTCGGAATCAAAGCAACCATCTTCATGCCTGTGGGTGCATCGTTGCCGAAGTTTGAAGCCACAAAGAACTACGGTGCCGACGTGGTTCTCTCGGGTGCCGTCTTCGCCGAAACCCTTGTGGCAGCCCGCGAGTACGCGAACAAAAAGGGTGCAATCTTTATCCCGCCGTACGACAACCTCGACGTGATTCTGGGCCAGGGCACGGTCGGTCTTGAACTTCTCGACCAGGTTCCGGATGTAAAAAACGTCATCGTTGCAATCGGTGGCGGTGGGCTGGCTGCCGGAGTTGCTACGTACCTGAAGGCAGCGCTTGGCAAAGGCGTCAAAGTTTGGGGAGTCCAGGCCGAAAACGCCGCGTCTTATGTAACCTCGCTCAAAGCTGGCAAGCCAACCGAGATCAAGACCAAGCGCACCATCGCCGATGGCATTGCCGTTGCCAAACCTGGGTCAATTCCTTTCGAACTCATCAAGGCCAACATCCACAAGGTGGTTACCGTAAGTGACGACGACATCGCGAAGGCGATTGTTGTGCTAAGCGAGCGCTCGAAGCAGGTTGTCGAGCCCGCCGGTGCCGTTGGTGTGGCCGCTTTGATGTCTGGCGCAATCAAGCCGAAGGGTAAGACCGTTGTGGTGCTTTCGGGTGGCAACATCGACCCATTGCTAATGCAGAAGGTTATCGGGCACGGTCTCGCGGCATCGGAGCGTTACACGACAATCGTTGTAATGCTTCCGGACCGTCCAGGGCAGCTCGTGAAGGCTGCCGACGCGGTGGCTTCGGCGCAGGGCAACGTTGTTGAAGTTTTGCACACTCGCCACGGCAAAGACCTCGACATCAGCGAAGTTGAACTGCGTTTGAGTGTTGAAACCAGCGGTCACGAACACCGCATGCGCGTTCTAAAGGCGCTAACCAATGCCGGCTTAAACGCCCGCATCGAAGAAGCTTAGCCCGTAAAGTTTTTGACGTCGAGGATCTTGACCTCGAACTCGCGTCCGTTCGGTGCCTCGTAAGTCAACTCGTCGCCGACCTTCTTGCCCAGAATTGCCTCACCAATCGGGCTATCCGGTGTGTAAACGGTGGTGTCGGCGTCTGCCATCTCTGCGGATCCAAGCAAGAAGGTCTGCTCTTTTCCGTTCAGGGTTAGCGTGACCAAGGTGCCTTGCTCGACGACACCATGTGATTCAGGTGCTTCGCCAACAATCGAGTTGGCCAAGATTTCTTCGATGCGGTTGATTCGCGCCTCGATGCGTCCCTGCTCGTCCTTCGCGGCGTGGTAACCGCCGTTTTCCTTGAGGTCGCCCTCTTCGCGAGCCTCCTGGATCACCTTGGCAATGCGAGCGCGCTCGTTCACCATCAGGTTCTCGAGTTCGTTCGCCAAGCGGTCGTAAGCCTCTTGTGTGAGCCAAGTTTCGTGTTCGGACATAGTTCTACCTCTGTGGGTTTAGGGGGTGTTCCAAGTTTATTTGAGGTCGCAGGCTTCAACCACAACGCTTGCGGCTTTCGCGGTGGTGTTCACGAGCAGCTGAACGCGCATCTCTGCCTCGCCCTTCATGTCGATCTCGAACTGGCGGTAACCAACAACTCCGTAATCGGCGTCCAAGGCCTTGCCGGTGCATTCAACGACGCCTTCAACGGCTACACCGGTGACCTCGATGGTGGCCGAAATGTGGTGATCGTCGTAGCTGTCGAAGGCTACGGTTTCGCCCGTGTAGGTTGCGTCCTCGGGGTGAACAGCGAAGTTCACGAAGATGGCCCAGGTGAAAAATGCGATCAGCAAAATGCCCGCCAACACCACGATGTTTCGTTTGGTGTTCTGCGGTTTACGTCCGTAGCGGGCATTGAGGTCGGTCACATATCTAGGGTAGCGGGCATAATTGGGTTATGAAGTTCTTGCTGTTCTTAGCCACTACCGAGCCAATCGAAAATGACGCCGAAAAGTTCTACAGCCCAGGCGTCCTCGGGTTTGTGTTCACCTTCGCCATGGCGGGACTAGCGATTGTTCTGATCTTCGACATGGTTCGCCGCATGCGCAAGGTTCGCTACCGCGCCGAGGTTCAAGAAAAGCTAGCCGCCGAGGCTGCCGACCGCGGGGTCAAGCGCAATAAGTAGGCTCGCCGTCCAGTGGCACATGAATGCCAGCACGGTCAGACTGTGAAAAATCTCGTGAAAGCCGAAGTGACCCGGAATCGGGTTCGGCTTCTTTAGGCCGTAAACCACCGCACCAACCGTGTAGCAGAGGCCGCCAACCAAGATCAAAATCATCATCGGAGCGTTCACTGCGAAAAACTCTGCGGTGAAGCCAAGTGCCACCCAGCCCATGACCACATAGATCGGAACGTAGAGCCACCGCGGGGCGGAGATCCAGAAAACTCTGAACCCGATGCCAACGATGGCCGTAATCCAAACTCCGATAAGCAGGGGAGTACCAAGTTCACGCGGCAGAGCCAACATGGTAATCGGCGTGTAACTACCGGCAATAAGCAGAAAGATGTTTGCGTGATCGATTCGCTTGAGAGCGACCTTTACCTTGGGGCTCCAGTTGAAGCGGTGGTAAAGCGCAGAATTGCCAAAAAGCAGAAAAGATGACGCGAAAAACAGGGCTGAAGCAACTTTCGCGGCGACACCGTCTGCAAGGACAATAAGGACGATTCCACCGGCGATGACAATTGGAAGAACTCCGGTGTGAATCCAACCTCGCCAACTCGGCTTCTTTTCTTCGGGCTCTCTAAAGCCAGTCGAGATGGGTAGGTTCATAGGTAGTAGCCTATCCCTGTGCGCAACCTCCTCTACAAGCTTTACGAGCGAAGCATCGAAAACTCGCTTACCCTCGAGGATCTTCCGCGTCACGTAGGCGTGATTCTCGACGGTAACCGTCGTTGGGCCGAGCGGAAACCAGGCACCACAACAGCGGATGGGCACGCCGCGGGAGCTGCCAAAGTCGTGGAATTCCTGGGCTGGTGCAAAGACATCGGTGTGAACGTTGCGACCCTCTACCTACTCTCGACAGATAACCTCACGAAACGCGAAAGCAAAGAGCTCGAAGAATTAATGGAGGTTATTGCGACCCTGGCCGGTGACTTGGCTGCCTCCGGCGATTTTAAACTCCAACTCGTAGGTGACCGTGAAGCTTTACCCGCTGGCCTTAGGTCCAGCATCGAGGCGGCGGAACGGGCGAGCAAGAAGGCAACCGGACCACACGTGAATCTTGCCGTTGGCTACGGTGGACGTAAAGAAATCGCTGACGCTATGCGATCCATCCTGAAAAAGCACGCAAAAAAAGGAACCAGTGTCGAGGATCTTGCCGAACTTCTATCGCCCGAGCTAATCACAAAACACCTCTACACCGGGGGGCAACCCGACCCTGATCTTGTGATTCGCACCTCTGGTGAACAGAGGCTCTCGGGCTTTCTGCTTTGGCAGAGCGCTAACTCAGAGTTCTACTTCGAAGAAGCCCTATGGCCGGACTTTAGACGCGTTGACTTCCTTCGTGCCATCCGCGCTTTCGAGCGCAGACATCGCCGTTTTGGCGCTTAGGTAAATCCTCGGTTACGAAACCCTGATTCGGGCGTGTCGCAATAAATCTCGGCACCGAATTCGACATATAGTCGCTACAAGCCTTCGATAAAGGAGCATGAGTGACTAAAGCCACCAACGCCCAAAAGTCCGGTTCGACTGCGAAGGCTGGTGAGAAACTCAAGACTTACGTGCTCGACACATCGGTACTGTTGAGCGATCCAAAAGCTCTGTTTAGGTTCAAAGAGCAGTCGGTGGTTATTCCGATCATTGTGATCAACGAGCTCGAGAAGAAGCGGCACGACCCCGAAATTGGCTACTTCGCGAGGCAGACGCTCAGGCACCTAGATGATCTTCGCAGCGAGCACGAGCGCCTCGACTTCCCGATTGAAGTTGGCGATGGCGGGACCCTGAGGGTTGAGCTCAACCACATCGACCAGTCGGTCCTGCCGGTCGGATTTCAACTTGGTGACAACGACTCCCGCATCCTCGCGGTCGCGTTCAACCTAGCTAATGAGGGTCACGACGTCACCGTCGTTTCGCAAGACCTGCCGATGCGAGTAAAGGTTGCGGCACTCGGTATGCATGCCGAGGAGTACCGCAACAACATGGCGATCGACTCCGGCTGGACCGGGGTCGGCGAACTCGCGATTTCGCCTGAAGAGATGGCTAAGTTTTACGACGAAGAGATTCTTAAGCACAAGGATGTCAAGGACATGCCAGCCAATACGGCTCTCGTGGTCTCCTCGGCCAGAGGGCAAGCTCTGGG
>JACCDH010953747.1_pt1 | contig 11699 bp, 15 predicted proteins | sample 7442481 | NCBI WGS metagenome assembly JACCDH01 (sample SAMN15323433, study PRJNA562643) | freshwater metagenome | isolation source: river surface water | place: USA:Blue River Watershed | collected 2017-08-15 | reverse complement strand
GGTGGAGACCTACTCGGTGCAATCACCCTTGAGAAGCTGCGGGATGCCGGTGGCAAATTCCACGATGTCGATGCCGCGCGAGACTTCGCCTTGGGCGTCGGTGAAGACCTTGCCGTGCTCGGCGGTGATCATGTGGGCCAACTCGTCTTTGTGGGTGTTCAGCAGTTCAAGGAACTTGAACATCACGCGGGCGCGGCGCAGGGGCGGCGTGTCGGCCCAAGCGGGAAATGCCGCTTGCGCTGCAGCCACGGCTTGGGCCACTTCGGCGCTGTTGGCCAGGGCCACGTTGCCGGTCACGGCGCCAGTGGCGGGGTTGGTCACGCTTTGGCTGCGGCCGGAAGTGCCTGCGGCGACTTGGCCGTTGATGTAATGGCCGATGGGGGTGATGCTCATGGGGGACTCCTTGTGGCTTGCGCCGGTTGCTTGTCGATGTGTCTTTTGTAGGAGTCCACCCTGTGGGCGATTGCCCAATGATCGGCTGACCAAAAAGTCGCCCACTGGGTGGGCTCCTACATTTCGCCTTGCAGTGTAGGCACCCACATTCCACCCCGCAATGCCGCAAATCTGAATTGATTGTTCAAAATAGTGAACAATAGAGGGATGGAAAATGAAAAAATAAGCACCCTCTGGACGCATTTGCACTGGTTGAGCGTGCTGGCCCAGCAGGGCAGCTACACGGCCGCTGCCGCGCGACTGGGCGTGAGCAAGGCCGCCATGAGCCAGCGCATTGCCGAGCTGGAGCGGGCCGCCAAAGTCACGTTGGTGCAGCGCACCACCCGCAGCCTGCGCCTGACCGAGTCCGGCCAGCGCTTGGTGGATGAGACGCGGGCCTCGTTTGAGCAGATTGAACAAAGCTTTGCCCAAGTGCGCGATCTGGCCGCACAGCCCAGTGGTCTGGTGCGGGTGACGGCCCCAGTGGCGCTGGCGCGCCAGCAACTGGTCCCCTTGCTGGCTGAATTCCTCAAAGACTTCCCCGAGGTGCGCCTGGAGCTGAACCTGTCAGACCGCCTGAGTGCACTGGCCACCGAAGGCTTTGACCTGGCGATCCGACACACAGCAAGGCCACCGGACACCCATGTGGCCTGGACGCTTTGCGAAACCCAGTCGGTGCTGGTGGCGACCCGCGCCTATTTGCGCCGCCGTGGGGAGCCGCAAACCCCAGCCGATTTGCAGGCCCACAACTGCCTGCACTACCCCAGGTCGCAAGAAACCCCGGCCTGGACTTTTGAGCCGCAAACGCTCCGGGACGGCAGCGAGCGCATCACCGTGCCCGTGAGCGGCAACTTTTCTGCCAACAACAGCGAAGCATTGCGCGAAGCGGCCCTCACGGGGGCTGGCATCGCCCTCATGCCCGACTTCAGCGCGCAGGCGGCCTTGCGACAGGGCAAATTGGTGAGTGTGCTGCCCGACTGGAAGCCGGTGGGCGCCTTTGCCGAAAGCATCTATGCAATCCGGCCGTATTCACCCCATGTGCCTCGGGCGGTGGCGGCGCTGGTGGCGCACTTGCGGCAGGGATTGGCTGCTGGTTTTAAAGTGTGAGTTCACTTGGGCGCGTCAAGTACCGCGTGCCAACACTGGAAAGAGCTTGTGCAGGCCATCGGTCATCACCTCCACAGCCAGCGCTGCCAATATCAGGCCAATCAAGCGGGTCATGACGTTGATGCCGGTTTTGCCCAGAATACGAGCGATGGGGCTCGACAATGAAAAGCACAAAGCGGTGGCCAGTCCGATGACCAGTCCATAGCCGACCAAGGTGAACAATTGGCCGAAGTCTTTGGCTTTTTCGGCATAGATCACCACGGTGGACATGGTGGCAGGTCCTGTGAGCAAGGGGATGGCCAGGGGCACCACCGCGATGCTCGCACCCACAGCGGCTTTGGCTTCGGCATCGTGCACTTCGTCGGCGTTGGCGCGGGCCTCGGCTGGTTGCGCGTTCAGCATGGACAAGGCCGCAGTCAGCAGCAGCATGCCGCCACCGACCTGAAAGCTGGCCAGTGAGATGCCAAAGAATTCCAAAATTTGCAGGCCCAGCAAGGCGCTGGCGGCGATGACGATGAAGGCCGTCAAGGACGACACCAAGATGGTGCGCTGGCGCTGTGCGCGGCTGAAGCCTTGGGTGTAATGGATGAAAAAGGGTACGCTGGCGAGCGGGTTGACGATGGCCAGCAAGGTGATAAGTGGTTTGAAGTCCATGGTTCGCATTGTGGGCCCAAGTGCATGCAAGAGCAGGTGTTTTTTCGGGCATGTACCATCGCACCATGCTGTCTTCACTCAAGAATTGGGCCCGCCGCATCAAGCGCGATGGTGTGATGCTCTGGTTTGCCTGCCGTGACCCGCGCACCCCCTGGTGGCTCAAGGCCCTGGCCATGTTCGTGGTGGCCTATGCGCTCAGCCCGATCGATCTGGTGCCCGACTTCATCCCGGTGTTGGGCTTTGTGGACGATGTGATTTTGCTGCCGGTCTTGATCTGGCTCATCGTGCGCTACTTGCCGCCAGACATCGCCCGTGATGGCCGTCAGCAAGCCGAGGCCTGGATGGCCGAACGTCAAGCCAAGCCAGTCAGCCGTGCAGGGCTGGTGCTGGTCTTGCTGGTGTGGGCCGGGGTGGCTGGGTGGCTTTGGCGCTGGTGGGTGCAGCGCTGAGAAGGGCGTGCCCAGCGAGTTGTTTCAGGCCGCCGGCGTGCGCCGCCGAAACATGCCCCAGCCTTCCATGTGCAGCACTTTGTCGCCGTTCTGGTTGAACATTTCCCACAGGTTGCGGGTCATGCCCACATCGGGCCGTTTGCTCATGGGCTTGGTCTCGAGCATGGTGGACTGCAGGCGCAAGTTGTCGCCGGGGTAAACCGGTTTGAGCCATTTGATGTTTTCAAGTCCCGGCGAGCCCAGGCTGGAGGTTTGGCACAGGAAGTTGGTCACCATCAGGCGCATGGCCATTGAGCAGGTGTGCCAGCCACTGGCCGACAGGGCGCCGAACACCGAGGCTTTGGCGGCCTCGTCGTCCAAATGAAAGGGTTGCGGGTCGAATTGGCTGGCGAAGGCGATGATTTCTTCACGTGTGGGCGAAATGGTGCCCAGGTCGCGCACCTGGCCAACGGAAAAGTCTTCCCAGTAATACTTGAACTCGGCCATCAGCGCCCTCCAGAAACGTCGATCAAGCTCATGGTGGTGTAGCTGGCGGCATCGGACAGCAGCCAGACGATGCTTTGCGCCACCTCTTCGGCGGTGCCGCCGCGCTGCATGGGGACCAGGTGCTGCAGGTCCTTGACGCGGTTGGGCAGACCGCCTGATGCGTGGATTTCGGTGTCGATCAGGCCAGGGCGCACCGCGTTGACGCGGATGCCCTCGGCGGCGACTTCTTTGGCCAGGCCCAGGGTGAAGGCATCGATGGCACCTTTGGCCGCGGCGTAATCCACATACTGCCCTGGCGAGCCCAGGCGCGAGGCGGCGCTGGACACGTTGACGATGCTGCCGCCTTCGCCGCCGTATTGGGTGCTCATGCGGCGCACGGCCTCGCGGGCGCAAATCAGACTGCCCATGACGTTGATGTCGAACATGCGCTTCAAGCGGGCCACGCTCATGTCGGCCACGCGGGCATACACATCGACCACGCCGGCGTTGTTGACCAGGCCGGTCAGGCGACCGAGCTTGGCGTCGATGTGCTCGAACATGCGCAGCACTTGGTCTTCTTCGGCCACATCGGCCTTGACCGCGATGGCTTGCCCACCAGCAGCACGGATCTGACGCACCACTTCATCGGCGGCCAGTGAGTTGGCGGTGTAGTTCACAGCGACGGACCAGCCTTGTTGTGCGGCCAGCAATGAGGTGGCCGCACCGATGCCGCGGCCGCCTCCGGTCACTAAGAGGACTTTGTTCATGGCGTGTCTCCTGCATGATTAAAAAAGTGGCCTGAGCAGGCCTTGGAAAACATTACACAACACGCCAGGAGACAACATGGGTCGCACAGTGGACTATTACTTCGCCCCGCAAAGCCCGTGGGCTTATCTGGGTCATCAGCGTTTGGCAGACATCGCCCAGCGCGCAGGCGCCAGCATCCGGGTGATGCCCATCGACTTGGGCGGCAAGGTGTTCCCAATCTCGGGCGGCTTGCCTTTGGGCCAGCGTGCACCGCAGCGCCAGGCTTACCGGCTGGTGGAGTTGCAGCGCTTTAGCCAACACCTGAATGCGCCTTTGAATCTGAAGCCCCGCTTCTTCCCGGTCGGCGGTGACGATGCCGCGCGGTTGATCATTGCGGCGGATTTGGCGCACGGCGCTGAGGCCGCGATGAAAGTGGCGGGCGCGGTGCTCACCGCTTGTTGGTCGCAAGAGCGCAACATCGCTGACGACAAGGTGCTGGCCGAGCTGTTGGCCGAGCAAGGAATGCCTGAGGCCGTGTTGGGGCAATCGCACAGCCAGGCGGTTCAAGAGCGTTACGAGTCCTACACTCAGGCCGCCATCGATGCGGGTGTGTTTGGCGCGCCCAGCTATGTGGTCGCTGATGAGATTTTTTGGGGTCAGGATCGCCTCGATTTCGTCGAGCGTGTGCTGGCTGCGGACTGACTTGGATTGGAGAACAGCATGGGCAATATGATCGAATTGAAATCGGCCGACGGCACTGGCGTGCCCGCATATGAGGCCCGTCCCGCAGGCATGCCCAAGGGCGCTGTTGTGGTGATTCAGGAGATTTTTGGCGTCAACAGCCACATCCGCAACGTGGCCGATGGTTACGCGGCTGAGGGCTATGTGGCCGTGGCGCCCGCCATGTTCCACCGCGCCAAGCCAGGTGTCGAGTTGGGCTACACCGACGCCGACATGGGCGAGGGATTTGGCTACAAAACGGCGGTGGAGGCATTGCCAGCGCCGGGCGCGATGCCCGACATCCAGGCGGCGATTGACCATGCCGCCAAGGTTTCGGGCGGCAAGGTGGGCATCGTGGGTTATTGCTGGGGCGGCTTGCTGACTTGGCGCTCTGCCTGCACGCTCACGGGCTTGAGCGCGGCAGTGCCTTATTACGGCGGCGGCGTCACGACCGAAGCCGAGACGGCTCGCCAGGCCCAGGTGCCGGTGATGGCGCACTTCGCGGAAGACGACAAGTGGATTCCGCTGGACACGGTGGAAACCTTTCAAAAAGCGCATCCCGAGGTGCAGGTCTTCACCTACGCGGCGCACCACGGTTTCAACTGCGACCAACGCGGTGCATGGCACGCGCCTTCAGCCCAGTTGGCACGTGAACGCACGCTGGCGTTCTTTGCGCAGCATCTGGGTTGAGTCAATCCCCGGTGCGAGCCAGATAACGCTTGCGCCAGAACACCAGGCCCATGCCCAGCGCGATCGCGCCCATGCTGCCGAGCGTCCACCAGAAGGCGGATGCCTGGTGCAGCCAAGGGATGAATTCGAAGTTCATGCCGAAGATGCCGGCAATCAGGTTCAGCGGCAAAAAGATCGCGGTCAGCGCCGTCAGGGTGCGCATGATGTCGTTGGTGCGGTTGCCTTGAACGTTGAAGTGCATCTGCACGGCGGTCTCGGTGTTGTGCTCCAGACGGCGCACGTGCTGCACCACGCGGTCGATGTGTTCGAGCACGTCGCGGCTGCGGATCTTGAGCAGTTCATGCTCGAGCACGGCAGCGCTGTCGTGCCCAATGCCCCAAGTGTCCAAAGATTCGGTCCATGACTGGATCGCGTTGTGCTGGTCGTCGCACAGGTCTTCAAGCTGGTGCAAAGCCAAGCGGGCCTGCAGCAGGGCGTCCCAGCGGTTGAAGCGGGTCTTGGGGTGCAACAGCTCCGCTTGCCAGTGGTCCAGTTGGCGGCTCAGTTCGCGGCGCAAGTCCAAGTAGCCGTCCACCATGTGACTCACGATGCGCAGCATCATGTCGGCCGGGCTGTGGGGCACACCGCGTGCACCAGCAGATCGCGCATCGTTCGCATCGTCGGCCACCGCACTGGCCAGCAGCCGGGCAGCATAGGCTTCCCGCACCGCACAGTCGGCCGGGTGCACGCTCAGCAGCACGCGGTCAAACACCGCAAAGCCCACCGGGCTGGTGTCGATGCGTTGCAACACCGGCGGGCCTGGGCGCTTGCCCTTGGCGGCGTCTGCAGGGGCCGCATCCTGCCTTTGCGCCAGGCGGCGGAACACCATCAAGTCGTATTGCGAGCTGAAGTCGTAGCGCGAGGGCAGCTGCGGGTTGAGCAGGTCTGAGGTGTGCAAATCGACCAGGCTTTGCCCGGTCAGCCGCACCAGCGCCGCCTGAACCAGTGGCAGCTCGGCCTCAAAGTAGGCCCTCGAGCAGGCGATCCAGACAAAGCCGTGCGCTGGCAAGGCATCGGGCAGGGCCAGGCTGTCGTGGACTTGCAGGCCGTTGACGGTGATGACCCGCATGCGATCAGCTTTGCTGACGGATCAAACGGGCCGCGTCGCGCGCAAAGTAGGTCAGCACACCGTCGGCACCGGCGCGCTTGAAGGCCAGCAGGCTTTCCATCATCACCAAATCGTGGTCGAGCCAGCCGTTTTGTGCAGCGGCTTTCAGCATGGCGTATTCGCCCGACACTTGGTAGGCGAAGGTCGGCACTTTGAATTCGTCTTTGACGCGGCGCACGATGTCCAGATACGGCATGCCGGGCTTGACCATCACCATGTCGGCGCCCTCGGCCAAGTCCATGGCGACTTCGCGCAGGGCCTCGTCGCTGTTGCCGGGGTCCATCTGGTAGACCTTTTTGTTGCTCTTGCCCAGGTTGCCGGCCGAGCCCACCGCGTCGCGGAAGGGGCCATAAAAGGCGCTGGCGTATTTGGCGCTGTAGGCCATGATGCGGGTGTGGATCAGGCCACGCGCTTCGAGCGCTTGCCGGATCGCGCCGATGCGCCCGTCCATCATGTCGCTGGGGGCCACCATGTCCACACCGGCTTCGGCTTGTGTCAGCGCCTGCTGCACCAGCACGGCGGTGGTTTCATCGTTGAGGATGTAACCGGTCTCGTCCAGCAGGCCGTCTTGGCCGTGGCTGGTGAAGGGGTCAAGTGCCACGTCGGTCATCACGCCCAACTCGGGGAAGCGCTTTTTCAGCTCCCGCACCACGCGGGGCACCAGGCCTTCGGGGTTCATCGCTTCGCTGCCAGTGGGGTCTTTCAGGCTGGCGTCGATCACCGGGAACAGCGCCATGACCGGTATGCCGAGCTTCACGCAGTCTTCGGCCACGGGCAGCAGCAGGTCCAAACTCAGACGTTCCACCCCGGGCATGGAGCCCACCTGCTGGCGCTGGTTCTGGCCGTCGAGCACGAAAACCGGGTAAATCAGGTCGTGCGGCGTGACCCGGTGCTCGCGGACCAGGTTGCGGGTGAATTCGTCACGGCGGAGGCGCCGTGGGCGGCTTGAGGGGAAGGGGGCAACGGGGTTCATGGCGAAAATTGTGCCTGAACTCTGGGGTGCCATGCAGAAGGCGCGAACCCGTTGCGTCGCCCATGCGCACCATCAACCGACAAAAGTGATAAATAAATTGGGTGCAAGCTTGTTATCGGTTTTGTTATTTGATAAATTCGACTCGGGCAGCTTGCTGCCTCCCGCTTTTCCTCCCTGAGCGGGCGCCTTGATGTGTGACAGCAAAAAGGCTTCCCACCCTCGGCCCATGGCCGGGGGTTTTTTTTGCCCAAATTACCCCGGTTGGCCACCGGCAACGTGACTGACTACACTTGTCCCATGCTCTGGATCAAAGCCCTTCACATCGTCTTCATCGCCAGCTGGTTTGCAGGCCTGTTTTATTTGCCCCGCATTTTTGTGAACCTGGCCATGGTCGCCGCCGATTCGCAGGCCGAACGCGATCGCTTGCTGCTCATGGCACGCAAGCTCTACAAATTCATGACCATTCTTGCGGTGCCTGCCTTGGTGTTGGGCTTGTGGCTTTGGCTGGGCTACGGGATTGGGCGCGGCCCCGGTCAAGGCTGGATGCATGCCAAGCTGGCCATTGTCTTGCTGCTGATCGGCTACCACCACAGCTGCGGCTTGATTTTGCGCAAATTCGAAGCGGGCAACATGCAGCGCAGCCATGTCTGGTTCCGTTGGTTCAATGAAGTGCCGGTGCTGATGATGTTGGCAGCGGTCATTTTGGTGGTGGTCAAGCCCTTTTGAGGGCTTGGGTTTGGGGCCGCGCCATGCGCAAGACAGCCGCCTGGCCTTTGACCTGGATTTACACCGTCCTGATCGTCTACGCCAGCCTGTACCCCTTTGACAATTGGCGCGTTCAGGGCATCGCGCCCTGGGCTTTTTTGTGGGCCCCTTTGCCCCGGTACTGGACGGGTTTTGATGTCCTTTCCAATGTGCTGGGCTACGCGCCATTCGGGTTTTTGATGACCCTGGCCTTCCACCGCACGCGCCGCCGCTGGCCGGGCATTGGGTTGACCGCTTTGGCTGCTGCGGCCTTGTCCCTTTCCTTGGAATCTTTGCAAATGTTTTTGCCGGTGCGGGTGCCGTCCAACTTGGATGCGGCCTTGAATGTGGGCGGCGCCTTGCTGGGTGCATTGACCGCCCGCGGCTTGGCCTGGGTCGGCTTGCTCGAGCGTTGGAGCCGGTTTCGCGACAAATGGTTTGTGCAGGAGGCCGATGGCGCTTTGGCTTTGCTGGCCGTTTGGCCGATGGCCTTGTTGTTTCCGGTACCGGTCGCTTTTGGTTTGGGCCAGGTGCTGGAGCGGCTGGAGGCCGCCTTGGCCAATGCCTTTCAAGACACGCCTTGGCTGGAATGGTTGCCTTTGCGCGAGGTGGAGTTGCAGCCATTGCTGCCCATGAGCGAACTGCTGTGCGTGGCCATGGGCTTGTGGCTGCCTTGCTTGCTGGCCTTCGGTGTGTTGCGCCAGCGTTACCAGCGGTTTGTGGCGGCGCTTGGGGTGATGGGTCTGGGTGTGGCGGCCAGCGCTTTGTCGGCCGCTTTGACCTATGGTCCCAGCCATGCTTGGGGTTGGGTGGGCATCGAGGTGGCGGTGGGCCTGTGCGTGGCGGTGGTCGGCATGGTGGCCTTGGCCTTCGTTCCGGCCCGTGCGTGTGGGGTGCTGGCTTTGGTGGCTTTGGTTTGGCAGCTGAGTTTGCTCAACAACGCCTCGGCCGACGCCTATTTCGCCATGACACTGCAAACTTGGGAGCAAGGACGCTTCATCCGCTTTCATGGCTTGATCCAGTGGCTGGGTTGGTTGTGGCCTTATGCGGCCTTGCTGTATCTGGTGCGCCGGCTGTCTTCTTCCGCCTCTGCCGCATCCGTTTGAGCCGTCACGCGCCTAAAATTCGGCGATGAGCTCTGACAACCAACCCTCTTATTTCAAGCGCCACATCTTTTTTTGCCTCAATGAGCGGAAAAACGGCGAAGCCTGCTGCGCCCAGCACAACGCCCAAGCGGCGTTTGACCATTGCAAAAACCGCGTCAAAGAACTGGGCCTGGCTGGTCCTGGTCAAGTGCGTGTCAACAAGGCGGGTTGCCTGGACCGCTGCGCGGGCGGGCCCGTCGCGGTGGTCTACCCCGAGGGCGTTTGGTACACCTATGTGGACAACGCTGACATCGAAGAAATTGTCGATTCGCATTTGAAAAACGGCCAGGTCGTCGAGCGCTTGGTGACCCCTGAGCATTTGGGCCGCTGATGAATTCGGCCACCCAATCTCTCGCTTTGCAAGGCGACGCAGGCGTGCTGGAGGCCTTGCGCGATGTGCCCCCCGAGGGGGCAATGCGCGGCACGGTGGTGATCGCACACCCCCACCCCCTGTTTGGCGGCACCATGCAAAACAAAGTGGTCCAGACCTTGGCCAGGGCTTTTGTGCAATGCGGCTGGCAAGCGGTGCGTTTCAATTTTCGGGGTGTGGGTGCCAGCGCTGGCATCTACGACGAAGGCCGCGGTGAAGCACAGGACATGCTGTCGGTGGTTTCCCAAGTGGCCCCAGAGGGGCCGCTGGCTTTGGCCGGTTTTTCGTTTGGGGCTTTTGTGACCAGCCATGTGGCGCAGGCCTTGCATGGGCAGCGTCCTCTGGACAAGCTGGTGCTGGTGGGCACAGCGGCTTCGCGCTTTGCCGTGGCGCCCGTGCCGCCCGATTTGCACGAGCGCACCTTGGTCATCCACGGGGAGCAGGACGACACCGTGGCGCTGGCGAGCGTGATGGACTGGGCCAGACCCCAAACCTTGCCGGTCACCGTGATTCCCGGGGTCGAGCATTTCTTTCACGGCCAATTGCCATTGTTGAAATCATTGGTGGTGCGCCACCTTCAGGCCTGAGGGCTTGATCTTTGAGCGGGCCTTTCCTGGGGGCAAGACGGAAACCATGAAACGATTGATTCAAACATTGTTCGTTTTGGCTTGGGGCGTGGCCTCACTTGTGGCCAGAGCTCAAATGCCACAGGCCCCGGACGTAGCGGCCAAGGCCTATTTGCTGCTGGACGTCACCGCCAACCAGGTGCTCGCGGCCAAAGACCCGGATACGGCGGTCGAACCCGCTTCTTTGACCAAGTTGATGACGGCCTATCTGGTCTTTGATGCGCTCAGGTCCGGCAAGATCAGCCTCAAACAGACTTTGCCTGTGTCTGAACGTGCTTCGAAGATGCCTGGCTCCCGCATGTTCATCGACCCCAAGATGAAAGTGCCCGTGGAAGACCTGGTCAAAGGCATGGTCGTGCAGTCCGGCAACGACGCCACCATGGCCCTGGCCGAGGGTGTAGGCGGCAGTGCAGAGCGTTTCGTGCAAATGATGAACGACCAAGCCAAAGTGCTGGGCATGAAGCAAACACGCTACATGAACCCCGAGGGGCAGGCGGCACCAGGCCACACCACCTCGGTGCGGGACCTGAGCATCTTGGCCACCCGCCTGATGCGCGACTTCCCAGAACAACAGACGTACTTTGCGATTAAAAAGTACCGCTACCCCGGCACGCCAGCGGCCAACGAGTCCAACCGCAACTTGCTCTTGTTCCGCGATCCCACAGTCGACGGGCTCGCCACAGGCCACACCCAGAATGCGGGCTATTGCCTGGTGGCCACGGCCAAGCGTGACTTTCCCAATGTGGGCGCGCGCCGCCTGCTGTCGATCGTGGTGGGCACCGACAGTGAAAACGCCCGTGCGAATGAAAGCCAAAAGCTGCTCAATTGGGGGTACACCGCCTTTGATGCAGTCAAACTTTTTGAAGCCAACCAGGCTGTGGCCACGCCGGCTGTCTGGAAAGGCCAGGCCAATGTGCTCAAGTTGGGCACTTTTACCCCCTTGGTGGTGGCCGTTCCAGCGGGCAGTGCATCCCAGCTCAAAACACAACTGGTCCGCCCGGATCCCTTGGTGGCCCCTTTTGCCAAAGGCCAAGCCGTGGGTGCTGTCAAAGTCTTGCGGGGCGATCAGCCGCTGCTGGACGTGCCCTTGTTTGCCCTGGAAGGGGTTGAGCAAGCGGGTGTTTTGGGGCGAGCCTGGGACGCCTTGCGCCTCTGGATCAAGTGAGTTCCAGGGCATTGCTGGATGCCCCGGCTGTGGATAACTTGCCACAAGCCCGCCAGGCGGTTATACTGGTGGGCTTTTCCGCTTTTGGGGCGGGGAAGTTTCTTTTGTCTAATCCAAACGTTTAGGGACGTTTTTTTAAAATGCCAACCATCAATCAATTGGTGCGTCAGGGGCGCGAGGTCGAAACGATCAAGTCCAAAAGCCCTGCGATGCAAAACTCTCCACAGCGTCGTGGTGTCTGCACCCGTGTGTACACCACAACGCC
>JACCDH010544221.1_pt1 | contig 11701 bp, 10 predicted proteins | sample 7442481 | NCBI WGS metagenome assembly JACCDH01 (sample SAMN15323433, study PRJNA562643) | freshwater metagenome | isolation source: river surface water | place: USA:Blue River Watershed | collected 2017-08-15 | reverse complement strand
CCGCAAGGCCTAATTTCTCATCTCGAGGATTTGTTGTACTTGAGCCGGCGATCTCAGCGGATCTTGCCAAACTTTGGACAACTCGGAAGAGCTTAGTCACGATTTGGTAAACCTGTCAAATCGATTGCGAGATTCGCGTGTTGCCCTTATTTGACGAGAAAAAGAGCGGCCATTGTCTTCTTGCCACGAGCCAAAACTGCCATCGACCCGGAAAGGAAGTCGGTCAGAATCGCATCCTCTGATTCAACCTTCTCCTTATTGACAGAGATGGCTCCCTGAGCAATCGCTCTCCGAGCAGCGCCATTGCTGTCACACAAACCTGTTGCCACGAGTGCCGAGATAACGCTGTCTCCGTCTGAAACCAGAGCGCTAGGGAGTTCACTTAGTGCGTCCTTCAGGGTTGAAGCATCCAAAGCCCTGAGGTCGCCTGACCCAAACAGGGCTAACGACGCATCTCTAGCTGCCTCGGCCTGCGGTCTCGAGTGAACGAGTTCAGTGACCTCTAGCGCCAAGCGACGCTGAGCTTCCCTTTTGAACGGCTCGGCCTCAACCTTCTGCTGGTACTCCTCTATCTCGGCTCGAGAAAGGAAGGTGAAAACTTTGAGGCGATCAATAACGTCGGCATCATCAGTATTCAGCCAAAACTGATACATCGCATATGGGCTGGTCAGCTCTGCATCCAGCCAGATCGCATTGCCCTCGCTCTTGCCGAACTTCTTTCCATCTGAGTTGGTAATCAGCGGTGTGGCAATCAGGTGAACGCTCTTGCCCTCAACTTTGTGTATCAAGTCGCTGCCGGCGGTTAGGTTGCCCCATTGGTCTGAGCCTCCGGACTGCAAAACACAGCCGTACCTCCGGTAAAGCTCTAGGAAATCCAGCCCTTGCAGAATTTGGTAGCTGAACTCGGTGTAACTGATGCCGCTGTCTGAATTCAGTCGAGCCGAGACCGCATCTTTCGCGAGCATTTTGCCAACGCGGAAGTGCTTTCCAATTTCTCGCAGGAGATCAATTGCGCTGTAACCACTGGTCCAGTCCAGGTTGTTTACCAGTTGAGCTGGGTTCTTGCCCGAGTAATCCAAAAAACGACCGGTTTGGGCGGCAAGTTTCTCCACCCAAAGCGCGACTGTCTCCTTTGAGTTCAGCGTACGTTCTGCAGTTGGCTTGGGGTCACCAATCAAACCGGTAGCGCCACCAACCAGGGCCAGCGGGTTGTGCCCGGCTAGCTGCAAGCGGCGCATGGTGAGTAGCTGAACCAGGTTGCCAAGGTGCAGTGATGGAGCGGTTGGGTCAAATCCGCAGTAGTAGGTGGTTGGAGTCTCAAGCTGGGCTCGCAGAGCTTCCTCGTCGGTAGATAGGGCAAGTAGGCCACGCCACTTGAGCTCATCGACAATGTGCGAAAACGAACTGTCGTTGCTTTGGGTGGCCAGAGTCTCTTGGGTTGCCAACTAGGAATCCTTTCGAGCAATCAGCTGAGTAAGTTGCGCTAGTTGTTTCTCAACCTCAGAGACGGCAGTGCCGCCCGCACCATTTCTGGAATCAATCGCGACCGAAACTCTTGTCACCTCGCGAACCGCAGGCTCGAGAAAGTCGGAGACCCTTGCAAGTAGTTCGTCAGAAGCCTCGGATAGCTCAACGCCAGCGAGTTCACACTCACGAACCAATTCACCGGTGATCTCATGGGCAACTCTGAAAGGAACACCTTTCTTCACGAGCCACTCGGCCACATCAGTTGCTAGCGAGAACCCCATGGGTGCCAAGCGCTCGAGGCGTTCGGTATTGAATTTGAGAGTCTTCACCATGCCGGTGAAAGCCGGCAATACCAGAAGTAAGGTATCGACCGAGTCAAATACCGGCTCCTTATCTTCCTGCAGGTCACGGTTATAGCTCAGCGGCAGGCCCTTCAAGGTGGTCATTAGCCCTGTGAGGTTGCCCAGCACGCGCCCGGCTTTACCCCTTGCAAGCTCTGCAATGTCCGGGTTTTTCTTCTGTGGCATTATCGATGAGCCGGTGGAATAAGCGTCATCTAACTTGACGTAATCAAATTCAAAACTTGACCAAACGATTATCTCTTCGGCAAAACGAGACACGTCAATAGCAATCATCGCTGCCACAAACGCAAATTCGGCAACCACATCCCTGGAGGCGGTGGCGTCCATGCTGTTCTGCGTCGTGCCCACAAAACCAAGCTCGCTGGCGACCAGATTTGGGTCAAGACCCAGAGTGTTACCCGCTAGAGCTCCAGCTCCGTATGGAGAGAATCGCGCGCGACTTTGCCAGTTTTCAAGCCGCTCCATATTGCGCACCATTGGCCAAGCGTGAGCGAGCAGGTGGTGCGAGAGTAGGACTGGCTGAGCATGCTGAAAGTGGGTCCGTCCAGGCATCGCAACACCAAGGTGTTCTTTGGCAAGGTCTTTGAGAACTGCGAGGTAATCGACGAGCTCGCCTTGAATAAGGTCTGCGCAGTCGAGCAGGTAAGAGCGAATCAGTGTGGCGATCTGATCGTTACGAGATCTACCGGCCCGGACCTTGCCAGCCAGATCCGCACCAGCGATTTCAATCAGTCCACGCTCCAAAGCGGCGTGCACATCCTCTTCACTCTCCTTAGGCACGAACTCGCCACTTCGAACCTTGGCTTCAAGTTCCTCTGCAGCACTTTTTAGAACGTGGTGTTCAGCGTCAGTTAGGTAGCCGGCGGCAGCCAGCGCTACCAGGTGGGCTCTTGTGCCAGCTAGGTCATAGGTGGCAAGGCGCCAGTCAAAATGTGTGGATTTACTAAGCGCGGCCAACGCCTCATCGGGACCAGAGGAAAACCTCCCACCCCAGAGTGCGTCATTTGTCTGTGCCATAGAACCTCTTTAGAAACCTGTGAGGAGTTTACTTGGCTAGCTTCTGCTGTCGGTCTAACCAAACCATCAGGGCCTTCTGAGCGTGAAGCCGGTTTTCGGCCTCTTCCCAGATAAAGGATCGTGGACCGTCGATAACATCGGCCGCCACCTCATAGCCGCGATACGCGGGAAGACAGTGCAGGAATATCACCGAGGGGTCGGCCAAATTCAGAAGCCGCTGTGTGACTGTGTAGTCGGAGAAAATCTTGACGCGCTTGTTCTTTTCCTTCTCCATCCCCATCGACACCCAGGTGTCGGTTGCCACCACATGCGCGTGCCTAGCGGCATCCTCTGGTCGCTCGTGAATCTCGATTGAGGTTCCGAACTGACTGGAGATGCGCTTCGCCTTCTCAACCACCTCACGTTCGGGTTGGTAGCCACGTGGAGCTGCAATAGAAACATTCATTCCGGCCATAGCGCAGGCAACTAGGTAACTATTTCCCATGTTGTTTGCTGCATCGCCTACGTAGGCAATCTTCACCTTGTCGGTGTGGCCAAAGTGTTCCTTGATTGTCAACAGGTCGGCCAGCAATTGGCATGGGTGCCAGCTGTCACTCAGGGCGTTGATGACTGGAACTTTTGAGTTCTGTGCCATTTCGTCTAGCCCAGCCTGGCCATAGGTGCGCCAGACAATTTGAGCAACCTGTCTTTCTAGGACCTTTGCGGTGTCCGCCACGGATTCTTTACCCCCGAGCTGCGAGGTACCAGAGTCCATAATCAAAGGCACTCCACCGAGGTCGGCAATTCCTACGGCAAATGAAACCCTGGTTCGAGTCGAGGTTTTGTCGAAAATCACAGCTACGGTTTTTGGGCCAGCGAAGACTTTCTCGCTATAGGGCTGTTTCTTCAGAGCGATAGCCAAGTCGAGAATCTCCGCCTGCTCCTCGGGCGTGATGTCGTCGTCTTTCAAAAAGTGTCTAGTCATCTCTACCTCGTTACCTGAGTTCCAACGCCGGCCCTGGTGAAAATCTCCAGCAAGATGCTGTGCGGAGCCCTGCCGTCAATAATGTGGGCCTTGGGCACACCACCATCAACCGCTGCCAGGCATGCCTGCATTTTCGGAATCATGCCACTTTCAAGTCTCGGCAGTAGCTCCCGCAACTCTTGAGTGGAGATTTCGGAAACCAATGAGTCCAGATTTGGCCAATCAGCGTAGAGACCGGCGACATCGGTGAGCACCATCATCTTCTCTGCACCCAGCGCGACTGCGAGAGAGGCCGCGGCAAGATCGGCGTTGACATTCAATAGTTCGCCCATCACTGTGGGGGCCACAGTAGAGATGACCGGAATAACGCCCCGATCCAAAGCTGAGAGCACAGCCCTCGGGTTGACAGTTCGGACTTCACCCACAAGCCCAAGATCGACTTCGCCCTGATCGGTTTTGGCTTTCACCTTCTCGGCTTTGAAAAGGTCATCGTCCTCGCCGGAGAGCACAAGTGCACTGGCACCTGCTTGCTGGATCATTTGTGCCAGGCTCTGGCTGACCTCATTGCGCAGTACATCTCGAACCACACCGATTGTTTGTTCGTCGGTATACCTAAAACCATGTCTGAACTCGCTCTGGATGCCCATTTGTGCCAGGCGAGCGGTGATTTGGGGTCCACCTCCGTGAACCACAACCGGGCGGATGCCAACAAATCTCAGATAGGCCATGTCCTGGGCAAAAGCCTGCTGAAGGGCCTCATCGACCATGGCATTGCCGCCAAATTTGACGACCACAATTTTGCCGTGAAACTCGCGCAGCCAATCTAGTGACTCAATCAGCGTTTGAGCCTTGATTTGAGCCAGGGCCTGGTCTTGGTTAGCGGGGATCATCAACTTGAATACGCGCTGTTCTCGGTAACGTAGGCATGCGTCAAATCATTGGTAACAACGGTCGCTTCTGATGTTCCCACCTTCAGATCTAACAGAATGTCAACTCGCCGCTGAGAAAAATCCACCAGACTTCGATCCTCCTTCGGACCTCCCCCGGATGAAACCATCACGCCGTTAATTGAAACATCAATGTCATACGGGTCGAACTGGGCTTTGGTGGTGCCAACCGCAGCCAAAATGCGCCCCCAGTTCGGGTCGTTGCCATAAATCGCGGCTTTGAATAGGTTGTTGCGCGCAATGGACCTAGCAACCTCGACCGCCTCATCCTCACTCGCCGCGTTTGTCACCCGGATGTGGATTGAGTGCGATGCACCCTCCGCATCCTCAAGCAGTTGAATAGCCAAATCTTTACAAAGCTCAGTCAGTCTCTCGGTGAATTCGGAGAGGTCGGGTTTGGTGGCAGAGGCACCCGATGCCATCAGGGTGACCTGATCGTTTGTGGACATGCAGCCATCGGAATCCAACCGGTCAAAACTAACCCTGGTCGCAGCGCGCAGGGCAGTGTCCAGCTCGACGGAACTCATGACTGCATCTGTGGTTATGACAACTAGCATGGTGGCGAGTCCCGGTGCGAGCATGCCTGCCCCCTTTGCCATGCCACCGATTCGATAGCCAGCGCCTAAGACCTCGGCCCGCTTGGGCACAGAATCAGTGGTCATAATCGCCAGAGATGCGAGTTCGCCGCCGTTTTCTGAGAGCGAGCCCAACGCTTCGTGAATACCGGAGTAAAGCTTTGTTCGATTGAGCTGTTCACCGATCAAACCGGTTGAGCAAACCAAAACGTCGGATGCCGCAACCTCCAGTCCAGCTGCCACTAATTCGGCAGATTGATGAGTGGTTTGAAAACCCTCTGCTCCGGTGTAGCAGTTGGCGCCGCCGGAGTTGAGCAGGATCGCCTCGACCTGGCCATCCTTGATGACCTCCTGGGACCAAAGAATCGGATTCGCCTTGGCCCGGTTAGAGGTAAAGACTGCGGCAGCAGCCTTGAGTGGGCCTTGGTTCACCACCAGCGCGAGGTCGTGATTCCCTGAAGACTTCAGTCCGCATCTGACTCCAGTGGCCAAAAACCCCTGGGCAATGGTCACGCTCACGGTGCTACTCCATTTACCTCTAGGCCAGTGGTCTCTGGTATTCCTAAGGCTAAGTTCATGCTTTGAATCGCTGCTCCCGCGGTGCCTTTCACAAGGTTGTCAATGGCGCAGGTCACAACCGCTCGCTGAGCGTGCTCGTCGTACTCGATTGCGATCTGAACGGAATTGGAGCCCAGGACACTGGCAGTCATCGGCTGACCCTCGGTCAAAACCTGAATGAACGGCTCATCAGAATAGGCCGCCTCATATGCCTCTCGCATGGCTGCCTCGGAGAAGCGGTAGTTGGTTTTCACGGTATTGACAGCCAGGATGCCTCGAGACATCGGCACCAGTACCGGGGTGAAGGAAACCTGGACTTGATCACCCGCTGCCTTGGAAAGATTCTGCTCAATCTCGGGGGTGTGGCGATGGACCCCGCCTACCCCGTAGGCCTTGGCCGAACCATGGATCTCGGCATGCGCTAGCTCAACTTTTGCAGCTCTGCCAGCCCCAGAAGTTCCTACCGAAAGCACGGAAACGACATCACGAGGATCAAAAAGGCCTGCGCTAAAACCAGGCGCAAGAGCAATGGTTATCGCGGTGACGTTGCATCCGGGCACAGCAATTCTCCTCAGACCCCTGAGTTTGCCGCGCTGTTTACCCCCATCTGCCAAGGTCAACTCCGGCATGCCGTAGGGCCAGGTGCCAGCGTGTTTAGTGCCGTAGAAGTTCTCCCAGGCTTCGGCATCCTCCAGGCGGAAATCAGCTCCACAGTCCAAAACCAAAGTATCCGCTGAAAGGCCGGCAGCCACCTCTGCAGAGGTGCCGTGCGGCAGACCCAAGAACACCACATCGTGCCCGGCGAGGACTTCGTGGTTTGTCGGCTCAAGAACTCGATCTGCAAAGCTGCGCAGGTGGGGGTGTATGTCGCCGAGGCGATAGCCGGCATTGCTATTCGCGGTGACCGCACCTAGTTCGAGCTGTGGGTGGTTTGCAATCAGGCGCAGCAGTTCAGAGCCGACGTAACCGCTTGCCCCTGCAACTGCAACTTTGAAAACCATCTAAGCCCTTAGCTCCGCTCCAAATTCTCGGTTCGCCAACGCTACCGCAGCATCCCTGGCCTGTGACGCTTCTTGTTGGGTCAGGGTGCGATCTGGCGCCCTGAAAACTAAGCCAAAAGTCAGCGATTTCTTACCATCAGGTATTCCGGTGCCTCGATAGTCATCGACGAGCGACACAGATTCGAGTAGCTCCCCAGCGCCCTCGGAAATGACCTTTGCCAAAGCTGCAGCCGAGACGCCGATTGGGACAACCAACGAAAGATCCTGCGTTGCGGCGGTCATCACGCGAAGCTCACCGGCTTGCAACACCTCTGGAGCTTGCTCGTTCAGCTTCTCGAGGTTCAGTTCGAACACAGCCACCACACTTGGTAGATAGTTAGCCTTCGAAACTGCTGGGTGCAATTCGCCTACAAAGCCAACTTCTTGGCCACTAACAATTACCTTTGCAGTGCGGCCCGGATGCATACCCGGTAGTTGCGCTTGAACGAGCTCGTAGTGAACACCAGTTGCCTTGGCTATGAGGCCAACAGCCGAGACGGCGTGAGAGTAGTCAACCGCGATTGGCTTCACACTTGGCCCCTGTGGGAGCCAGTTACCAACCAGCAGTCCGGCGATCATTCTTGGCTGAACTGGAATTGAGGCATTGAGCTCAGTCAGTTTTTCGGGGGTGGGTCTGGTATTTCCAATCGGAAGCTCTGCAACTGCTTTGCCAAGGGACGGATAGAAAACAGAACCCTCCTCAACCAGCGCGACATCAAGATTGCTTCTTGAAAGATTGCGCGCCGCAGCTTGGATCAAGCCGGGCAGAAGCGACTTTCTGAGCTCTGCGAACTCACCCTGAAGTGGGTTCTCCAAGACCACGCTCTCTCCGGAGCTGAAGATCGAGTTTTGCTCGGGTGACAGGAAAGGGTAGTTCAGGACCTCGGTGAATCCTGCACCGGTCAAGCCAGCTAGCACTCTGCGTCGAAGCTGCTGCTTACGAGTAAGACCCCTTCCCGGAGGGGCTACCGGCAGACGAACCGGAATCTTGTCATAGCCCACCAATCGGGCAACTTCCTCAGCTAAATCAGTTTTGTGGGTGAGGTCTGGACGCCAGCTTGGAGGGACTACCTCCAGAACATCGCCCGCGACAGAAACTTCACAGCCAATTTGAATAAGAGCACCCGAGATTTGCTCAGGTGTGAAATTGGCTCCCACCAATTCGGCAGGGAACGACATCGGCATGCTGATTACGGTGGATGCAATTTCTAGCTCAAAACTTGCACCAGAGCCACTTAGCCTCCCACCGGCTAGATCGATGAGAAGTTGAGCAGCTCGCGAAGCGGCAATTTTCGCAACCAGAGGGTCTACGCCGCGCTCAAAGCGCTTTGAAGCCTCGGAAGGTAGCTTGTGCCGGCGCGCGGAACGAGCAATTGAAATCGGATCGAAATTAGCTGCCTCAAGAATTACCGAGGTGGTCGAATCGGAAACTTCAGTTCTGGCTCCACCCATCACACCGGCCAGACCCACCGGACCTTGATCGTCACAAATCAGTAGGTCCTCGATGTGCAGCTGCCTGACCTTGCCATCCAAGGTTTCCAACTGCTCACCTTTTTGGGCCCGGCGAACCGAAAAGCCACCAACGACCTTTGCTGCGTCGTACGCGTGCAACGGTTGACCCAACTCGAGCATTACGTAGTTGGTGATGTCGACCGCGATGGAAATTGATCTCATGCCCGCTAGCTTCAGGCGATTCGCCATCCAACTCGGAGTCGGTGCCTTGGCATCAATGCCATCCACTCCAAGCAAGAAAAAGCTAGGGCAGCCGGGCTTACCGTGAATCGGAGTCTGGTCTGAGACCGACAGCGCGATACCCGCCCCTTGGTGAACCTCAACCTTCGACGCAGGGTCAGTAAATATGGCCCCGCTGGCATGTGAATACTCCCTTGCGATACCTCTGATCGATAGGCAGTAGCCTCGGTCCGGAGTCACATTTACCTCTGCGGCAGATTCGCTCAATCCCAGAAGCTCAAGTGCATCGGTTCCAACCTCAGGATCAAGTCCCAGAGTCTCAAGCCGCAGAATCCCGTCATGCTCGTCACTTAGCCCTAGCTCGCGAGCTGATGCAATCATTCCGTCGGAAACATGGCCGTATGTTTTGCGCGCAGCAATTTCAAATCCACCGGGTAGGGTGGCACCTGGAAGCGTGACCACCACTTTGTCACCCACGAAGAAGTTCCTGGCGCCGCAGACGATTCCGTTGACAATTCCCGGGGCGACCTCAACCTGGCACCAACGGATGGTTTTGCCATTTGATTGGGCTTCCTCGACAAACTCTAGAACCCTACCTACAACGATTGGCCCGCGAATATCCCCGCCGTGAGCGCCTTCTTCTTCAAGGCCCACCTTGACCAATTCAGCCATTACGGTGTGCGGAGTTGCATCCTGTGGCAGGGCAACAAACTCTGCCAACCAGCTAAGTGGAACTCTCATTAGATCACCGAGCCAAACTGCTGGGAGAAGCGCACATCTGCCTCGACCATGTCGTGCATGTCTCGCACTCCGTTTCTAAACATCAAAGTGCGCTCGATGCCCATACCGAATGCGAATCCTGAATACTCATCGGGGTTTATCCCAGCCGCCATCAGCACATTTGGGTTCACCATGCCGCAACCGCCCCACTCCACCCAGCGCGGTCCGCCCTTGGCTGCAGGGTGCCAAACATCCAACTCTGCCGATGGTTCAGTGAAAGGGAAGAAGCTTGGGCGCAGACGTATCTTGGCCTCGGGGCCAAACATCACTCGTGCAAAATGCTCCAGGGTGCCCTTGAGATCAGCCATTGTCAGACCTTTGTCAATCGCAAGACCCTCTACCTGGTGAAACACTGGTGTATGGGTCGCATCAAGCTCATCGGTGCGGAAAACACGACCCGGGCACAGCACATAAAGCGGCAGCTCACGCTCGAGCATTGATCGGACCTGCACTGGCGATGTATGTGTTCGAAGCAGCAGGTGGTTTTCGACCGGAGAAACGAAGAAGGTGTCCTGCATGGCCCGAGCCGGGTGATCGGGGTGGAAGTTGAGGGCATCAAAGTTAAACCACTCGTTCTCAAGCTCTGGGCCATCAGCGATTTCCCAACCCATGCCAACAAAGACATCGGAAACTTGATCCATCAACAGTGAAAGCGGGTGTCTGGCACCCTGCCGGATTGCCACCCTTGCGGCGGTCATGTCGACAGCCTCAGCCTTGAGCTGCTCCTCCAGGGCTAGTGCCTCCAGAGCTGCTTCTCTACCGGCAAAAACTTCATTCAATTGGGCTCTAGCCCCACCGACAAGCTTTCCCGCCTCAGCCTTTTGTTCCGCTGGGAGGTCACGAATCATGGCATTCAGTTGCGAAAGCACCGATGCCTCACCAATTAGCGAACCCTTCAGGGCCTTGAGCTCAGCAAAAGACTGCGCAGCAGTAACCTGCGCGAGGGCGTCCTCAAGGGCCGACTGGACCGTCTGTGGATTGAGTTCTAAGGGCACCCGCACAAGTTTAGTCTTGCGAGTGCTGTTCGAAGGCAGAGGCATACAGACAAACTGATGCCGCCATTGCAAGATTTAGGGACTCAGCTCGCCCGAAGATAGGCAGGGAAACCGACCGATCCGCAGCGTCAAGCAAACCCTGGCTCACTCCGTGGGCCTCATTACCAAAAATCCAAGCGGTCGGCGCTGCAAGCTCGCTTCTTAGGTTGGTAACGCTCTCCCCCGACATTGCGGTCGCCCAAACTTGCAAACCCGCTGCCTTAAGTTTTGAAACTATCGAACTGGCTTCAGCCTCGACTGATACCGCGACGTGAAAGATGCTTCCGGCGGTGGAGCGAATCAATTTCGGGTTGTAAACGTCGACGGAATCCTTAGTGAAAATGACCAAGTCAACGCCAGCGGCATCTGCCGCCCGAAGGATAGTTCCAGCATTACCTGGGTCGCGAGCCTGGTCCAATACCGCGACCAGCCTTGGCTTTTTGGCCAGCGCCTGATCTAGATCAACGTGAAGCTGTGAAACAACGGCAACGATCCCCTGCGGAGACTTAGTCTCAGAGAGTTTCTCCATCACCCGCTCAGAAACCAGGGTTACAGAAACGCCAAAAGCTTCAAGCTCGGATAACTCGCTCGCGTAGCGCTCTGCCGCTTGCTCGGTTGTGAAAACCTCCCGCGCTAGCTTGGGACGGGAAACAAGTTCTTTTAGACCCTGAGGGCCATCAAGCAGAAAGAGCCCGGACTCAGTCCGGGCGTCTTTCTGATTTAGGCGCGATATCCCCTTGATCCGATCGGACTTCGGGTTATCCAGCATTAGCTGGCCTTTGGAGCGTTCACATCCTTTGGAAGCGCTGCCTTAGCGGAAGCAACCAATGATGCAAAGGTCTTTGGATCGTGGATCGCCAGGTCCGAGAGGATGCGGCGGTCAACCTCGATGCCTGCTAGCTGCAGACCCTGGATGAAGCGGTTGTAGGTCATACCGTTGGCGCGGGCACCAGCGTTGATGCGCTGGATCCAAAGGCGACGGAAGTCACCCTTACGCTTGCGGCGGTCGTTGTAGGCGTAAACCAACGAGTGCAGCAACTGCTGCTTTGCCATGCGGTACAGACGTGAACGCTGACCGCGGTAACCGTGAGCACGCTCAAGCGCAACGCGACGCTTCTTTAGCGAGTTGACGGCGTTCTTTACTCTTGCCATTTTCTACTCCTTCTATAGCGTCGGTTAGCGACCGAGCTGCTTCTTTAGCTTCTTGAAATCTGCGGCTGAAACCACCTGGTCCTGGTTCAGACGACGGGTGCGTCTGGATGACT
>JACCDH011051265.1_pt1 | contig 11702 bp, 10 predicted proteins | sample 7442481 | NCBI WGS metagenome assembly JACCDH01 (sample SAMN15323433, study PRJNA562643) | freshwater metagenome | isolation source: river surface water | place: USA:Blue River Watershed | collected 2017-08-15 | reverse complement strand
TCTGAAATGTGTGAGAGAGTGTGTGAGCGATGTATTCAGTCATGGCCGACTTGTAACATTCTCTACCCTCTCGAATAAGATAGGGTGAATCTTTTCTGCTGGCTACAAGTCAGCAGCACATGCCTTTATTTAGAAAGCATTCAGGATTTTCAACTTATCAAATCTGGTGCTGGCAGCTTCAGATCTACACAGGTAGCTAGGACCATTCAAAGTGACCAAGGGCATGATTTTTTGTGGATTTTAAGAGCATTATCGCCAATTGTATCTTTGACTTTACTTTTCAGTTTGCATTCCCATGAATTTGTTTGATATATCAAACCTATACCGTGAAATAGGTCTTTTCAAAGGGATTTCTGTGAAAGTTCTGGCACTTTTTCTTATGCTCCTCCCACTTTTTGTTCAAGCAGAAACAATCGATGATCGTCTTCGCAGCTACATTACGAAGTTCAATCTGAAAAATCTGGATCCACTTCCTGCGAGAAACAAGGCGCTCTTCGATCTTGGTCACGAGCTTTTTGAAACCAATCTTATTTCTGGAAATAACAATATCAGCTGTCGCGACTGTCACCATCCTGCGGCCATGACCATGGATGCACTTCCGCTAGGTTTAGGAGAAGGTGCACAAGGAATCAATACTGCGACAACCATACGAACTCAGAAATCGGGACGAATCCTCGCGAGAAATACTCCGGCACTCTTTAACTTGAACGGAGTTGAGAGCATGTTCTGGGACGGACGTGTATCCTTCAATAAAGAGACAAATACATTTCAGACACCTGTACCGCTGAAACCAGAAGTTGCAGCAGCAATGTCCAGCGCTTTAGCGGCCCAGGCGATTTTCCCTATGGTTGATCATGCTGAGATGCTGGGGCAGCCGGGATCAAATCCACTCGCGAATGCCCGTGATGAATATGAGGCATGGGATCTCATCGTAAATAAAATCATGTCCCGGCCTGAATTTAAGGCGGCGTTCGAGAAAGTTTTTCCGAACCAAAAAATTAATATCGGACATTTCGGAGAGGCCATTTCTGAATTCCAGCGCCACGCTTTTGCTTTTAATCAGACTCCTTATGATGATTATCTTCGCGGTGATAATAATGCTTTAACTGAAATTCAGAAAATGGGAATGGATGTCTTCTTCAATAAAGGGAAATGTGGCGAATGCCATAGCGGGGCCCAGCTTTCAAATTTTGAATTTCACAACATTGGTGTCGCTCAAATCGGTCCTGGTAAAAAGAATGGTGATGATCTTGGCCGTGCGGAAGTTACAGGTGCCTCTGAAGATCTTTATGCCTTCCGCGTTCCGGCCCTGCGTAACGTCGGGGTGACTGCACCCTTCATGCACAATGGTGCTTTCAAGACCATTGGTCAGGTGGTTGAACATTACGACATGATTATTCCAAGTCTCACTGAGTATTCACTCGTGAATAACTGGAAAAACTATACTGAGAGCATATCAGATCACGATCATTCGACAGATCTCGCCCGCATTGAAACTCTTTCGAAAAAACTAACTCCGCATCTTCGTTTCGAAGAAGAAGAGGAGAAGGCCCTTTCTGAATTTATTGCAACCGCTCTAACGGATAAGCGTTTCCTTGCTGCGGAAATTAGCGGTGATTATCAGACATATTTTCGTTTCCAGTTAAAAGAATCTGGTTATAACAAACTCTCGGCACTTTTCAGCGGAGAGAAGCATGACGAGGTCTTCTACTACTTCGATACCTTGTTCGAAGGTGGATTTGGTCTTCGCGGTCTTTCCACGCCGATCCGTCTCATCGTTGTGAAAAGGCCCGAAGGTGCTGAGCTCATCTATCGTCAGCAGGTTTACAAAACGGCGACTGCCTCTGAAGGAAAAGTTCTCGAGACCAATTTCAATCGTTGGGAGTACCGCTCAGTTGATCCGGCAGTTTTTGCGACATTGGAAGAAGCATATCTTGATATGTTCAATCGCATTTATACCTATAATGATGGAAATGTGACGGGTGATATTCCTTTCGCCGAACTTCCGGTAATTAAATCTGATCTGGATATCATGAACGGTGAGTTCCATAAAATCGGTTTCAATGGAGAAGATATAATCTCAGATATAGTGAATCTTCCGAGGGAAGAAATCTTCTATGTTCCGACTTCCTATAACACGAAGAGTGTGAATCTCTTTGAGCTTCAGGTAATGGGGAAAATGGTTAAGGCCAATCTTCAGCGTTCTGTGATCCGCACGGAAACCGGTGGAAAAGAAGTCACATTTGCCATTGAGTTTGAGACAGACAAGATTTCGAAGAAAGAGCTTTTAAAATTTTCTCTGGAGCTCATGAAGGCACTACCGAGTCTTGAAGCGAGTGATGTAGGAGGCGGTTCACCGAGTCCATCACTTCTCACCCTTAAGGTTTTGAATCAGGTGCTCTGAATGAAATGGAGAAAGTGGCACGCATATTTGGGTCTCATAGCTTTTCTTCCGTTACTAGTGACAGCGTTGACTGGAATTCTTCTTCAATGGAGAAGTAAGGCCGAGTGGATTCAGCCACGGCCCGTGCCGGTAATCATAGAAGAAGGAAGGCCATTCATTCCGGTAGAAGATATTCTTAAAAGATATTCCCGGGGGGAAGTGGAAGCTTTTATGTATCGTCCAGGAAAGAGTGGATATGTTTTGCGTCTGAAAGGTGGGGATGAAGTTCAGATCCATCCTCAGACCGGAGACATTGGAAAAAGTGCTCAACGGCTTTCGACCACTCTTATTCATATTCATGAAGGGTCCTGGATGGGGCAGTTCGGGACACTTTTTATTCACTTCAGTGCCGGAGTCATTCTTATCTTTCTTCTTATTTCAGGAGTCATGATCTTCCCCTGGAGAAGATGGAAACGCACATGAAAGGTTTTCGTTTCGGTCTTGAGGCCGAGTACATGCTGGCCGCTGCTTCGGACATGCGACCTCTTTGGTACAAAGATGTCACGTTCAAAGAACTGGATGAGATTTTTACTTCGATCTCTCTGGATGGTATTCCCAGTCTTGAAGGTTTAGCGGAAGAGCCGCCTCATAAGAAACTCATGCCTTTCATTGTGGAAGGGTACGGAGTTCCTGACGAGAATTTTGTCGTAAAGGATGCCTATCCTAAGGGAGTAGAAATCCGGACTCCGGTTTGTCATTCCTTAGATCAATTGTTCGAAGTCTTCGAGCTTCTGTATTCCCGGGTGAAAAAAACTTTGAGTGAAAAAGGACTTTGTCCGATAGCAATTTCCCATCATCCAATTGAAACAAAATTTTCCGGTCCTCAGAATAAACGCAGACATGATTATTGGTTATGGGCGATGGAAGTGATGACCACCTATGGGCCTGATGTGAACGTAAGCTTTCCGGAAGAGATCACAAAAAAACTGTTTCAGGACATAGATGACCTTCATGCCAAGGTGAACTACTATTCTCCGGCGCTGGCCGCGATCTCACTGGCTTCACCTTTTTTTCAGGGACTACCCTGGGAAGTAAAAGGCAGGAGAGGGAAGTCTTATCGTACATTCAAACGGAGTGTCGTTGCCCCGGCAATTGAACTTCATGCGGATGAAAACTTCCGAATAGAGTTCAAAGTTTTTGAAATGACCTCACGTTCGCAGGAATTCAGGAATTATTTCCTCCTGGTCTTGGCATTGTTCCTCGATGAAGGTCTAATGGGTAGAGCCTCAAATCAGGAAAGAATTTATGATCTGGGTGATGTCGCCCGTAAAGGGCTAGAAGCCGAAGGCATGCGTGCACGTTTTCAGGAAATTCTTGAGCGTGCGCCTGAAGTTCTGAAGCGGAATGGTTTTGATCCGTCACCACTTGCGACACTGAATCCAATGAGCACGACCTCAGACCGGATGCTCGCATTATATGATGAAGGTAGAACTATTCCCGAGATCATTCGGGAATTTTCCGTGCTACATACCCTTCGGGGTGAGAGAATATAAGGGATGAACTACGCCCACGTTGCCATAGCTTATCTACTTGTCGGATGCTGTGCTTTTCTGTCATGGAAAAGGGGATTTGGTCAGGAAAAAGATCTTCTTTATAATTCGCTCAGGGCCGTCATTCAATTAAGTGTGCTCGGTTATGCTCTCACTTGGATCTTCGCTCATAATACGGCCACCATCTCTTTACTCATTTCCCTGATCATGACTGTCACGGCCACGTTTCACGTGCGATCAAGAATCAAAAGCAGATATCCCGGAATGCTCCTGGATAATTTCATGGTCCTTGTTCTTTCCATCTGGCCCATGACTTTTGTGGGTGCACTGCTGCTGAACTCAAAACCTTGGTGGTCGGTGGAACATTTTCTTCCCCTGATCGGAATCCTCCTTGGCAATTCTCTGAATGGAATTTCTATGGGCATTGATCATTTCACCAATGGTATTCGGGAAAAAAGAGAAGAGGTGCTGGAGTGGCTGGCATTAGGGGCGAGTAATACCGAAGCGACTCGGGATATTTTCCGCCGTTCTGTCCGCCTCGCATTGACACCGATTATGAATTCAATGCTGACGATGGGAATTGTTTCAATTCCAGGACAGATGACGGGACAAATTCTCGGAGGAAGTTCGCCGCTGGAAGCTGCCATTACTCAGATTATCCTGGTTCTTTTAATCGCGGTTGTTGTTTTCGCTGGTGTTGCTATGGGACTTGTTCTTGCACGAAAAAAACTTTTCAATCACCGGGGGCAGCCGTGCTTCTAGTTAAAAATCTGGCCCTGGTAAATGGGAAGAAAGTAAACCTCGAGATAAAACCGGGCACGGGTTACGTCCTTCAGGGACCAAATGGTTCTGGAAAATCAGTCCTATTGAAAACTCTTGCAGGTCTATATTCTTCAACCTGGACCGAGTTTCTTTTTCAGGGAAAAGAAGTCGAAGAATTCAGACCGGAAGAATTCCGTGGAAATATTTATTACTCGGGGAGCACAACCCATCTTTCGGGAGATCTCACAGCGGAAGAGTTTTTGAAACTTCCCTTTCGTCTCAAATTTTATGAGGGTAAGTCTCCGTCAATTGAAACCAGCGTCTATCTCAAGAGCTGGGGGATAGAAGGGAAAAAGCTTGCTCATCTTTCAAATGGACAGAAACAACTTCTGTGTCTTTTACGAGCACTCTCATTACACGCAAAAATACTTCTCCTTGATGAACCGACGTCGCATATGGATCGGGAAAAAACAGCAGAAGCGGAGGCCATGATTCAATCATGGCTCTTGAAATCAACTGAGCATTCCTACTTGTTGGTTTCTCATTCTGAGGAACAGGCCCGTCGTCTGGGACAAAAATGGGAGTTTAAAGAACTGATTACTTAGGGCCACTCGCTCTGTGGAAAGCATCTCGAATTGATTTTCCACAAATGGTTCCGTTATTCAAAAATTCGATTCTCACTTTTCCACGAAGGGTGGTGAGTGAACTTCTTTCCTGACAGACAAAGCGATCATAATGAGAACGGCAATTGGCATCACATTTCTCTAGATTAAGTCCGCTGACCCCAGCTGATTGAAGGTAGTCTTCAAACGAATTGAGACCCGACTGGCATTGGAAGGCACGGCAGACAGATGGTTGACCTTCGACACTTGCATCCAATTCACCTGTGCGGTTCGGCTTGGCCATAATCGTTCGGAGCTGGTTACAGGCACGAAGAATGGGATAAATAACTGATTCTTCCTGCGTTCTCAAAGTCTCCTGAAGAGCACGATCGGGATTTCCCGGGCGAATTTCTTCAAGGTCTTTCACGCGTTCAATGAGTGTGTCCATTTCTTTTATTAAGAGTTTTTTCAAATGCGGACTCACGGCATCTCTCGCTTCCATAAACCGGCCTCCATCCTCAAAAGGAGTGGTACTGACACGATTCAAATTGGTGATGAATTCGACTCTCAAACGATGATTTTGAGCATCGTCTAGCCGCGAATTGAAGGCCGCAAGTTTGTCACCGAGATTATCTCCGACAGTTGCTCGGGTCATCATCACCTGGTTAAATGCACCGGTGAAGCTGTGGTTCCCGGCATCGAATTCTTTTAGTTTCGTTTCAACTGCCTTGAGATCCTCAATTGTCATCTGCGTTCCCTTGGCATCAGCATTTTTCATTGCCACGATGACATCGCGGACAGCGAGGGCGCGATCGCGCTCGGCCTGGAGTTCCCGATGTTCGCGACGAAGTTGAGTACCAGAGAAATTTTCTCCCGGCTTGCTCCTACTGAGATAGGCGAGGAGACTTTCATCGCTTTCAAGGGCCTGGTTCAGTATTTCGGAAACGTAGTGGGCACTGTGTTCAGCGACTCCAAGTTTTGTGACATCGGATCCGGGAAATGTTTCATTCAGCTGCTCAACCAGAGAATCGAATTTCTCCTGAGAAAGTGATTCGGTATTTGCTTCAACCGCTGGGGGAGTGCTGAGATTCTTAATGATCTGATCAATATTTGTCATAAGATCATTCTGTCTTAAGACATCCTGATTCTCCTGGCAGAATTGAGATGAAGTATCGAACATGTTTTTTAATACATCCACTTGTCTGCTGGCAGTGATCCTTTCGCAGCGGAGGGCCTTATTTTCAATCTGTTCATAGAGACAAGCGACCTTAGAAAAGTTCTCACGGTTATCAAGAATTGCCATTGCCTGTCGGGAAGGATTTCTGAACATGTTTCCAACCGCTGCATTTACCAATTGGGCCGCACCAGCAACGAGTAGACCCATACCGGTTCCAAGCATGGCGATGGTGGCCGCCTGGCCCGCAAGTCCAATCGCCGATTGAACGAGACCAATTTGTCTTTCGCCAGCTGACTGAACACATTCGGGATTAGAAAAAACATCATTGAGTGCTGTGAGCCCTGTCTGGATAGTTTGATTCCTGAGTTCGTTACTGGCGGCGGTGTTAAGCGAGTCTCGTTGTGAATCACAAGTATTTTTCTTTGATGATTTTTGAGCGCTTGTGACTAAGGCCGCACATTGAATGGCCTCATCGCGGGAAGGTTTTCCCCGGCAAATGTTGAAGGGATCAGCAGGATCAACCATGGGGGCATTCCAGTTATTGGCAAAAGTATCAAAGCGCGAATTCCACGCGCCTTCGTAATTCATACAGCTAATGCCACCGGTGTTGAGTGCACTCGCCTGTTGGTTGTATACAGTAAGTGCCTGCTCAAAAGTTTTAATCTGTGGAACTTGTCCCTGACAAGCAGGATTATTACTCATCGGATTCAGGGCAGACTTTACGTTCTCGAGCAGCGCCTGTTCGTCAGGAGCGAGCTGAGATTCAAAAGAACAATTTCCGCCTTCGGCGGCATGAGAAAAAGTCATCTGAAGGGCAAGAATGAAGATGAGAGTCTTTTTAATTCTCTTCATTGACGAAACTCCATCTGGGTCTTGAGCTTTTTAAGAATAGGAAGAAGCTTTTTCTCATCAGTCTTCGCGATGGAAAATGCGAGTACATAATTCTGATAGGTTTTTTTTCCGTGATATTTCTGACCTATGATCTGGTAAGAAATCTTGTCACCCATTGGGATAATACGATCACAGGTGAGGGTTTTTTCCGGAGCACACTGACCATGATCCTTCACAGTTCCGTCTAGGAGCATTGCTTCGAGACCTTTCTCTTTTCTATGGATGAAGAACAAAGAATCAGCGCCTGTAACGGCCTTCGCTTCCTGCACATTCCATTCCTTGGTGTCGATATTCACTTTTCCACCACGGGGAAGTGAAACCATCGCCGCGTTTGCAGTTGAAATCGTAAGAAATAGTGTGAGTAATAATAAATATTTCATCGTCCATCTTGTCGGACGAAGGATAAGGAACTTAACGAGTGGAGTGTTGTTGTCAGGTATAATTCCCGCACACCCGAGTTTCAGGTGTGCGGGAACCAGTTTTTACCAGCCTAAAATGTGAGCAAACATGAGGGGAGCGACGATAGTAGCGTCGGATTCCACGATGAAACTTGGAGTTTCCTTCGAGAGTTTCCCCCAGGTGATTTTTTCGTTCGGGACTGCGCCTGAATATGAACCGTATGAAGTTGTTGAATCAGAGATCTGACAGAAGTAACCCCATAGACGGATATCAGTTTTCTCAAGATCCTGACGAATCATGGGAACAACACAAATCGGGAAGTCACCAGCGATACCGCCACCGATTTGAAAGAAGCCAATTGAGCTTGTTTCAGCTGTTTTCATGTACCAGTTGGCGAGTGAAGTCATGTATTCAATACCAGTACGAACGGTATGAACGTTTTTCACTTCGCCTCTCATGCAGAATGAAGCGTACATATTACCAAGAGTCGAATCTTCCCAACCAGGGACAACCATCGGAATATTTTTTTCGGCAGCAGCAAGCATCCATGAATTTTTTGGATCGATCTGATAGTGCTCTTTGAATTTTCCTTTCAGAAGTGCGCGGTAGAAAAACTCGTGCGGGAAACATCTTTCATTTTTAGATTCTGCTTCCTGCCACTCAGCTGCCATGATGGACCAAATTTTTCTCATCGCTGCTTCTTCCGGAATACAAGTGTCAGTTACGCGATTGAGATGTCTGTCGTAAAGATCCTGTTCGGCTTCTTTCGTAAGTGCGCGCCAGTCAGGGATGCGCTCATAGTGTTCATGAGCGACGAGGTTGTAGATATCTTCTTCAAGATTGGCCCCAGTACACGAAATCGCGTGAACTTTTCCATTCCGGATCATTTCAGCGAGTGAAATTCCGAGTTCTGCGGTGGACATCGCTCCAGCGAGTGTCACCATCATTTTTCCGCCACCGGTGATGTGAGCTTCGTAACCTTTAACCGCATCCATCATGGCAGCAGCATTGAAGTGACGATAGTGATGATTCATGAACTGAGAAATAGGACCTTTTGTTGTCATAAATTGACTCCAAAAATGCCGGCTAAGAGGCCGGAGCTCGCTCTTTAAACGGGTATTCGCCCTTCACTTAAATTGCGCTTAAGTTCTATCAAATTAATATGGCTAGTCAAGAATCAGACGCCGCCAGTTTCGACTTTTAAAGTACCGCCGGAAAGGATCGTGGGGGTGTGGAACGGGAGCGAGAAGTTCACATCCCCATGTCCGCATTTCATGCCTTTGAAAACAGGGTAGGGAGCGCGCTCTGCAAAGCGTTTCAGGGCGACACCTGTCAGATCTTTGCCGTCTTTTTCCTCGCCATCCATAAAGTCCCCCAGGACTATGGCCTTAAGACCCTGATGAATAATTTCTGCTTGCCAGAGCTGCTCAAGCATTCGGTCGATGGCATAGCCACGTTCTCCGATATCTTCCAGAAAGAGTATGGAACTTTTCGCATTCAGCTCCCAACTGGTTCCGATAGAGCTCTGGAGGAGCTTGAGATTTCCTCCGGTGATTTTTCCGGAGATTTTTCCTGCTCTTTTCGCATAATCGTTTAAGGGCCTCAGCGATTTGAATTCGAGAAATTCTTTTTTCCCCGTCAGAATTTTTGCGACTTCTTTTCTGTCAGTGGTATTTTTTTCAAGCGACATCGCACTGACATTTCTTCCATGAATGGTTGGCCATCCCCATCTTTGTCCCAGAAAAAGATGAAAGGCCGTCACGTCACTGAACCCCATGAAAAGTTTTGTTTGCTTAGGTATTTTCCATTTTTCCATGTAAGGAATGAGGCGCATGCTGCCGTACCCACCACGAAGAGACCAGATCATTTTGGAGTCTGAGTAAACAGCATCTTTCAGCATTTCAAGCTGCATCTTTAGAGGAGCAGCGAAAAAGACATCACCTTTAATGATTTCTTCCGGAACGCGGGCAACGAAACCTTGACTCTCAATCCAGCGAACTCCTGACTCCAGTTTTTCTCTGGGAGAAGGGGATGCCGGGGCGATCACATCAATGACGTCACCGGAAGAAAGGAAGGACCAATTTTTCATGCTGAAGTTACCTTTAATCCAATTATCGATGTAAGGAGAAGAATGAGAAAGAAAATTCTCGCAGGAGTGACGGGTTCTCTGAAAAGAACTATTCCCAGGATGGCCTCACCAAGAGCACCTATTCCCACCCAGACAGCATAAGCGGTTCCGATAGGTAATGTGTTTGCCGCTTTTGCGAGGAGGTACATAGAGATGGCGAGAGTGGATATGGTAAAGAGCGAAGGAAGAAGTTTCGTAAATCCTTCTGTGTATTTCAAACCAATGCTCCACGCGACTTCAAAGAGACCAGCAACAATTAACATTATCCAAGATTTATTCATCATTCCATCATAGTAAGACCAAGTTTTTTTATCAAACTCTTTTATGTGTCAGGCTTCCCTCTGCACCTCATCACTTTACACTTGAGAACATTTATAAATGAAAAGGGCCGGCAGGGTATTTGCTCTCTCTGGACAGGTTCATCTAAGGAGTTCAAATGAAGAAAAATATCAGAAAAATGAAAAGCGGTGCATTTGTCATGGGGCTTTCACTCATGGCGCTCACTGCCTGCAATGGAACAGGACCAAGCATTACTCCTGCCCGCGGAAATGTAGAAGCAGACCGCATCGCTGAAGGTGATTCCTGGAAAGCGAAACTTTCTTCTGTGAATAGTCGCTTTGGATCGGGCTCTGGGGAAGCCACGTTCAAAAGAGAAGGCGATAAACTCATTGTTGAAGTGGAAACTTCTGGTTTGAAAGAAGTGGCCCATATTCAGACAGTTCGTAAGGGGGCCTGTCCGGGAGAAGCGGCCGACACGAATGACGATGATATTGTGGATGCTTCCGAATTGGGTCAGGAACCAGCGCTCCTTATTCTGGAAAACAATCCGACTTCAGATGTGACAGGAAATTATTTTTATTCTGCCACCATAGACCAGACAGTTTTAGGCGAGGAAGATCTTTCTGCTAAAATTGTAGTCATTCATGGAATTGCAGCGGAAGAATCTCTGCCGAATACAGTTAAGGGTCTTGGCCAGGATGATCAGCATGAAACAATGCCGGTTCTTTGCGGATCACTTATGAAAGATGATTCTTCAGAGGACGGACAACAAGATCAGCAGCCGCCTCATCAACAGCAACAACAGCAAACACAGGACATGATTTCAGTCTCCATGCCTGAATTAGAATAAAATCTGAAGCCCCGCCAGGAAATTTCTTCCCGGCATGGGAGCCACGTCTTTTACAAAGGACGTGGCCAGTCTTCCTTCAGCGTCAGTGATGTTCTTGATCCGGAAATAGAACCTATAATTTTGCATCTCTCTGGGAAGTTCATACATCATCCCGATATTGAACATGGTAAATGAATCTGTCTTGAGTTCATTTTCTGCATATTCAGTCTGATCAAAATAATGCTGGGCCTCGAGATCATAATTCCAGCGATCCCGTTCAAATTCAAGACCGAAAGTGAGCCTGGGTGCTGGCATTCGAGGGAGATTCTCTCCGCCCTGTCCCTGACCACGGGTGAAATCTGCTTTTGTCATCCACCACCAGCTGCCTCCTAAAAATGCATGAGTGATTTCCTCACGGGAATCGAGTTCCGCTCCATATACACGGGCATTCTCCTGATCATAGACATTGATGGGAAAGCCGGATGGTAAATCGATGAGATTCGTTGGTGAAAGAAGAATGTAATCTTTGAAAAACTGAACATAGGTTGCAACCATCAAGTAAGAGGAGGGCCCATCCTTTTTGAAAGAAAGTTCGAAGGCCTGAGCCTTTTCTTTTTTCAGGTTGGTGTTTCCTGCTTCAAACTGACCGGTGGCAATGTGAGCTCCATTAGCATGAATTTCCTGGAACGTCGGTGCTCTTTC
>JACCDH010025081.1_pt1 | contig 11705 bp, 11 predicted proteins | sample 7442481 | NCBI WGS metagenome assembly JACCDH01 (sample SAMN15323433, study PRJNA562643) | freshwater metagenome | isolation source: river surface water | place: USA:Blue River Watershed | collected 2017-08-15 | reverse complement strand
GCCATCCTTCCCCGTCCATTTGCGCGTCTGCAGATGACCTTCGATGTACACCAGCGCACCTTTCCTCAGGTGCTGTCCTGCAAGCTCGGCCAGTCGTTTGTACAGCACGACGCGGTGCCATTCGGTTGCCTCTCGGCGTGCACCGGTGGATTTGTTTTTCCATGCCTCGCTGGTTGCGATCGACAGATGAGCGACCGGCTCGCCGCTGTTCATCGTGCGCAGATCAGGATCATGACCAAGATGGCCTATCAGCAGGGCTTTGTTGAGTGTTCCAGTCATCATGATGTCCTTGGTTTTAGTCAGGCGTGCACACATCATGCCGGTGCATGATGTTCTGCGTCCTGCGCAGATTCAAGTGATACCTTGCGCTGATCCTTGATGCGAGTAAATTCATCCAGCGCAGCAAGATCTTGCAACGCACTTGCCGCGCGGTAGGCTTGTGAAAAAGCGCGATACAGCTCATCAAGGTTCTCCGCATTCTCTATGCTGTGACGCAGGCTGACGCGCTGTGACTCTGCCAGTCCGGTGCGCACCGGTTCTTGTGCGCCACTGTCCAGCCAGGCGAGCAACTCGCGGCCTGTCTGTTCATCAGGACGAAAGATCATGCCGTCAAACAGCCGCGTGCGATCTTTACCTACATGCGCCATGTGTTGGCTATCTAGCTCCATGAAGATGGTGAATTCATACTCGATACCATCACGCATAACGGGTGCAAGCCCGATCTTGCGTACGATCTGACGACCGGTGCGCTCATCTTTCTCTTGCACATACTCTGTCTTTGCGCGCATCGTCGCAATCACATGGCAGGGGCTTTGCAGCAAAGCTTCTACTAGTGCATTGTGTTCGGGAGTCACTTGTCGCCATGCCTGCCAGCTGTTGCCCGAGCGATCGGCGATCTTGCCGTGCCGGTCGAGCGATCCGCCTTCACCGCTCCACGCGTGCGACAGGCTATCGACAATGATCGTGTTTGCACCCGCCGCTTCGAGCGCCTGTATCGCTTCGATATAGCGCGCGGGCGTATAGGGTGGCGTGAGTTGCAGCACGTCATAGCCTTCGGGCAGCAGGTCGGCGTACAGATCGCCGCTGCCATGCTCGGTGTCGATCATCGCGATCCGGCCTCCCAGCCCATGCGCAATCAGCAGGGCCGAGTAAGTTTTGCCGCTGCCTGCCGGGCCGGACATGCCCAGGCGCAGTTTGGCGCGGCACTTGGTCGCGCGGTGGATTTCAAAGGGTTTCATCGGGGAGTCTTCCTGTTGTACGTGGTTTGAACGAAGGACAAGATGGAGCGGATGACCAGCGGCTTTGCGGGCGGCCTCATATTCCTCGCGCCGTCCGGCCTGGGCATGCCATTGCAGCCCGCCATCATCGGCGCAGCCAGAGTCGAGATCGGCGTCCATTGTCCAGAAAAAGACATGTAGATCTTCTTAGACCGACAACATGGGGAAATGCTCACACCCCGGCACAGGTTTCCCGGTCGTCTGCGGCATTTGTCTGAGGCTGTACAAATGTCTAGGAGTCCTGACAATATGAGGTGTAAAGTAATAATGTGGCTATCCGCTCGGAAAACATAGAATTACAATAATTGCAATTCAATCACGGGTAATGGATAACAACGGGGGGTAGCCATGGGCAATGCAACGGGTGGATTTTTTGCAGGCACCGGACTGGTCGATTTCGTGATCGCGGTCACCTTCGTGGAGGGTGTGCTGCTCGCGCTGTGGAATGTGCGCACCGGTCGCGGCATACCTGTGCGGGATGTGCTGGCCATGTTGTTGCCGGGGATGTGGCTGATGCTGGCGCTGCGCAGCGTGATGATCGGGCACGACTGGCTCATCATCGCCTTGTTCCTGCTGTCAGCCGGCATGAGCCATGTCAGCGATCTGTTGCGACGCCAGCGATACCACGCCGATAAAAGCAAGTTTGAATAGAGACAGCAGATCTGGACGAATGATGTCTGGATACTGCGGAGAAAACATCATGCGCCACAGCTTTCCTTTTTCAGCCATCGTCGGACAGGAAGAAATGAAGCACGCGATCCTGGTCGCTGCAGTCGATCCCGGCGTTGGCGGTGTACTGGTGTTCGGCGATCGAGGCACGGGCAAATCCACCGCGGTACGCGCACTCGCAGCGCTGCTGCCCAAGATGAAGGCCATGGCTGGCTGCGTGTATGGCTGTGATCCTGAACCAGGTACCCCTTCCTGTGAGCATTGCGCACCGCTGAAAGCCGCGGGCAATCCAAAAACCGTGCAACGCGATGTGCCAGTCGTCGATCTGCCACTGGGCGCAACTGAAGACCGTGTCGTCGGTGCGCTGGATCTCGAGCGTGCATTGTCCGAGGGTGTGAAGGCTTTCGAGCCCGGCCTGCTGGCACGCGCGAACAGAGGTTTTCTGTATATCGACGAGGTGAACCTGCTGGAGGACCATCTGGTCGATCTGCTGATCGATGTGGCTGCCTCCGGCGAAAACATGGTGGAACGCGAAGGACTGTCGATACGCCATCCCGCACGCTTCGTGCTGGTCGGCAGCGGCAATCCGGAAGAGGGCGAGCTGCGCCCTCAGCTGCTGGATCGCTTTGGTCTGGCGGTTGATGTGAGCACGCCGACTGATCTCGCTTTGCGCATTGAGGTCGTGAAGCGGCGTGATGCCTTCGAGCGCGATCCGGAAGGATTCACCGAGAATTGGCGCAAGGAAGATGAAAAAATACGCAAGCGCATCGTCGCCGCGCGCAAGCGTCTCGATGAAGTCAAAGTATCGGATGCAGTGCTCACACGCGCCGCTGAACTCTGCATGTCGCTTGGCACCGATGGTCTGCGGGGTGAACTCGCACTGATGCGCGCTGCGCGCGCGCTGGCGGCCTATGACGGCGACAAACTTGTCAACGAAACGCATCTGCGGCGCATGGCCGCACCGGCCTTGCGTCATCGCTTGCGACGCAATCCGCTTGATGATGCCGGCTCAGGCACACGCGTTGCGCGTGCGGTCGAGGAAGTGCTCGCCTGAGCGACGCTCGGTGCGGGTCATCATTCCGGGCAGCCCTGCATGAATGCACGACAGAATCCCGACGACTATTCCTTTAATGCCGCGAGCTTGTGGCAAAGCGCGGTGCAGGTCGCGGTGCTGCTCGCGATTGATCCTGGCGGCCTCGGTGGTGTACGCGTTCGCGCAGCACCGGGTCCGGTGCGCGATGCATGGCTTGATTTGCTCAGGCGCTTGATGGGTAACTGCGCGTGGAAGCGCATGCCCGTGAACATCAGTGATGAGCGTTTACTGGGCGGGCTGGATCTTTCCGCAACCTTGTCGGTCGGGCGTCCTGTCTTGCAGCGCGGCCTGCTGTCGGAGGTCGATGGCGGTGCGCTGGTGGTGTCCATGGCTGAACGTCTGCCTCAGGAGACGGCAGCAAAGCTTGCGGCGGTGATCGACAACCATGAAGTGATGGTCGTGCGCGATGGCCTGCATGAGCGGCATGCGACACGATTCGCACTGGTGGCGCTGGATGAAGGTGCACACGATGATGAGGCCTTGTCGGGCACCCTTCGCGAACGGCTGGCTTTTGACATTGATCTGCGTGCGATCCCCTGGCAGCTGGTGACAGAAGAATCCTCATTCATGATCTCGCCGGCCGATGTGGACAGTGCACGTCAGCGTCTGGCGCAGATAGAGATGCCGGACGAGCTTTTGAAAGCACTTTGTGGCGCTGCGATGGGGCTGGGCATAGGCTCGGCTCGCGCATCGCTGATGGCGCTGGCGGCTGCGCGCACGAATGCCGCACTCGATGGAAATGAACAGGTGACGGAAGACGATGCGCGTGTCGCTGCATCTCTGGTGCTCGCGCCGCGCGCGACCCGTTTGCCGCCCCTGCCCGAAGATTCGGAGACAGAAGCGCCTGAACCAGAGGCGCACGCCGAGCCACCCGATCAGGAACCCCACGATCAACAATCCGCTCAGGCACCGCAGGAGCAGGCCCCGCTGGAGGATCGCGTGCTCGATGCTGCGAAAGCAGCGCTTCCCGCCGGTTTGTTGCTGCAGATGCTGGACGGTGGCGCGCTCAAGCGTGGCAACGCTGGCAAATCCGGCGCTGCAGTGAAGGCGGGATTGCGCGGTCGTCCCGCAGGTTCACGTCGCGCGCGACCGGCGCAAGGCAGCCGGCTGCATCTGATCGATACACTGCGCGCTGCGGCGCCCTGGCAGCGCTTGCGTCAGACGACTGCTTCAAATAAAGGCAGCGGCGGTTCACGTATTCAGGTGCGCGCTGAAGATTTTCATGTGGCACGCATCAAGCAAAAGACATCGACAGCGACACTCTTTGTTGTCGATGCATCGGGTTCTTCCGCATTGCACCGCTTGTCCGAAGCCAAGGGCGCGGTCGAGCTCTTGCTCGCCGACTGTTATGTCCGCAGGGATCAGGTGGCGTTGATGGCTTTTCGCGGGCAGCAGGCTGAACTGCTGTTGCCGCCGACACGCTCGCTGGTGCGCGCCAAGCGCAGCCTCGCCGGGCTGCCCGGCGGTGGCGGAACGCCGCTGGCCACCGCGCTTGATGCGGCTGCTCTAATGGCGCAAGGTCTGCAGCGACGCGGACTATCGCCATTGATCGTGTTGCTCACCGATGGTAGGGCGAATGTCGCGCGCAATGGCAGCGGTGGTCGCGAGCTCGCGCATACCGAAGCCTTGCAGGCGGCACGTCAGCTCGCTTTACTGAGTGCTGCGGTGTTGTTCATCGATACCTCACCGAAGCCGCAACCGCTTGCTGCAGAATTGGCCGGTGCGATGCGCGCACGTTATCTGCCACTGCCGCATGCAGGTGCCGCGGTGGTGTCGCAGGCAGTGCGTCAGGTGAGCAAAGACCTCTCTCGCGACGGAGCGCGCTGAATTGAGCGCCCGGCTGGTGTGGGAGACGGACGGACGCGACTGGCCGAACCGCAGTCATAGTCGTTTTGTTCAAGCGGCCGGACTGGACTGGCATGTGCAGCAGTTCGGTGACAGCAGCTTGCCATCCAGTGCACCGACGGTGCTGCTGATTCACGGTACGGGTTCGTCGTCGCATTCATGGCGCGATGTCGCGCCGCTGCTCGGAAAGCGCTATCGCGTACTGTCCATCGATTTGCCCGGTCATGCTTTCACGGCTATGCCTGAGCCCGCCGAGCAATCGCTGACATCCATGTCACGCAAGCTGGGCGCGTTACTGAAGGCCTTGTCGTTTTCTCCGCAAGTAGTGGTGGGACATTCCGCAGGTGCGGCGATTGGCGCGCGTCTTGCGCTCGACAAAGCAATCGCGCCTTTTGCGCTGATCAGTCTGAATGGTGCGTTCGTGGGTTTTGGAGGGCTTGCCGGTCAGCTGTTTTCACCGATCGCGCGATTACTCGCCGCAGGTTCATTCGCATCGCGATTTTTTGCCTGGCAGGCGCAGGACCCGGCGGTTGTTGAAAAACTGATGCGCAGCACAGGGTCAGTGCTGGATACGACAGGCATGCGTCTGTATGCGCAACTGGTCAGAAATCCGAGCCATGTGTCGGGCGCACTCGCGATGATGGCGCACTGGGATCTGGTTCCGCTGGAGCATGAGCTGCCTTCGCTCAATATTCCTGTATGGCTGGTCGCTGCCGAAAACGATCTCACTGTGCCGCCCGCGCAAGCATCGCTGGTTGCGCGTCGTTTGCAAAAGCCGCGCATCGTGCTCTGGCCGATGCTCGGGCATCTCGCGCATGAAGAGAGCCCGGCGCAGTGCGCTGCGCTGGTGGACGACGTGGTCTCTGCTACAGCGAGGTAATTACTGAGCCAACGCGTCGATCACTGCCTGAGGGTTGTGCTCTATGACGTTCAGCAGAACCAGTGCCGGGCCGTGAGGTGATCGGTCACCCCGTTCCCAGTGCCTGAGTGTGGCAGTGGAAAAGCCAAAGCGTGCGGCAAATTGTTCCTGAGTCATGCCAATTTTTGAGCGAAGCGCTTTTACGTCAACCGGGCGTGGGCGATGAACAATTGTCCCTGACGTTTTACCTTCAGCATGGCGTATTGCTTCCTCAAGGCCTTCTTTGATGCGGTTGAATGCGCTGCTCATTTTTGTCTCTTTCGCCATGCGTCCACCAGTATTCCGCTTAAGGCCCAAAGCTCATTTTTTTCTACCTTACTCAAATTCGCCCGGTCTCCCTTGGCAAACAGGGTAATCAGGTAAAGCGGCATGTTCTCGTCTTAGAAATAGTAGATGACCCGGACACCTCCGCTTTTGCCATGATTTCCCCGTCGCCAGCGCAGCTTGCGCACCCCGCCAGTGCCTTCCAGCAGGTCGCCACTTTTCGGATGTACAGCAAGGTAGCGGATGACATCGATTCGTTCCGAGTCGCTCAGCAGCTTTTCGGCGACTCGGATAAACCCGGGCAGCTCGGCAATCGTTAACATGATAGCCGAAATCTAATCCATTGGGACACCATTAGCCAATTGGCAATCGTGCCCCAATCGAGGGTTGTGGCTCTATTGCTGCATTTATTGGCTGCTCAAAGTCGCTTCAGCAAAAATCCCCCGATAGCCGAAGGCCCGGTGTCTTTTGCCTGCAGCTGGAATACTCCGGCCAGCTCGGACGGTCCGTTGCCGCTGTTGCCCGCTCCAACACCGCCGAAGAATCGCGCGCTCACACCGCCGGCGAGTGCATCATTCGACGCAGTGCTTGTCGCATAGTTTGTTCCCGACAGCGGGATCGTGCTGGTCAGGGATACCGGTATCGCATCCAGCGTGCCTTCGTCGATGCGCGTTCCGCTGAAGCTCAGCGTAATCGTTCGCTTGCTGAAATCCACGACTGCCTCGGCCTGCCCTGTGATCGGATACGAGTCCTCGGTTTTCTGATAGCTGAACCAGCCACGCAGCGTGCCGGAATAACGCACTGTGCCCGATGTCGGAATCAATGCCGCACGTGTGACTGCGCCAAAGGCGACAAAGCCGCGACGCATCTTGTTGTGCTCATAGCCCGCGCCCTTCGCCCATTCATCGATCATCACCGTGTCTTGCGAGATCCAGCTCGAGAGGTTCGCGTGTGCATAGCTCCACTGATGGTAATTGCGGTAACCCTTGAAGCCGGGATAGGGCACGCCAACGCTGTCAGCGGCGGGAAGCAATACCAAATTGCCATTTGCATCCTGGCTCATGCCAGCCTGTGTGGCGCCATCCTCATGCAGCCGTGTCGCCCAGACGTTGTCGGGTACGAGCCCGCCCCGTCGCCAGTCGCCCTCGCCCGGATGGAGGCCATCTGTCTCGATGGCGGCGCAATCGCCCGACATCGCGCAGTCCGTGCGGGGAAAGTAGTTATTGTTGGCGTAGTTGGCTTGTGTGCCCAGTGCGCCTTTTTTCCAGTAGTCGTAAAAGTTCAGATCAGTGGGCGGAGGCAACGTGCTGAACGTGACCAGCCCCTTGCTGTCGAGCTGCACCCGGCCCTGACGCTTGTCGAAAGTCTCAATCACCAGCGGCCGATCGGTCTTGCCATCCCAGGAAATACCCAGCTTAGAGAGCAGCAGCGCCACGGCCGTTGTATCGCCATTCGCATTGCGGGTCACCCGCACATCCGCAATGCCGCCCGAGGCCGGCATCAGCCCCCATGCGCTGCCGGGTGAGGGATTGTCCGGCAGAAGATCATTCGTCGATGTCGCGTAGGTCTGTACCCCAGATGCTGTCAGGCCAATGCCATTGTCGACGCGCAGTATCGTGCTGCCGCTGCACTGCATGTCAGCGGCCGGGCAGCTCATGTCCGTGTCGGCGCTGCTGCTCCCGCCCGCCAGCAGCCTGGTTTCGCCGCCGCCTCCGCCGCAGCCTGTCAGCGATGCGCCAATCACACATGCCAGCACCATGCGCGCGCCCATCGAGGGCGAGCGGCCCCCGAAAAATACTTCCCCCATGTTTTCTCCCTGTGGTTGTCCCGGTTGCCTGATGGTGTTCATCAGGCATGCGAGACCTTAGGCGAGCGGCCGAGCGCTTCATTGAGAGGCCACAAGCCCGGTGGCTGGCGGCGGGGATTCAATCACTTCGGCTTATGAGCCAGCAAACCCATCAGCGATCGTCATTGGGTGTCCATTTATCTTGACACTGCGCTATGACAAGCTTAAGTTACACAAAGATCCGTCCATGTCAGCTGACACTGGGCCGGAAATGACAAGAATGACAATGCCAGCAGGAGGCAGACATGGATAACACTCAGCGAATCGAGGCAGCTCTGGAAGCGGCGCTCGCTGCTCAGGAAGGCGCGGAAGGCCCGCCACGATTGGCGGCGGCGATACGGCATGCGGTTTTTCCCGGCGGGGCTCGTATTCGTCCACACCTCACGCTTGCGGTCGCGCAGGCCTGCGGTGCCGATGAGCTTGATCTTGCGGCCGCCGCAGGAGCGGCGATCGAACTGATGCACTGCGCTTCGCTGGTGCATGACGACCTGCCGTGTTTTGACAATGCGGCGACCCGTCGCGGCCGTCCGTCTGTCTTTGCGGCGTATGGCGAACGGTTGGCTGTGCTTGCCGGCGATGCACTGATCGTGAGTGCCTTCCAGAGTCTGGGAGCTGCCGGTTCGGCTCGCCCCGAGCGCCTTGGCCCCTTGATGTCGACACTGGCAACGGGCGTGGCCGCACCGACCGGTATCGTTGCCGGTCAGGCGTGGGAATGCGAGCCGCGCGTCGCGCTGACCGAGTATCAGCGTGCCAAGACAGGCGCTTTGTTCGTCGCTGCCACGGTCTCGGGTGCACAAGCTGCCGGAGCAGCGTCCGAGCCCTGGCGTGCTCTCGGCGAGTGGCTGGGTGAGGCCTATCAGGTCGCTGACGATATTCGTGATGTCGCGGCCGACCCCGAATCACTGGGCAAGCCCGTCGGGCAGGATGCGACACATGGTCGGCCAAGTTCTGCGGCCGAACTGGGGCTGTCGGGCGCGATCCAGCATTTCGATCAGCTGATTGCGTATGCGAGTGCGTCGATACCCGCTTGTCGCGGCTCGGCGCAGTTGCGCACCTTGGTCAGGCTGGAATCCAAGCGTCTCGTCCCCGTGGAATTGACGCGTCGTGTCGCGCCCAGCGTCATGCGTGTGAATGCCTGATGGCGGCCGCTGCGCTTTCGTGGACGGACTGGCTGCTCGGCTGGCGTGACCGCCTGCTGTCCAGCCCCGCGTTTCATCGCGCTGCTTCAGGATTTGCGCTCACGCGTCCCTTTGCGCACCGGCGTGCGCGTGAGGTGTTTGATCTCGTTGCCGGTTTTGTGTATTCGCAGGTGCTTGCTGCCTGCGTGAAGCTGGATCTGTTTCGTATTCTTTCCCACGGCCCGCAGTCACTGTCAGCGCTTGCACAGCGTTTCGAGATGAGCAAAGAGGCCGCCGGCCGCCTGCTCGCTGCTGCGCAATCGCTGAAGCTGGTTGAGCAGCGAGGCACTGATGCGTCAGGTGAGCCACGCTATGGACTGGGTATGCTCGGCGCGCCGCTGGTAGGTAACGAGGCCGTGATCGCCATGGTCGAGCATCACGCGGTGCTTTACGCGGATCTCGCTGATCCGCTCGCCCTGCTGAGAGGCAGCGGACCGGCTCCTTCGCTCTCTGAGTACTACCCGTATACCGCCGATGAGGCGACTACCCATGCTGCAGAGATCTCGCCGGAAAAAGTCGCGAGCTATTCACGGCTGATGTCGGCATCGCAGCCGCTGGTCGCGGCAGAAATACTGGATGCGTTCTCTTTCAATGGATATCGCCATTTGCTGGATGTCGGTGGTGGCGAGGGACGTTTTCTGGTCAGTGTTTCAGAGCGCGCACCGCAACTAAAGATGACGCTGTTCGATTTGCCGCCGGTTGCGGCGAATGCGCGCCAGCGTTTTCAGTCGGCTGGCATCGCCCAGCGGGCTGAGGCTGTTGGCGGCAATTTTCTTGCCGATGAACTGCCGCGTGGCGCCGACATTGCGTCGCTGGTGCGGGTGATTCATGACCACGACGATGAGCGCGCCACCACGATCTTGAGATCCATACGTCGCGTGCTGCCCACCGGCGGCACGCTGGTGCTCGCCGAACCTATGTCAGGTACACCGGGCGCAGAAGCGATGGGCGACGCCTATTTCGGTTTCTATCTGCTGGCCATGGGGCGCGGACAGGCGCGCACGGCAGAGCAGCTGACCGCGCTGCTGCATGCGTGTGGTTTTGGGAAGGTCAGGATGCTGCCGACCCGCATACCGCTGCAGGTTCGGATGCTGGTGGCTGAGGCCGTCTAGTACGCCAGCCCCTCGCTGCTACGAAAATTACTGAAATAACAATATAAGTTCATGTCAATCTGAAATGAACTCTCTGTTTGTAAATATTACTTGACAGTATAAAGCGTCAGCTTAGAATGACACGATGACCTGTAAAGCCGCGTACTGCGCGCGCGAAGGCGGGCCCTACAAAAACCACGGTTCAACCCGTGAACAACAGCGAGACAGGTTTGCAATGAACAGCCTGCATCACGAGACAACGGCGCAATACCAATGCCAGAGGAGGTGGGTATGAACGCGCACGCCGTCGTCGTCGAGCAGCCGCTGAAACTGCAGCTGCGCGAACTCGCACTCGTTGAGCCCACCGATAACGATCTGGTGGTCGATATCTGCTGGAGCGGCATTTCCACCGGTACCGAAAAACTTCTCTGGTCAGGCCGCATGCCGACCTTTCCGGGCATGGGCTATCCGCTGGTGCCGGGCTATGAATCTGTCGGTCGCGTTGCACAAGCGGGGAAAAGCACGAATTACGACAAAGGCGAGCTGGTTTTTGTGCCAGGTGCCGCCTGCTTTGGTGAGGTGAAAGGTTTGTTCGGCGGTGCGGCCTCGCGCGTCGTCATTCCCGCGTTGCGCGCGATACGCGTCTCTGAACAACTGGGCGAGAAAGGAACCTTGCTTGCTCTGGCCGCGACGGCTTATCACGCGCATGTTGCTGCTGGCGCCAGCAAGCCTGAACTGATCGTCGGTCATGGCGTGCTGGGTCGCATGATCGCGCGCCTGACGGTGCTCGCGGGCGGCAAGCCAGTCGTCTGGGAAACAAATCCTGACCGTCGCGCCGGTGCGATGGGTTATGAGGTCGTCGATCCGAAGGAAGACACTCGTTCGAATTACCGCTGCATCTGCGATGTCAGTGGCGACCCATCGATACTCGATTCACTGATTGCGCGTGGCGCGCCGAATTGCGACATCGTGCTTGCTGGTTTTTACGATCAGCCAATGTGTTTTTCATTTGCCCCTGCTTTCTTGCGTGAGGCACGCATTCGTGTCGCTGCGCAATGGAAGCCAGCAGAACTCACCGCCGTTCGCGATCTGGCCGAAAGCGGCCAGCTGTCGCTCGACGGACTGATCACGCATCGCAGTAATCCACAAAACGCTGAGGCAGCCTACCGGACTGCCTTTGAAGACCCCACCTGTCTCAAGATGATCCTCGACTGGAGAAACGCACAATGAGCAAGCCCACCGAACACCAGGCAGCGCCCGTGCATTTCATGCAGAAGGAGCGACTGCGCGCAGAAGCAGCGATTGAACCGGATGCGCCGGTCACTGGCGAAGTCACGAAAGAGACGCAGATCATTGCGATCTACGGCAAGGGCGGCATAGGCAAGAGCTTCACGCTGGCCAACCTCTCTTACATGATGGCGCAGCAGGGCAAGAAGGTGTTGCTGATCGGTTGCGACCCAAAGAGTGATACCACCTCGCTGCTGTTCGGTGGTCGCGCTTGCCCGACCATCATCGAGACCTCG
>JACCDH010901485.1_pt1 | contig 11706 bp, 9 predicted proteins | sample 7442481 | NCBI WGS metagenome assembly JACCDH01 (sample SAMN15323433, study PRJNA562643) | freshwater metagenome | isolation source: river surface water | place: USA:Blue River Watershed | collected 2017-08-15 | reverse complement strand
CGATCTTCATCCGGATCTGGTTGATGAAGATGACCATGCAGTTGCTCTTCTTGATGGTCGCGGTCAGCTTGCGCAGCGCCTGGCTCATCAGGCGGGCCTGCAGGCCGGGCAGGCTGTCGCCCATCTCGCCTTCGATTTCGGCCTTGGGCGTCAGCGCCGCGACCGAGTCGACCACCACCAGGTCGACCGCGCCCGAACGCACCAGGCTGTCGACGATTTCGAGGGCCTGCTCGCCGGTGTCGGGCTGGCTGATCAGCAGGTCCTGCAGGTTCACGCCCAGGTTCTGGGCGTACTGCACGTCCAGCGCGTGTTCGGCGTCGACAAAGGCGCAGGTGCCGCCGAGGTTCTGCATTTCGGAGATGACCTGCAGGGTCAGCGTGGTCTTGCCCGAGGACTCCGGGCCGTAGATCTCGATGACGCGGCCGCGCGGCAGGCCGCCCACGCCCAGGGCGATGTCCAGGCCCAGCGAGCCGGTGGACACCACCTGGATGTCCTCGATCTGCTCGCCTTCGCCCAGGCGCATGATGGTGCCCTTGCCGAACTGTTTCTCGATCTGGGCCAGGGCGGCTTGCAGGGCTTTGGCTTTTTCGCTGTTGGCGTCGCTCATGGGAAATCTCCTTGAAGTGAATGGGGGGCCATCCGGTGGGCGTTTCCTCGCGCCAATACTGGATGCGTGACCAGCACTGTATCCGTACAGTAAATGTCTGTAAATGGTTTTTTTGGTCAGTTTGATTTACCATTTCGCCATGTCCTCCACGCACACCCCCGATTTCCAGGACGACCGCTGGCGCCAGAGCCACCTGGGCCGCTGGCTGGGCGACGCGATGCGCCGTTTCGACGCGCGGGTGCTGCAGCTCATGGCCAGCAACGAGGGCGTGCCGCTGGCGCTGGCCAACCTGGCCGCGCGCGAGCAGATCAGTGCCGCCCACATCCACATCACCCGCCATCTGGCCTTGCAGGGCTCGCGCCTGACCGAGCTGGCACAGGCGGCCGGCATGACCAAGCAGGCCATGGGCAACCTGGTCAACCAGTGCGAGGCCTGGGGCCTGGTGCGCCGCGAAGACGACCCGCTGGACGCGCGTGCCAAGCGGGTGGTGTTCACCGAAACCGGTCTGGCCTGGCTGCAGGCCTTTCGCGCCGCCGTGCTTCAGGCCGAGCAGGAGTTCCGCGATGCGGTGGGGCAGGACGTGGCCACGGTGGTCGCGCTGGGGCTGGAGGCCTATGCGCATTGAGCGCGCCGGTTCGCCACTAGAATCCAAAAAACGCCCTGTGCCGCCAGGGCATGAAGGCCCCGACCCTTCCAGGAGACCCCCATGCGAATTCTGATAGCCGAAGACGACCAGGTGCTCGCCGATGGTTTGCTGCGCAGCCTGCGCAACGCCGGTGCCGCGGTGGACCACGTCGCCAGCGGCTCAGAGGCCGATGCGGCCCTGATGACCAACAACGAATTCGATCTGCTGATCCTGGACCTGGGCTTGCCCAAGATGCACGGCCTGGAGGTGCTCAAGCGCCTGCGCGCACGCGGCTCGACACTGCCGGTGCTGATCCTGACCGCGGCCGACAGCGTGGACGAGCGCGTCAAGGGCCTGGACTACGGTGCAGACGACTACATGGCCAAGCCCTTTTCGCTGCAGGAACTGGAAGCGCGCGTGCGCGCCCTCACCCGGCGCGGCATGGGCGGCGCGACCTCGCAGATCAAGCACGGCCCGCTGGTCTACGACCAGGCCGGCCGCGTCGCCACCATCGACGGCAGGATGGTCGAACTCTCGGCCCGCGAGCTGGGCCTGCTGGAAGTGCTGTTGCAGCGAGCGGGCCGTCTGGTCAGCAAGGACCAGCTGGTCGAGCGCCTGTGCGAGTGGGGCGAAGAGGTCAGCAACAACGCCATCGAGGTCTACATCCACCGCCTGCGCAAGAAGATCGAGAAAGGCCCGATCCGCATCGCCACCGTGCGCGGCCTGGGTTACTGCCTCGAAAAGATCCCGGGCTGAGCCGGCGCGCCGCCTGTCGCCCCCACGCTGAGCCATGAAGTCCCGGGGCTGGAACGTCGGCATTTTCAAGCGCGAGCAGCGCTCGCTGTTTGGCGAGATCCTCGACTGGATGCTCACGCCCTTGCTGCTGCTTTGGCCGATCAGCCTGGCCCTGACCTGGCTGGTGGCCCAAGGCCTGGCCAACAAGCCTTTTGACCGTGCCCTGGTCTACAACGTGCAGGCGCTGGCGCAACAGGTGCGCGTGGGCGCCGACATGAGGGCCCAGTTCAGCCTGCCCCAGCCCGCCAGCGAGCTGTTGCGGGCCGACGAAACCGATCTGGTGTACTACCAGGTCAAGGGCACCCACGAGGAGTTCCTCGGCGGTGAGCGCGACCTGCCCGAGCCGCCCAGGGAGGAGGAAAAGGCCAACAGCTACGAGGTCCGCATCCGCGACGACGAGATGCGCGGCATGGAGGTGCGCGTGGCCTACACCTGGATCCGTCTGGACGCCACGGGCCACCGACCGGCGCTGGTGCAGGTGGCCGAGACCCGCGAGAAACGCTCGGTGCTGGCCGCCGAGATCATCAAGGGCGTGATGCTGCCGCAGTTCGCCATCTTGCCGCTGGCGGTGCTGCTGGTCTGGCTGGCGCTGCTGCGTGGCATCAAGCCGCTGTCGCAGCTCGAAGAGCGCATCCGGGCGCGCAAGAGCGATGACCTGAGCCCCCTGGACGACAAGGCGGTGCCGATGGAGGTCGCGCCGCTGGTGGTGTCGGTCAATGACCTGCTCGAACGCCTGCAGGACTCGATCGGCACCCAAAAGCGTTTTCTGGCCGACGCGGCGCACCAGCTCAAGACGCCGCTGGCCGGCTTGCGCATGCAGGCCGACCTGGCCCAGCGCAGCGGCGCCAGCGAAGAAGAACTCAAGCGCTCGCTCAAGCAGATCGGACGCGCCAGCGTGCAGGCCACGCACACCGTCAACCAGTTGCTGGCCATGGCCCGGGCCGAGGGCGATGGCGCCAACGTGCGCCAGCAGGCCTGCAATATGGTGACGCTGGCCAGCGAGGTGCTGCTCGACTGTTTCTCGCGCGCGGCCGACAAGGGCATCGACCTGGGCTACGACGGCGCCGAGCCGGACGCGCCGGGCGTGATCCTCAAGGGCAACCCGACCCTGCTCAAGGAAATGCTGCGCAACCTGGTCGAGAACGCCATCCACTACACCCCGAGCACGCCGCAACGGCCGGGGGTGGTGACGCTGCGGGTGCTGGTCGACCCGTACAGCAAGGTGCTGGTGCTGCAGGTGGAGGACAACGGCCCGGGCATCCCGCCGGCCGAACGCGAGCTGGTGTTCCAGCCCTTCTACCGCGCGCTGGGCTCCGATGTGGACGGCTCCGGCCTGGGCCTGCCCATCGTGCGCGAGATCGCGCAGCGCCATGGCGCCACGGTGGTGGTGGACGCCGCACACCCCGGGCAGACGCCGCCGGGCGCCTGCTTCACGGTGCGCTTTGGCCTGCCCGACTGAGCGGGCTCAGGCCGGCTTGGCCATGTTGAGTTGCAGGCGCTCGCGCTCGATCACGCGGGCCACGGCGGGCTCGGCCGCGACCTGCTGCACAAAGGCCCACAGCACCGGGTGCGCTTCGGGCGTGATGCCAGCGATCGTGCCCCAGCGGCTGAGCGTGAGGGCGTAGGCGTCCAGCGGGCCGAAATGCGCGCCCGCCAGCCAGGGCTGGCCCGCGGCGTTCTTGTTCACCACCAGCTGCTGCAGTTCGCCCAGCAGGGCGCGGAACTGCCCGATCGCATGCTGCTTGATGGCGGCCTGGGCTTCGGGCTGGTCGCTGAACTTCTGCGGCATGAAGACGTGGGTGAAGGTGGGATGGACGGTGTTGTTCATCCAGGCAAACGTCGACAAGGCCTGCGCGCGCCCCACAGGCTCGGTGGGCAGGAAATGCTGGCTGGGGAACAGCATGTCCAGGTACTGCGCAATGGCCACGATCTGCGTGACCACCTGGCCTTCGTGCACCAGCACCGGCACCTGGCTGCGCGGGTTGAGCTGCTTGTAGTCCTCGTTGTACTGCTCGCCCTTGTGCAGCTTGACCAGGGTGGGCTCAAACGGGGCCCCGCTCATTTCCAGCAGCACATGCGGAATGAAGGAACAGGCGCCGGGGGCGTAATAGAGTTTCATGCTCATTGGGGGTCTCCGGGGATTCAGGGGGTGGGCTGGCCCGCCGTGCGGCGGCGGTTCAGGCCCGGCTGGGGATCGGGCGCACACTCACTTCCGAGCTGTGGACCGCGTGTTCGCCCGCGTCGTTCACCAATCGTAGCGCACCCGAGGCCGTCAGCCCGATCGCCTGGCCCTGCAGTCCCTCGCTGGTTTGCACCGCGCGCCCGCGCAGCACATCGCGCGCTTCAAAACGCGTGCGCAAGGGGGCAAAACCCGAGCGTTCGAATTCGAGCAGGGTGCGCACCAGCGGCATGGCCAGGCGCAGCAGGGCGGCCCCGGCGCTGGCCTCGGGCCAGAGTTCGTTCAAGGCGGCCGGCGGTGTGGACAGGCCCTCGGCCGGGCAGGGCCGGATGTTGATCCCGACCCCGACCACCAGCTGGCTGTGCGCGCCGGCGGTGGCGGCCTCGATCAGGATGCCCCCGAGCTTGCGGTCATCCACCCACAGGTCATTGGGCCACTTCAGGCCGATGTCGGGGTGCAGGCTTTCGGCCAGCGAGAGCCCCACCGCCAGCGACAGACCCGACCAGTCCTGCGGCGCAAAAGGCAGGCCCAGCGAGAAGGTGAGCGAATCGCCCACCGCACTTTGCCAGGGGCGCCCCAAACGGCCGCGCCCGGCGGTCTGCCGCTCGGCCACCAGCAAGGTGGCTTCGGTCTGGCCGGCGCGCGCCCGGCGCATCAGTTCGGTGTTGGTGGAGTCGATCTCGGGCAGCACCTCCACGGTGAAGCCCGGCAGCAGCGGCGACACCGCTTCCCAGATCGATTCGGCTGGCCAATGGTCCATGACGCTCATGAGCGAGGCAGGCGAGGGGGAGCGTCGGGCGACGATGTGTGACGCGAAGCGGCTTCTGAGGAGCTCGGCGCTCCCCCTCGCCTGCCTCGCGTCGGCAGCGCGTTCATTTATTCTTCTGGCTCGGGATCTTCGGCGTGGCCGGACGGCGTTTGGGCGCCAGCAGCGTGCCGCGGCAAGCCTTGGCGCCGCACCAGCAGGGGTACTCGGCCTTGAGCTTCTTGGTGTAGGGCTCGTCGATGATCAGGCCGTAGTCGTAGTTGAGTTCTTCACCGGCGCGGATGTTGCGCAGCGCCTTGATGAAGATGCGGTCGTTTTCCTCGTCGGCCTCGCAATTGGGGTCGCAGCTGTGGTTGATCCAGCGCGCCGAATTGCCACCGTAGAGCGCGTCGATCACCCGGTCCTCATTCACATGGAAATAGAAGGTGTGGTTCGGGTCGCTTGGGTCGTGTGGGTGGCGGTCCTGCGCTTCTTCCCAGCTGATGACTTCGCCCACATACTCGATGATGGTTTCGCCCTCGGCGATGTCCTGCAAGGCAAACACGCCCTTGCCATGCACGCCGGAGCGGCGCACCTGGATGCGTCGGCTGGACGCGGGGGCCGGGTTGGCGGTGGAGGGGCGTGAAACGGGGGATTTGGCCACGGTCAGGAAAATTTGTTATGTTGAACTCATGCATGTGCGCGTGGGCGCGCATGGGCGTGCGCGTGTACATGCATGCGCGCACGCGAGAGACGGATTGTATAGAGCAGGATTGCAGACGCTATGAAAACACTGGTCATTGCAGAAAAGCCTTCGGTCGCGCAGGACATCGTGCGCGCCCTCACGCCCGTGGCGGGCAAGTTCGACAAGCACGACGACCACTTCGAAAACGACCAGTACGTGGTCACCAGCGCGGTGGGTCACCTGGTCGAGATCCAGGCGCCCGAGCAATACGACGTCAAGCGCGGCAAATGGAGCTTTGCCAACCTGCCCGTCATCCCGCCCCACTTTGACCTCAAGCCGGTCGACAAGACCAAGACCCGCCTGAATGCGGTGGTCAAGCAGGCCAAGCGCAAGGATGTGACGGCACTGGTCAATGCCTGCGACGCGGGCCGCGAGGGCGAGCTGATCTTCCGCCTGATCGAGCAGTACGCCGGCGGCGCCAAACCTTTGGGCAAGCCGGTCAAGCGCCTGTGGCTGCAGTCGATGACGCCGCAGGCGATCCGCGACGGCTTCGAGCACCTGCGCAGCGAGCAGCAGATGCAGGGCCTGGCGGACGCCGCCCGCAGCCGCTCCGAGGCCGACTGGCTGGTGGGCATCAATGGCACGCGCGCCATGACGGCCTTCAACTCGCGCGACGGTGGCTTCTTCCTCACCACGGTGGGCCGGGTGCAGACGCCCACGCTGGCGGTGGTGGTCGAGCGCGAGGAGCAGATCCGCAAGTTCGTCAGCCGCGACTACTGGGAAATCCACGCCAGCTTCCTGGCCGAAGCCGGTGAGTACCCGGGCAAGTGGTTCGACCCCGCCTGGAAGCAGGATGCGCAAGACAAGGAAAAGAAGGCCGACCGCGTCTGGGACGCGCGCCGGGCCATCGAGATCGCCGACGCGGTGCGCGGCAAGGCGGCCAGCGTCACCGAAGAGTCCACGCCCAAGACCGAGGCCTCGCCCGCCCTGTTCGACCTGACCAGCCTGCAGCGCGAGGCCAACGGCCGTTTCGGCTTTTCGGCCAAGACCACGCTGGCGCTGGCGCAGAGCCTGTACGAAAAGCACAAGGCGCTGACCTACCCGCGGACCGACTCGCGCCACCTGCCCGAGGACTATGTGCCGGTGGTCAAGCAGACCTTCGAGATGCTGGCCGACAAAGGTTTCCAGCACCTGCAGCCGCACGCCCTGGTCGCGCTCAACAACAACTACATCCGCAAGATCCCGCGCGTGTTTGACAACGCCAAGGTGTCGGACCACTTCGCCATCATCCCCACGCTGCAGCCGCCCAGCGGCCTCTCCGAAGCCGAGTTCAAGCTCTATGACCTGGTGGTCAAGCGCTTCATGTCGGTGTTCTTCCCGAGCGCGCAGTTCATGGTGACCACGCGCATCAGCCAGGTCAGCCACCAGGGCGAGAGCCACCACTTCAAGAGCGTGGGCAAGGTGCTGGTCAACCCCGGCTGGCAGGCCATCTGGGGCAAGGAGGCCGAGCAGGAAGGCGACGAGAACGGCAAGACCCTGGTCGCGGTCAAGGCCGGCGAGATGGTGCGCACCGAAAGCGCCGAGGCCAAGGGCCTGAAAACCCGCCCGCCGGCCCGCTACTCCGAAGCCACCCTGCTGGGCGCCATGGAAGGCGCAGGCAAGCTGGTCGACGACGACGAGCTGCGCGAAGCCATGCAGGAAAAAGGCCTGGGCACGCCCGCCACGCGCGCGGCCATCATCGAAGGCCTGCTCAATGAAAAATACATGCTGCGCGAAGGGCGCGAGCTGATCCCGACCGCCAAGGCCTTCCAGCTCATGACGCTGCTGCGCGGCCTGCAGGTCGAAGAACTCTCCAAACCCGAACTCACCGGGGAATGGGAATACAAGCTGGCGCAGATGGAGCAGGGCAAGCTCAGCCGCGGCCAGTTCATGGCGGAGATCGCGGCCATGACCGAGCGCATCGTCAAGAAGGCCAAGGAATACGACCGCGACACCGTGCCGGGCGACTACGCCACGCTGCAGACCCCCTGCCCCAAGTGCTCTGGCGTGGTCAAGGAAAACTACCGCCGCTTTGCCTGCTGCGGGGCCGATGGCGCGAGCGAAGGTTGCGGCTTTTCCTTCACCAAATCCCCGGGCGGCCGCACCTTTGAAACGCACGAGGCCGACCAGTTCCTGCGCGACCAGAAGATCGGCCCGCTCGAGGGTTTCCGCTCCAAGGCGGGCTGGCCCTTTGTGGCTGAGCTGGCCCTCAAATTCAACGAGGAAGAAGCCCAGTGGAAGCTGGAGTTCGACTTTGGCGACGATGGCCAGGACGAGGACAGCGGCGAGATCGTCGACTTCTCGGCCCAGCACAGCCTGGGCGCCTGCCCCAAGTGCGGCAGCGCGGTGTTCGAGCACGGCAGCAACTATGTTTGCTCCAAGGCCGTGCCGACCCACGAACAGCCCACGCCCAGCTGCGATTTCAAGAGCGGCCAGATCATCCTGCAGCAGCCCATCGAGCGAGAACAGTTTGCCAAGCTGCTGGCCACCGGCAAGACCGACCTGCTCGACAAATTCGTGAGCAACCGCACCCGCCGCGCCTTCAAGGCCTTCCTGGCCTGGAACCCCGAAGAAGGCAAGGTGGGCTTCGAGTTCGAGCCGCGCGAGAGCAAGTACCCCGCGCGCAAGGCGGCGGCCAAAAAGACCCCGTTCGGCAAGGCCGCCACCAAAACGGCCAAAGCCCCTGCCGCCAAAAAAGCGCCCGCCGCCAAAAAGGCCGCGGCCGAGAAGGCCCCGCGCAAGCCGGCCGTGGGCACGCTCAAGCCGAGCCCGGCCCTGGCTGCCGTGATCGGCGAGGGCACCTATGCGCGCACCGAGGTGGTCAAGAAAATCTGGGACTACATCAAGGCCAATGGCCTGCAGGACGCGGCCAATAAGCGCGCCATCAATGCCGATGCCAAGCTGCGCGAGGTGTTTGGCAAGGACCAGATCACGATGTTTGAGCTGGCCGGCATCGTGGGCAAGCACCTGGGCTGAGCCCGGGCGGGTTCGCGCGGGCGACAGGGCCCCGCGTGAACCCTGACCACAATGGGTGATCCTCATCACGGTGCGAAAGGGACCCCCATGAAACACATCGGTTTTGTCGGCGCTTCCGGCCTCATGGGCCACGGCATGGCGAAGAACATCCAGGCCAAAGGCTTCGAGCTCTCGCTCACCATCCACAACCGCACCGAGCCCGTCCAGGACTTGCTGGCCGCCGGCGCCAAGCGGGTGGCCGGCTACCGCGACCTCACCGCCTGCGACGCGGTGGTGATCTGCGTGACCGGCTCACCGCAGGTCGAGGCGGTGGTCGCCGGCCCCAACGGTCTGCTCTCGCAGGCCCGCGCCGGCCTGATCGTCATCGACACCTCCACCAGCGAGCCCGAGTCCACCCGCCGCCTGGCCGCCCTGTGCGCCGACCACGGGGTGATTTATGTGGACGCCCCGCTCACCCGCACCCCCGTCGAGGCCGAGCAGGGCCGGCTCAACACCATGGTCGGTGCCAGCCCGGCGGTGTTCGAGCAGATCTCGCCGCTGCTGCAGGCCTATTGCGAAAACGTCTTCCATGTGGGCGAGACGGGTGCCGGCCACGTCATCAAGCTGCTCAACAACTTCGTGGCGCAGGCCATCTGCACCGCCGCGGCCGAGGCCTTTGCGGTCGGCACCAAGGCGGGTGTGAATGTGCGCCAGCTGGTGCGCGTGGTCTCGGCCGGTGGCGCCAATTCCGGGCTGTTCCAGGCCATGGCCAAGACCCTGGACGGCGACTTCACCGGCCTGAAGTTCGAGCTCAACAACGCCGCCAAGGACCTGCGCTACTACGGCCACCTGACCGAGAGCGTGAAGGCGCATTCGCAAATCGGCAGCAGCGTGCACCAGGCCCTGAACCTGGCGGCGGCGCTGGGCTACGGCAGCGAGCTGGTGCCGTCGCTGGTCAAGGCGCAGGCGCAGCTCAACGGCGTGCGCATCGGCCAGGGCTGAGCGCTCAGCGGCAGACCACGCGGGCCATCTCCAGGCATTTGTTGGAATAGCCCCACTCGTTGTCGTACCAAGCCATGAGCTTGACGAAGGTGCTGTCGAGCGCCATGCCCGCCTCGGCATCGAACACGCAGGTGCGGGGCTCGCCGCGGAAGTCGGTGGACACCACCTTGGCCTCGGTGTAGCCCAGCACGCCCTGCAGCGCGCCCTGGCTTTGCGCCTTCATCTCGGCGCAGATCTCGGCGTAGCTCGCGGGCGTTTGCAGCTCGGCCGTCAGGTCCACCAGCGAGACATCGCTGGTGGGCACCCGCACCGAAGCGCCGGTCAGCTTGCCGTTGAGCGCCGGAATCACCTTGCCCACCGCTTTGGCGGCGCCCGTGGTGCTGGGGATGATGTTCTCCAGGATGCCACGGCCCCCGCGCCAGTCCTTGTTGCTCGGGCCGTCCACGGTTTTTTGGGTGGCGGTGGTGGCGTGCACCGTGGTCATCAAGCCGCGCCGGATGCCCCACTTGTCGTGCAGCACCTTGGCCAGCGGCGCCAGGCAGTTGGTCGTGCACGAGGCGTTGCTGATGATGGCTTCTCCGGCATAGGCCGTGTGGTTCACGCCATAGACGAACATCGGCGTGTCGTCCTTGGAGGGTGCCGACAGGATCACTTTGCGGGCCCCGGCGGCCAGGTGCGCGCTGGCGCTGGCGTGGTCCAGAAACAGGCCGGTGGACTCGATCACCACCTCGGCGCCCACCGCATGCCAGTTCAGCTTCGCGGGATCGCGCTCCTGCGTCAGGCGAATGCGGCGGCCGTTGACGATCAGGGTGTGGCCTTCCACCGCCACATGGCCGTGGAAGCGCCCATGCACGCTGTCGTACTCGAGCATGTAGGCCAGGTACTCGGGCTCGAGCAGGTCGTTGATGCCCACCACCTCGATGTCATCGAAATTTTGCACGGCGGCACGGAACACCATGCGGCCGATGCGGCCAAAACCGTTGATGCCAAGCGGGATCGCCATGTCTGTCTGTCTTTCTTTGGGTTGCCCGGCTTGCGGGATGTAACCGGTCTTGCCAGTTTATGAAATAAAGTTACATCTGTGGCGATACCGGGTTTTGTTTTGGGGTTGTAACCCGAAAACACGGCGCCGGGCCAGCGGCAGGCCGGCCACGGGGCGCAAGGTAAAATCGGCCGTCCCCAAGGAGCGTTGCAGCCTGCCGCCACACGGCGCGTCAGGTCAGGCTTGGGGCTTGTCCCGTGCCAACGACGCTCACCTGTTCCCCCAAGGTGAGTTCCGTGTCCGTTGCCCCGTCTGTCGTGAATGTTCCCCCCATGAAGCTGTCTGGCCTGGAGCCCGTCTCCATTGGCGCGGGCGGGCTGTTCGTCAACGTTGGCGAGCGCACCAATGTGACCGGTTCCAAGGCCTTTGCGCGCATGATCCTGAATGGCCAGTACGAAGAGGCCCTGGCCGTGGCGCGCCAGCAGGTCGAAAACGGCGCGCAGGTGATCGACATCAACATGGACGAAGCCATGCTCGACAGCCAGGCCGCCATGGTGCGTTTTCTGCAGCTGATCGCCTCCGAGCCCGACATCGCGCGCGTGCCCATCATGGTCGACTCGTCCAAGTGGTCGGTGATCGAGGCCGGGTTGCAGTGCATCCAGGGCAAGCCCATCGTCAACTCCATCAGCATGAAGGAGGGCGTGGATGAATTCAAACGCCAGGCCCGGCTGATCCGGCGCTATGGCGCGGCCACGGTGGTGATGGCGTTTGACGAAAAAGGCCAGGCCGACACCTACGCCCGCAAGATCGAGATCTGCGAGCGCGCCTACCGCATCCTGGTCGACGAGGTGGACTTTCCGCCTGAGGACATCATCTTCGATCCCAACATCTTCGCCATTGCCACCGGCATCGAAGAGCACAACAACTACGCGGTGGACTTCATCGAGGCCACCCGCTGGATCAAGCAGAACCTGCCCGGCGCCGAGGTCGCGGGCGGCGTGTCCAACGTCAGTTTCAGCTTCCGCGGCAACGACCCGGTGCGCGAGGCGATCCACACCGTGTTCCTCTACCACGCCATCCAGGCGGGCATGG
>JACCDH011115394.1_pt1 | contig 11708 bp, 8 predicted proteins | sample 7442481 | NCBI WGS metagenome assembly JACCDH01 (sample SAMN15323433, study PRJNA562643) | freshwater metagenome | isolation source: river surface water | place: USA:Blue River Watershed | collected 2017-08-15 | reverse complement strand
TGCACAGTGCCAATGCACGCAGCGCAGGGGCATCAGTGTTCGCCTATCACGTGCATGATCCCGAGCGCTATGGTGTGGTGGAGTTTGACGCGCAGCAACGCGCATTGAGCATTGAAGAAAAACCCAAAGTACCCAAGAGCAACTATGCTGTGACAGGTTTGTATTTTTACGATCAGCAGGTGTGCGACATTGCTGCTGCTGTGAAGCCCTCGCACCGGGGGGAGCTGGAAATTACCGATGTGAACAAGCGCTACTTAGAGCTGGGCCAGTTGAATGTGGAAATCATGGGCCGTGGCTATGCGTGGCTAGACACGGGCACGCACGAGAGCTTGATGGAAGCCGCCAGTTTCATTGCTACGCTGCAAAAGCGCCAAGGCTTGATGGTGGCATGCCCTGAAGAAATTGCGTTCACCCAAAAATGGATTGACGCTGCAGCCTTGCAAAAACTGGCAACACCGTTGGCTAAGAATGGCTATGGTCAGTATTTGCTTAATCTGTTGAAATAACTAGGCGGATTGAAAATGCCCTACTCCGTGATTACCACCCCTATTGAAGGCGTTTTGGTGCTCGAGCCCAAAGTGTTTGGCGACGCGCGTGGTTTCTTTTTTGAAAGTTTTAACGCGCGTGACTTTGAGCAGGCCACAGGGTTGAAACGAAACTTTGTGCAAGACAACCACAGCAAGTCAGCAAAAGGTGTGTTGCGCGGCATGCACTACCAGGTGCAACATGCGCAAGGCAAATTGGTGCGCGTGACGCAGGGTGCTGTGTTTGATGTGGTGGTAGACATTCGCAAAGGTTCAGCCACCTATGGCCAATGGTTTGGGTGTGAGTTGTCAGCTGCGAATAAACAACAAGTTTGGATACCCGAGGGTTTGGCCCATGGTTTTTTGGTGACAAGCGAGACCGCTGAGTTTTTGTACAAAACCACCGACTACTATCACCCAGAGTTTGAGCGTAGCTTGTTGTGGAACGATACAGATGTCGGCATTGATTGGCCGTTGCATTTGTTGGATGCCCCACCGCTGCTGGCCGCTAAAGACCAAACCGCAGGCGCTTTGAAAGATCTGGTTTAGTCACAACAGAAATAGGATTTCTGTTGTATGCGTGTTCATGGTTTGAGCATGTTGGCAATGGCTTGTGCTAGCGGACGAGCCCCCTCAGAAGCCAGATGGTTGCTGTCGTAATAAATCGGTTGATGATTAACCTGTGCCATGCAACGATCTGCTTCATAGGTGCTGCAAAAGAATTTCTCAGGTTTGATGTGGATCACATTGGGTGCGGGCGATGCCTCGAGCGCTTCGGTGATGAAGGCGTTCCGCTTTGTGAACCGTTGGTGCGAAGTGCTGATGTTGGTGCTGACCTGGCCTGTATGCATATAGTTAGCAAAGTTATAGCGGGGAACATCCCAGCCCACCTCAGGTACTGCATGCATTAAGAAAATTTTCTTTTGTGTGCTGACAAGTGCTTCCGTAAATTGAACAATGGTTTGCCGTTTGGCTTGACCGTCAATGGTCAGACTGCCATTGCTATTACGTGCGTAGTTTTGCGATGGGTCTTTGTACTCAACACCGCCTTCACCGTTGTCATACACAAAGTCGTCGATCACATTGGGTATGGGGTAGAGCTTGGGTGTCCAGCGCATGCTGACGATCACTGCATCGGCATTGTTTTGTGTGAATTGCAAAAACGCTTGGAAATTTTCTAAGCATGCGTCAATTTGCTGCTGGCTTTTTTCGTTGGCTTGCCCAAAAGCCATGCCAGGAATGTTATGTGGACAGTTGTGAAGTCTGACGCGCACTCCTTTGATGTGGCGTTGCTTGAACGCTTCATCAAGCTCACCAATCAGGCTGGAGGCGTGAGAGTCGCCAAACAGTAAAACTGTGGATGGGCTAGCAACATCACCAAACTCGCACCCATCGAGGGTGGCTTGCGCATTCAACGGAGTGAAATGGCAAAACTTGCCTTCTTTCACTTTGGGTGGGTTGAAGGCATTTGCATATTCAGTTGGAAAACGTTCTGGAAAACCTTTGGCTTGATGGGCGATGACGGCTACAGCACTCAAGGCCAAACCGCCGATGAGAGCCGTTAAGAATATTTGCTTTTGCGTGAAACGTTGTTTGTTTCTAAATGGTTTTTCGACAAATGCCCAACTCAGGTAGGCCAGCACAAATGTGAGCGCCATGCAAACCAGCATGGCAGTTTGGGAGGGATGGTTGAGGCTTTGGTAGCGGTAAAACGCAAAGATGGGTTGGTGCCACAAATAAGCGCTGTAACTGATCAGGCCAATGCCCACAAATACCGGGTTGGCAAGCCATTGGCCGGTACGTGTGGCTTGTGTGCCGAAAAGCAAAACCAGGGCCGTGCCTAGGGTGGGAACAAGTGCTGATACCCCTGGAAAGGGTGTGTCTTGGTTGAAGGCCACAATGGCAAAAACAATCATGGCAACGCCCGTGAAGGCTGCTATTTCCTGAGCCCAATAGCGTGCTTTGGTGTAGGGTGTGTTGTGTAACAAAGCGCACACAGAACCCAACAGCAATTCCCATGCGCGGCTGTAAATGAAGAAAAATGCTGCAGAAGCATCTTGTGAGAGTTTCTTTTGGGAAGCAAATAAACTAAGTGTTAACAAGGCACACAAGGCGATGGCCAATGCCCGCATGCCCCAGCGCAAGAAAGCTAGCAAGATGACAGGCAAAATGAAGTAGTACTGCTCTTCAATCGACAAGCTCCAGATGTGCAGCAATGGTTTGATGGCAGAAGAGGCATCAAAGTAGCCAGACTGCTGGTAGGCTGCAATATTGGCCACAAAGAGATTGGTGCCAAGCAAGCTTTTGGCAAAGTCCATCAAGTCCCAGGGGCTGAGCAACCGATAGGCAAAGAAGGTGCACACGAGCAATACCAAGAATAGGGCAGGAAGAATTCTGCGGGCGCGTCTTTCGTAAAAATTGAGAAATGAAAACTGCGCGTCGCGATGCTCTTCAAGCAACAGGGTGGTGATTAAAAAACCACTGATGACAAAGAAAACATCGACACCTACAAACCCGCCTGTGAAAAGGTTGAAATCGGCGTGAAAAAAGATGACAGGAACAATGGCCAGGGCGCGGAGACCATCTATTTCTTTTCTGTATTGCATAGCATTGATGAAAAAATTAGTGCAATGAGTGCATCCACTTCGCTAAACCAAGCAGGCTGATGCTGCTGAGCGCTGCGAAGATGATGAGGTGAGATTGGACTGAAACTTCTATCGTGAAGATGACTGGGAAAAATAGCAACACCAGTTGCAAACCTGCAATGCCAATGCAGGCAAGCGAATATTTTTTTGCGACACCCTTTTGAAAGGGGTGGTGACTGAAGGCGGCAGAGAAGCAAGCGCCGCCTTGCCACAACACCAGTGGCCACATGTACTGCGCAAGGCCTTGCCATTGCGCATCTAACCATTGCATGTGCAATGCAAACAAGCCGGCCAAGCTCATGGCGACCAAGCTCAGGCAACCCAAGAGGCCTATCCACATGGCATGTTGGTTGTCTGAATGCGGCTGCGTGAGTTTGACTTGTGCCCAAGCCAAGTGAACGACGGCGGGCACAAAACCAAATACCCTCAATAGAGCGCTGAGCCATCCAGTTTCTTGCGCACCATAAAGCCGTTGCCAAACGATGATGACAGCGGTGGCCAGTAGCACGTCAAAAAATGTGTGGACCAGCCGTAAGAAAGAAGAGCGGTTGTCGATCTGATGCGTTGAAACTGAAGATGGCTCGCTCAAGGTTTGAGCTTTTTTGCTAGTGAAGTTGGTTTGTTCGGTTTCCTTGCTTACATCGCCTGCTGACCTCAACCACGCAGGCGCCAACCAAAGGCTGCCCACGAAATACCCTATCAATGCCGCCAACAAAAGCGTGGGCCCTTGCCATTGTGTTGGCTCTGTGAATTGCGAGCCAACCCACGCCACCAACAAGTAACACACGGGGGGAACCACGCGCACAAAAAATTGACGTTGGGGTGGACCCGTGCGAAGCACAAAACTTTGTGCCAAGCCCCAACTGAGTTGGCACAAAGCAATGAGCACCACCCACCACAGCGCAGGCAGCATGCTGAGTTGGCTGAGCCACAGGGCCAGCAGCGCTAGCGGTGCTAGCAAACACCAGCGCAACACACTGCTGCGCCAAAGGCTACGGGCTTCATGATGTGCGTCGCGCGCTTGATTGACCAGCAAAGACAGGGGCGCTTGCGCCAGTGCCAAGGTCATCCAGAAAAAAGCGATTTGGCTGATGACCGAAAACTCACCCACTTCTTGCGGCGTGAACCAACGCAGCATGAGCAACGCGAATACCACTTGTGTGCCAAACGAGAGCGCGCTGGCGAGCGCTACGGTTTGGCTGGTGTTGCTGAAGCTAAAAAGTTGGGATAAGCGCATGAACGGTTAAACCAAAATGGTTTTCCAAAGCGGCATTTTTGCCAGCAAGTTTGGCCAGCACATGTCTTGCAAGTTGGGCACTTGGTAGGGGTAGGCTTCGAGTGCTTCGCCAAAGCTAGGGGCCCAAGTGTTGGGGTGGTCGCTGAGCATATGAAAATTGCCTTGATGGCGCGAGGCAAAGTAGCGCACCCAAGGGTAATCGTTGCTGACCACAGGCAGGCCGACGGCGCAATATTCCAGCAGCTTGGTAGAGGTTTGCTGGTTGTAGGGGGCGATGTTGCTGACCAAATTCAACCCGTAGCGTGCACGGCGCAGTTGTGTGGGTACATCGGCATGCGCTACACGTCCGCTGATGCTGACACTCGGTGGCAGTTGCGCTTGAAAGTGCTGCGGCACATCTCCTACCAACAACAAAGTGCGCCCTGCTTGATGAATGCTTTGCAACACCGGTAGAAAAGGTTGCAAGCGCGTCATTTCGCCCAGATACACCAAATCGAAAGTGGGCTGAATGGGTGTGGTGGGCGGTTCAAAAAAAACAGGCGCTATACCCATGTCACGCAAACAACTGGGCACACGGCTGCTAAAGCCCATGCGTTCTCGCACCCATGGGTTTTGAAACACACGGTAGTCAGGCAATGGCTGCGTGAAGTGCTTCACTTGGTCTTTCAGCCACGCATAGGGTGGCACCGAGCTGGAGCTGTACTCGTGAATGTGAAACGCGTGTTTCAGTCGACGCTGTTCCAAATGAGACACACGCCCGCAGATCCACCACACCACACGTGCATCGCTGGGCACAGTGGCGCTGGTGTCGTGAATTTGCGCTTGATGGCCTTGAGACGCAATGAAAGCTGCATAAGCCTCAAGCTCCGGCAAATACGAAGGGCCGTTGCGAACAAAGTGAACCAGCATCAGCCGTCCTTTTGAAGCGCATGTTGTTGCACGACGTTTTGCAACGTGTTGCACCATGCTTGTGTGAAGTGGCTGACGTGATGACGCGCCACGATGCGCGCCATGTCGTCTTGCACTTTCTCGGGGGGCAGGCTGAGCACGGTCATGACCGCTTCAGCCAAGGCCACAGGTGCATCGCCTCGGGCAAGCAAATAGGGTGCGTCTAAATCGTACAGCTCGCGCATGGCGGGAATGGGCAAGGCCACACAAGGCACGCCACAGGCGAGCGATTCGAGTGCCGTCATAGGGCAACCCTCAAAGCGCGAAGCCATGAGGGTGACTTGCCAAGGGGTGTACAAACTTTTGCCGCTTGGGTGCTTGCCCAAGAAGTGAACACGGCCTTGCTGTAACAAATCGATGCCATCGTGCACCAACTGCCGATGCAAGGGGCCATCGCCTACGATGCCCAGTTGTGCGTGGTCGGGTAAGAAGCGCATGACGTCGATCACCCAACGGGGTTGTTTTTCTGCAGACAAGCGCCCTACATAACCCAATAGCAGAGGCGGTAAACCTGATTCGCCGCCGTGGCCTGCATGCACATGCAAGGGTTGGCCTTCAGCCATGAGGGGTAAGCCGTTGGGCACCACGGCGCTGTTTTGTTGTTTGTGCAAGGCGCCCATGAAACTTAGCAAACTGTTTTCGGTGGTGCGCGACACACACACAAACTGATTGACTTGTTTGTATAACAAGTGGAGCCACATTTTTTTGGCAAATGATGCGCGAGCCTCGTGCAACACATCGAGCAAAGGACCATGCACCCAGCTGACCAATGGTTTGCCGGTGAGGGCTTTGAGTGCTGCACCACAGTAGGTAGGGCCAAAGTTGTGGGTGCCGACGATCACATCGTGTTGTTTGGCAGCATTGACCAATTGTGTGAAAGGCGTTTGTCGCCAAGGCAATACGGTGACTTGCGCGTTTGTTTCGTTGAGTGCGTTTTGTAGCGTGCGTGTCATGGTGTGCACGCCACCCCAGTTACTCTCTTCTAACAACAACACGCTTGGCATATGTGTATGAACGAAGCGCTTTAACGCGCACCAAAACCAGTGCAAATGGTCTTGATGGTTTTGACGGCGATCAACAGATCGAGCGCGAGTGAGTAGTGCGCCACGTAATACAAGTCATAGCTGAGCTTAAGGCGTGTGCTTTCAGCGCTGTCGGCATAGCCTTGCTGTACTTGCGCCCAACCGGTGAGGCCGGGGCGCACCAAATGGCGGTAGGGATAGCTGGGAATGGTGGTGGCAAATTCGCGCACAAAACCCGCTTGTTCGGGACGTGGGCCTATGAGACTCATGTGGCCGCGCAAGACGCTCCACAGTTGTGGCAGTTCGTCTAAACGACTGCGACGCAAGAAACGCCCCACGCGTGTGATGCGTGGGTCTTCCGCTTGTGCAAAGTGCACACCGGGCGCTTGCAAACCATGCACCATGCTGCGGAATTTCCATAGCTTGAACAGCTGACCATCGCGACCCACACGCGATTGCCCAAAAAACGCAGGGCCGGGTGAGTCGAACAACACCGCCGCCGCGACGATCGCGCTCAAAGGCACCCACACGGGGCTGAGCAACAGCACAAGTGCCACATCGATGAGGCGTTTGATGCGGTCGTAGGTGGGGTCGTTGTCGATTTCCCACAAATTGTCTTCATGCGCGGGTAACATTTTGCGGCCACTCAAAAGTTCGGCCACTGATTGCACGCTGTACAAACGCAGGTGCTGCATTTTGAGTTGCCCCAACAAACGTGTGCGTGTTTCTGATGCGGCGACATGACGGTCTAACACCAAGCCGTCGCAAGCAGGCAAAGGTGTGCTGGCGCTGAGGTCCCAATGCAGCAATTCGATGTGTTGTGCGTCAGGAGTTTGCGGCGACATGCACGCGTGCAATTGCTGGGGCACGTCTGCATCAAAATAGGCCAGACGCAATGCGCTGTGTTTCACCAAACGGCGGTAACCCAGCCACAACCACAGCGTGGTGATGGCGTAGCACCACACCACCGCGGCGCGTGAATAGGGTTGTTGCAACAAAGCAAAACCCAATGGGGTGAACAAGAAAGGCGCCAAAGTGGCGACCCACAGCACGCCGCTGCGTTCAGCAGCAGGGAGATGCGCGTTGCGCATCAGCAACCAGCTGGCGATGGCATACGGAATGGCACACCACCAAACGGTGTCGCCAAACTGGTAGGTCATGAGGGTGGCGTTTTCTAACGCTTGCGCCAACAGCAAGCTGGGCAATAGCAACCATGCACCCCACAAGGTCCAGTTGAGCAAGGTGTCACGACGACGCGCGGTGGCTGATGCCAATGCGGCTGCAGGACGGCTGGTGGATGCATCGTCTGCCAAGCACTGTTGATACACAGCTTGCACTTGGCGCGCCATATGATCAACGGTGAAGGTGTTTTGAAAATGCTCTTGTGCAGCGCGACCAAGGCGTTTGCGCACATAGGGTTCTTGCACCAAGCGCAACAGTTGTTGCACGATGGCTGTTTCAGTATTGGCGCACAACAAACCTTCTTGGTTGTGAATGATTTGCTCGCGAATGCCGGGCAAGTCGCTTGCCAAAATGGCCACGCCGGCGCGCATGGCTTCGAGCACCGTAATGGGCATGCCTTCATGGTCAGAGAGCAACACAAAAATATCGTGCGCTTGTAACAACTCGGGCACGTTGTGCACATCGCCCAACCAACGCACTTGCTCGAGTTGAAGTTGCTCGCTCAAAGCTTCGAACGCTTTTCTGTCAGGACCGTCGCCTGCCAAGGTGAGAGGCAACTCAAAGCCCACTTCGTCACGCACGGTGGCCAAAGCGCGCAACAACAAATCGTGGCGCTTGGGAGACTTCATGCGTGCCACCATGATGATGCGTGGCACGTTGGTGGTAAGTGGTGCGTGAACGGTCGTGCTGTTTGTATGGGCCGATGGTGCCAGCCATGCTTCGCCAGACTTGTCTGTGCTTATGGTCGGTGTTTGCACTGCAATGCCGTTCGGAATGACATGCACACGTTCGTGATGAATGCGCAGTTGGTAGGCCAGTTCGCGTTCGTGTTCTGACACGCAAATCATTTGCGTGGTCCAACCCGCCATGGCGCGTTCGGCTAAATTGGCCATGTGTCGGCGCAGCCAAGGCACTTGTGGTTTGAAACCAAAACCATGCACCGTGTAGACCACCGGACGTTCGGTGCGTTGCGACGCCAACCGCGCAGTCAAACCAGCAATGGCGCTGTGCGTGTGAATGAGATCGGGCGGATGCGCTGCAATGAGAGCCACCAAACCTTGCACCGCAGGCCACAAGCGCCAAGGCAACAAAGACTCGACCATTTGTGGCAAAGGACACACGGTGATGCCCAAAGCCGTTAACTGTTGTGCCAGCACCGAGCCTTCGGTGGGCCCACCAATGACCACCGTGAAATGGATGTCGTTGCGCAAGGCTTCGCACAAAGCCAACACATGCGATTGCGCACCACCTGCTTCACCTTTGGTGATGACCATCATCACGTGGGGTTTGTGCGGGTTGGTGGATAGAGCTTGGGTTGGATTTGTAGCCTCTGTCGCTGATGAATTTTGCGACTCAGTTTTGGCTTGTACAACTGCGGCCCACGGGCTGTTGCGGCGTGGTTGTGGCTCGACAGTTGCAAGAAGAACCAGCGGATTGGGCTGACCTAAAACTTCCACCTCGATGTTTGTTTCGGTTGCAGTTTTAGTAGCTTCATTATTGGTAGATGCAACTGCTTCAACCGCTTTTTTTACGACCTCATTTGTATCGTTGCTCTCAGCAATCGATTCTTTGGGTTTGCGCTTCGCACGCGGTTTTTTTTCTGCAGGTGCTTTTGCTGACTTGGGTGTAGGGGCGGGTGCAGGTGGCAGTTCGTCGCCAAACAAAGAAAGCGTGCCGTCGTCGGTGTTTTTCATAGGGGTGTGTCAAAACCTTGTGGGTTCATCGATTGCCATCGCCATGCGTCGATGCACATGCGATCTAAATTTAATTTGGTTTGCCAGTTCAACACTTGTTTGGCCAAGGTGGCATCAGCCAAGCATTGCGCCACATCACCAGGCCGACGCGCCACCACGCGGTGTGCAATTGGCACTTGGTTGACGCGCGCGAAGGTGTCGACCATTTGCTGCACGCTCACGCCTTGGCCTGTTCCTAAATTGACGGTCAGCAATTTGGGTTGGTCAAGGGCATTCAAGGCGGCCAGATGGCCTGCGGCCAAATCCATGACATGCAAATAGTCGCGCACGCCGGTGCCATCAGGTGTGTCGTAATCGTTGCCAAAAATTTGCAAATACTCGCGCTGCCCCAAGGCCACTTGTGTGATGTAGGGCATCAAATTATTAGGGATGCCGTTGGGTGCTTCGCCCAGCAAACCACTGTCGTGTGCGCCCACAGGATTGAAGTAGCGAAGGATGGCAATTGACCAGCGCGGGTCAGCGGCGTGCAGTTCACGCAGGGCGTCTTCGCACATGAGTTTGGTGCGGCCGTAAGGGTTGGTGGCAGTGAGTGCCGCGGTTTCAGGAATGGGCACCACCGCTGGGTCGCCATACACGGTGGCAGAAGAACTGAAAACAATGCGCCGCACATTGGCACGGTCCATGGCTTGCAACAAATGGATGGTGCCGCTCACGTTGTTTTCAAAATAACGCAAGGGTTGCGCCACCGACTCGCCGACGGCTTTGAGCCCCGCAAAGTGGATCACACCTGCAAACGCATACTTGGCAAACACTGCATCAAGCGCCTTGGCGTCGCGAATGTCGGCTTCAACAAATTCAATCGGGCTGGCGTGAAGCCGAGCCAGGCGATCGAGCACTTTGCGGCTGCTGTTGCAAAGGTTGTCCAAAATGACCACAGGTTGCCCTGCTTGCGCCAAGGTCACAACGGTGTGCGAACCAATAAAGCCGGTACCGCCTGTAATAAGAATGGGTGAAGTCATAACACCGCAATTATCCTCTGCAACCTACATGCAATCGCCCTAAAATAACGTTTGGCTTATGTGGCGGCAAATTTAGTGCGCAACAAGTCAGTTTTCTATTTTTTACTCTTTTTTAGTACTCCATGAAACGTCAATCCAACTCCCAAACCGCTCAGCATGGCGGCGCTCAGTCATGCATTGCCTTGATCGATGCCCGTTTTTTGGCGTGGCTGCAAGGCCAGTCTGACTCGGGTCAGTCGCAAAACCGCCAACAGCTCGGCAATTTGCTGGTCAATGCACTGGCACACAACGGCTTAGAGCTCAACCTGCGTCGTATTTATTGGTACAGCGACACACCAGACGAACAAGCGTTCGATGGCCAGATCAGCCGTGCGGTGTTGCCCCACAGCCAAGACGGTGGTGTGTCGATGCTGCGCGCCATGGGGGCAGATTTGAAACGATTGTCTGAACGCGGTGCCGCAGAGCATTTGCTGGTGGGCAGCGATGACGAACGTTTGTTGACCTTGATTGACGAGGCGCAGTTGCACGGCGTGTGCGTGCATTTGTTGGCCGATGAGGCCGCGCGCAACATGCAGCAGCTCAACCGCGAGGATCCCGGTTGGGCACGTTTGCTGTTGCAAGCCGACCACCGTGTGGTGTTGGGTGCACAAGCGGCGGCGCGCGAAAGTGGTGCATCGCGTCACAGCAATTCGATGCATGCGGTGCCCAGCATCGACCCTGAACAATTGCGTGAGCAACTCAGCACCGTGATTCAAACTTGGTGGGACGACGAGCCTGAAGACCTGCGCGAAGAATTGCGCGAAGAGTTGCAAAACACTCGCGGCATTCCACAAGAGGTGGATCGCCAGTTGTTGTTGGGTGTGCGTCGCGTGCTAGAACGTGCGTTGAGTTTTCAAGAGAAAAAACTGTTGCGCGAGATGGTGCGTGAACGTGTGTTGGGCCCGCAAGCAGCGCAGGCGTCGACCGAGTTGCAACCCGAGCACGTTGATTAAACTCTGTCGATGATGCGCTAGCGTCCTCTCGAGATGCTGCTGTTCACAGCAGCATTAGACTCTGTCGTTTTTTGTAGAGCGTGAACATGAACCCTCTGTCATCTGCCGAAATCTTGGCCCAGGCCTTGCCCTACATTCGCAAGTTTCATGGCAAAACCTTGGTCATCAAATACGGCGGCAACGCCATGACCGACCCCGCTTTGCAAAAAGCATTTGCCGAAGACGTGGTGTTGCTCAAACTGGTGGGCATGAACCCTGTGGTGGTGCATGGCGGTGGGCCGCAGATTGAAGGCTTGTTGCAGCGCTTGGGCAAAAAAGGCGAGTTCATTGAAGGCATGCGCGTGACCGACGCTGAAACCATGGAAGTGGTGGAGTGGGTGTTGGGCGGCGAGGTGCAGCAAGACATCGTGGGCTTGATCAACCAAGCGGGTGGCAAAGCCGTGGG
>JACCDH010850884.1_pt1 | contig 11711 bp, 10 predicted proteins | sample 7442481 | NCBI WGS metagenome assembly JACCDH01 (sample SAMN15323433, study PRJNA562643) | freshwater metagenome | isolation source: river surface water | place: USA:Blue River Watershed | collected 2017-08-15 | reverse complement strand
TCGCTTTTCATTAATAACCGAGTGAGGTAAAGCATTGTATAACTTTTACCACAACCAGTTGCTCCAAAATAGGTTCCCCCTTTACCATTTCCTTCCGGCTTTTGAGCCACTTTTATATTGTCATACAGAGCTCTTGCGGCATAGTATTGCGGATAGCGACAGACAATTTTTTCGTTTTTCTTCGAACTATCAGGTATATAAATAAAATTTCGAATGATATCTCTTAATCTGGTTTTATCAAACATACCTTGAATAAGCGTAAACATACTATCGATGCCGTCCACCTCTTTCGCTAAGCCTGCAACTCTTCGCCAAGCATAGAAAAAATCATACGGCGCAAAAAATGAACCTGATTTATTATTCACGCCATCACTGATAACGCAAAATGCATTGTATTTAAAAAGTTCAGGGATATCTCTGCGGTAACGAACCGTTAATTGTTTGAAAGCATCATGAATAGTCGCTTCTTCACGGATGGCACTTTTAAATTCAAACACAACCAAAGGTAAGCCATTAATATAAACGATACCGTCTGGAATGCGCTTTTCTAAACCCAAAATCTCTAATTGATTGACAAATTTGTATATATTATTGTCAGTTCCATACACTACCTTATCCTCTGCCACTATGGAAAGAAGTTGCTCAACTTCAGGTTGGCGGTGATTATTTAATCCTGAAAAATCAATTAACTGAATGTAAATGTCCTTTTGACTACGGTCCTCTCTTTTAAGAATAAAACCATCGGAAAGTAGTTGCAAAAATGTCTTATTACTTTCATACAAATCAGTAGCTGAAAGCGATTTGAGCTGAAGAATAATAGATTTGATTTCATTTACGGTAATGCCTTGACCAGCGTATTGAGTTAAGAGAAAAGATTGTAAATCTTCTTCAATCAACACTTCTTCTGGCTTACGGGTTAGGGTAATTCCTAAGTGGTGAGGGAAGCCTTCTTGCCCTAGCAATTCCGTAAATGCCTTCTCTAATTTTTCTTCGGTGAATTTCATGCAATTCTTAATAGCAATTTTTCAAAACATTTCGCAATATCATTTTCATCCGGAATTGGTCGGTATGCTAAAGCGGTAAGTTCCGTTTGATATTTCGTCTTTAATTGTTTCCAGACGATTGGGAAACCAGTAACCAAGGGAGATTCTGAAACTGATTTAGTTTGCCACCCAAGTGGTTCTTCAAACATTTCTTGGTCGTGTTGAAGTATGTCGTCAAATTGTTTCTTAAATGAATCCGATGCAACAAATTCAATGCAAGCGGGATTGTTCATTAAATAATACAAATCATAAAAGTGCCTTATCTTTTCAGAAATACTTTCAACCGTATTTTCCTTAAATGAAAATCGAATTAACGATGCCATTTTTTCCAATATCGTTTGTTCTTTGCTTAATACATTTACCTTGAAAGAATGAAGATCATATTGCTCAATGTATTTCTCATTTTTTGTTTGTATCAAAAAATCAAATACCATACTTTTTATGGGAAATCGTTTATAAGGGAAAGGATTAGCAAACGAATTTATTTCAACAAGGAGTTTATTGTTTTTATTGGCTTTTTCAATGGTAATATATTCAAAAACCGATTTTCGGAATCTTGAACCTTTACTCGTTACACCATCCATTTGTAGGTTGGTCAAGTCAGGTGTAATCTCTTTTTCAATAGTCCGAATGATCTTTTTAATTTCATTGCCGGTCTTACCCTTGTCGTTTATGATAGCAATATCAACATCTTCAGAAAACCGTTCAATTAAATTGTATGCTTTCGATAATGATGTGCCACCTTTAAAGACAGATTCATCAACATATTTACTTTTTGCCAATCGGCTTAATACTAATGTTATCCAGTAATCTTTTTCTACAAATTCGAACTTGACATCCAAGTGCTGAGATGCAGCCCTTAATGTGTCTGAAAACAATTTTACATCTTGGTGTAGTTTCATCGTATATTCCATTTTTCTGAGGTGGATAATACGTTTGCGACACCAGCTAATCTATATTTAGTGATTGGGTTTAGTGACTTGAAAAGAGATTCTGTTGTTTTATCTTGTTTTAATTGATCTACCAAAGCGCCCAATAATGCCCGTGTAGCTGGAGGATATTTTAATGCTAAACGAACCAAGGTATTGATTTCTTTGTCCGTCAGGTTCTTGATTATAGCTAAAAATCGCTTGCAGGATCCTTCTATATTGGCATCAGGTATTTTTTTGATGTAGCGAATCGCATCTAGGATCTGCAACAATGGAATATTTTCTTTGGTAATGATATTTTTTTGGTGTATGAAAGCAATGGTATAGCGTTCTCTTTTAAAATTGGGGCGAATCTGATTTTTACCTATCTGTATGGTATTGCTTACCTGAGTGCTTAAGCCCAATTGATTGTAAATACTGTACCCTGTGAGGTATCCAGTGATTTTACCATCTTCCTCGAGTAAATCTTTGACGACTTGCGCTTGGTTCGGTTGAATCTTACCAAAAGGCGTATTTTCAGCTTTGTAATATTTACCCTTGGAAAGTTTGGTGATTTTTCCAGATTCCACCATTCGATTTAGTGCTTTTATTACCGCTTCCTTCTGGTTCACCTCAGTGGTAAAGTCTACATAGGTGAATACATATCCCTTAGGAAGTCGATCAATCGTAAGTGCTATGTATTCAGCTGTTTTCATTGGTTTTATTATCGTTCAAAGATAATTTATTTGTCCAGTTTATTTACAAAATAACTGGACATTTTAATTGCTAGATTTTGGTTTACAAAACCTGAAATATCCATTTTTGAAACTAATTAAGAAAATGCCGTTTTTGATTTTTTTTAGAAGACTATCAACTAGTCTAAATTAATGTGGACGTCATACAACTTTGAATTATCCTTGATTTCAATTGCTTTATTAATATAATAATCGAAATCATTTTCAATTATAAATTCATGCCATTTAACTGTTTTGATAAATGAAGGTTCATCATTTTTTAATATTTGTGTGCTGTTACATACTCTAATATCTTTTTCAAGAATATTAAACATGTTATCTCCAAGTATCTTGAAAAGTTGTCCATAAAAATGTGTAACACAATTACAGTCTGGATTATTTCTGTAATACCAATCATAACTTTCTGTTTCATCAGGCAAAACAACACCTAAAACAGCATTCCTTTGTTTTGTGTTTCCTCCAGTAGGTACTACGCGCAATGAATAAGAAACTTCCCAAGGAATCCATTGATCATTTTCTAATATTGATGGGTCCTTCATACCTTTAGAAATCAATACAATAGTTACACTACATTGTCTAATCCGATTCTTTAAAAGGGTTTCAATTTTTTGGTCGGAAAATTCATCTAAACTTTCTCCATCTCTTTCTCCTAAATTAATATGCTCTTTACCAATTTTGTTTTGGAGGAAATCTACATAATCTCGAACCCGAGTTTTACGATTGTTCAAGGTCATTTTTCCGTCAATGTCCTCATAAAAATAATCTTTTAGATTAGCGACCTGCTCATCCTTGTATTTGTATGAAACAAACACTTTCTTTCCCATTCTTAGATATATTTACGTCTAATATCAATTGCCTTTTCAACCAAACCTGAAATATTATTTTTGATATCATCATAAACATATTTGCTTGTTCCATAACTAGATTCAAAAACAGGAATATGATTATCAAGTGGATTATTTCCTTTTAATGATTGTTTGCCAATTACATCTTCTAACTTATGAATATAGATGCCACACACAGCTTTCCCTAATTCCCACGCTCTATTAATTTCATATTTGACCCACTTTCTGTCACTTGTTTTTTCTCCAATTAAAACAACTAAGCATGATTTATCCTTCAAATTGTCATCAATCCATGCTTTAATTGTTGCATCACTTTTACTTTTAACTTCTTCCCATTTGTTCCCATTTACTGGTTTATCTCCTTCTACAGCACCTATATTTCGAACCTGACCAGCTCTCCAATTGTCATTATCAAAATGAAAGCTACAAAACACCTTTCTAGTCATAATTTTATATTTTATCAATTAAAAATTTCTGAAACAATGACATATATCCGTAATCATTTACGAATCTCTCGTTTTTCAATTCTTCTGGTAAAAGATTATCATAAACAATTTTAGTTGCTGCACCCGTGCTAGCAATTGGGAGAAGAAGAGCATTAGGATGATATTCTCTAAACATATTATATTCAACTTCAATACCATCCATCCCTCCAATAAATATGGCTGCGTCAAATTTATTCTCAGAAAACATTCTATTTCTCATATGTTGAATACTTGAAGGGATATCTCCTAAATTTTCTGTCAAAATTACATTCTCGAACTTGTTATTGTCTACAGGAAACATCTCTTTAAAATACTCAGATTGATAAAGAATTACATTGGCTTGAATTTTATTTTGTAACCCCATTTTATTCAAAACAAAATATATCAAAGGAGTAATTGAAGGATGTCCCCCCCAAATAATTCTATGTTTTGGTAAAACTACAGTTGTTAAAGCTATGACTGCATCACGAATTGCAATTATATCTGCCGTTTCAATATATTTTAAATCTCTTTCTGGCAAAGGTATACTAGCAGAAAGAAATATATTTTTTATTTCGTTAGTAACCATGTTCGAAAATCTTGTTTTTTTAATGTTTTTATATCTTTTTGAAAATTATCATTTAACCAGTCTAGATGGTTAATCCATTTTTCTCTAATTCTTAGGTCATCATAAATTAATCTAATTGCAACATCATTATGTCTGTACAATTCTTTTTTAATTTCAGCTGTTTGACAACTAGTTGATTGTGGTATACCAATTGTAGGTATATAAACTATCCTTTTACCACTTGGTAAATCTTCAGTTAAAAACTTTTCAGGTTGAACAACAACTTCTCTACCACATTGCTCCGCAATATTTCTGAATTCTGTTATTAAACTGTCTTGACGGGAAGCTAAGTTTCGTGCTCTAACAGATTCTACTTTTTGTACTATTTCTCCAACTATGTCATCTATCAATTTTGATTCACTTTTGTTATTGTATATATTATTTACAAAGTGATTTTCTTTTAAAATCATAGGATAGCTAATAAGTGAGGCTGAATCAAGATTTCGGATATTATGATTAGGCCAAACTAATTGAACAATACCAATTTTTTTAGTTCCCGCTTCAGCAAATTCCTCTTTACACCAATGACTTTCTAAAAACTCTGGAGTGTTTAATAAAACTATTACATCGCAATCTGTCATTCTATGCCATAACTCATCTTGGAATGGCTCTCCTTTACCAATTGTATGTGTATCTAGAAAAACATCATAATTAAAAGATTCAAGCGCTTCATATAGTTGTATTGCTACTGAAGTTGATTCTGTTCTTCTGTAGCTTATGAAAATTTTTCTTGTATTTCTTAATAGTTCGAAAGATTCTAAAATATAATTAGCGATTCTATCAATTTCAGTTTCTTTAAATAGTAAACCATTTTGATTTCCAAGAATATCAGGAATTTCTTTGCTAAAAGAATCCTCATCATCACTAAAATGTAATGGTAAAATCATCGTACCCTCTTTTATTAATTTTTGAGTTATATCGAGATCTTTATAATTACCATTTATATCGCCAAAATAAACACCAAATGAAGGTTGATTTCCTCGATATTCTCTGTTTATATTTTTTGCTTCGATTATTTTTAAAATAGAATTAGGAAGACCTAAATCACTAATTTTTTGAAACAATTTTTCAATTATAAGTCTTTTTGAGGGTACGTCAGTTCCTAATAAAAGTAATTGGTATTTATATTGCATATTTAGTTTATTTCAAAAAATCCATGTCTCATTTACTAGAAACATGGCATATTAGGTATTTTAACAATTTACCAATTTACTCCACAGTCGTCATCCTCGAAAGTAACAATGCTTTCAGTTCAGTTAATTTTTGTATTTCTAATGATTTCGTTTTAATAAGTTCAAAAACTGGCGTAGTAGCAATTTTGAACTTTTCATTTATCGATTCTTCGGGAACTACAATTTTCAAACTTCTAAAATCTGATTTACTGATTTCTAAAAAAGTACTTCCTGATGCTAAGTTGATAATTTCTTCAATCTGGGTATTTATCCAACAATAGAGATAGAAAATATTTAATTCTTTTGTTGGAACCAATGTTATGAAACCTTGATTTGTTGTTGCCTCAGAAGTGTTTATAGCTAATTTTCCGATTGTGGCTCTGCTTGTCATCATCAGGCAATTCGCTGGAAACAACTTTGCGGAACTTTTATTTAATCCTATTTGGGTTATCTTATTTGATGAATCACAAATAAAGACGGAATTATTATTTGAGATGTCTGTTGGTGAGTACCATGTAATATCTCCATCTTTCCAGTATTCCCCACTTTCAGTTGATGGTGTTCCGCCCCCTAGTGTCTCAACTTCTTTTCCTATTAATGAAGTCCTCCATCCCTCAGGCAAATTCTCCAAATCAATCCCTTCAACAAACCATTCCCTATAAATCGTCTGTGCCGTTTCTTCTAATTTTTGTATCAGTTGTTGGTTTAGGGCTATACGGTTTTGGATGACGTTGTGTTCTTTTACGATTTCTCGCTGTTTGTCAATGTGGGGGATGGGTAAAAGTGTATTGCACATTTCTTCCCAATCAAAAATTTCTCTTGCACTTCCGTGGCTTTTAAACCGTGCATAGCGGTCAAACTCAGGTCTGCGAAACCACATCATCAAATATTCAGGGTCAAGCTCACTGCAGTCTTTTACTTCAAAAGGAACATAAGCCTGAGAAATTAAAGCTTTGTCAAAATCATCGAATAAGGCAATGGTAATTTTATCGCCGTTTCTTGATGTTACAGGGCCATAAGCAAACTGGTTTCTTTCAATGATTCTGTAAGTTGACATATCCGTTCCAATTGTGTTGGCAATGGAAGGGATAAACTTTTTCTGAATACTTAAACCCAACAGAGGCAAATTGCCTAAGTCATTATTTCGCCCAGCTACCGGCTGAATGTATTTGCCAAGAGGTCTATAATTTGATTTCATACCCCAACTCTTTAAATATGTTTAGTAAATCATTTTTGCTTTCGGCTTCAACTTTCAGCAAGTCAGCAAATTCACTTTTTAAGGCGTTCATTTTCTCGTCAAAGTCAATGTTCTCGTCACGGTTTACAAACTCAATATATTTGCTCGGCACCAAGGAGAAATCTTTTTTCTCTATTTCGTCAAACGAAGCGGAATAGAAAAACTCAGGAATGTTTTCAATTTCCTTGGTCTGCCACAAGTGATAAGTGCTTACTACTTTTTGAATATCATCATCTGAAAATTGAGTGTATTTCTTTTCAAACGGTTCACCCATTTGTCGTAAATCCATAAACAGAATTTCCTTTTCTCTGTCACGGTAATTACGAGTTACATCACCAACTTTTTTGCTTTGTGCTTTCTTGTTTTTGTTTACAATCCAAAGTGTAACACTGATGTCTGTGGTATAAAACAGATTTCGCGGTAAAACCAAAATAGCTTCAACTAAATTATTTTTGATTAATTCTTTACGTATTTTGTACTCTTCTCCTCCGCCGCTTAATCCACCGTTTGCTAAGATAAAACCTGCAATTCCATTGTCTGAAAGTTTGGAAACCATATTCAAAATCCAACCATAGTTAGCGTTGCTTTTGGGAGGTACATCATAGCCTCTCCACCGTGGGTCGTCTTTCAATTCATTTTCGGCACGCCAATCTTTTTGATTGAAAGGCGGGTTTGCCATAATATAATCGGCTTTTAGGTCTTTATGTTGGTCATCGGCAAAGGTATCGGCAGCTTTTTCACCAAGATTACCACTAATGCCTCGAATAGCAAGGTTCATCTTTGCCAGTTTGTAAGTAGTATTGGTGTATTCCTGCCCGTAAATAGAAATCTCCTTGTTGTTACCATTATGTGCCTCAATAAACTTGATGGATTGAACAAACATACCACCCGAACCACAAGCAGGGTCATAGATAATACCTTTATAAGGCTCAATCATTTCGGCAATCAGATTAACAATGCTTTTGGGAGTGTAAAATTCTCCTTTGCCTTTTCCTTCTGCCAATGCGAATTTTGAGAGGAAGTATTCATAAACCTTACCAACAACATCTTGCTTAGGATCTATAGTGGTATCAATATCGTTGATTGTATCGAGCAATGAAGCTAATTTGGTTACATCTAAACCTAAACGAGAAAAGTAATTATCTGGCAGTGCACCTTTTAATGCTTTGTTGTTTTTCTCTATTGTATGTAAAGCTGTGTCAATGAGTAGCGCGATGTCATTTTGTTTGGCTCTTTTTATCAGATAACTCCATCGGCTAGTTTCTTCTAAAAAGAATACATTGCTCATATTGTAGAAGTCAGCCATCTCAATATACTTCTCTTTGCCATCTGTAATTAGCAACGCGCGGTGTTGTTCAAACTTATCACTAGCAAATTTTAAGAAAATTAACCCTAAAACTACGTGCTTATACTCAGCTGGCTCAACGCTACCTCTCAATTTATTCGCCGCTTCCCATAGGGTGACTTCAATTGCTTTCTCCTTAATTTCTTTCTTCTGCTTTGCCATTTATTATTGTCAATATTTAAAATTATTTCAATCTGCTAAGTTAAGTTTAAATTGCTCTTTGTCATATTCATGCTTACACATAGAAAGCTTTTTTGATTTTGTAAATGAGCAATTTATATGGACTCAGTTATATTCTTGTAGAAAAACCCTGTAATGATAAGAAACAAAAAAATCAAATAAACCTGCTATTTCTTACAGGTGCTATTGTAAACTATTTTTCTAATTTATTTTTGTTGATAATTATGTTAGATGAGATTGAAGTCTAGTTTGTATAATATTTAAAGGTGATGCAATTGCATTCACATATTGAAAATTACCGTCTCTTTTATTATCTATTGAGAGTTGAACTGGACAGGCTTCACTTTGGATTGCGTTTACTTTAAATTTATCATTCTTGTTATCAAAAAAAACATAAGGTGCTCCAGAAGAACCGAATCTGAAATATCCCTTAATCAAATAACGAGCTCCTTCAAAAGTATAATTTCCCCCAAATGTATCTGGGAAAATTCCAAAATGCTCTAAATAACCTTCAATTTGTGCCTTATTAATCAGTTTTCCTACTTCACTATTAGGAGAACTTTGCAAACAATATATATTAGGCTGATTGTCGTTTAACAAAGAGAAATCGACCTCAATGCCTGGAAGACGATTTATGACATCTTGATGAGTATTTACTATTTTATATAAGGCTATATCTTCGTTATAATATGCTTCTACTAGCTCAACTTCAACTAAAAATGTATGTCTATTAATTGCTGGTTCGTGGAAGTATGTACATTGGTTAAAATGTCCTGTTAATGTTGCGTCATCATAAAATAGATTGTTATTGAATTGTATAATTAGAAATGGTTTGCAAATATTCCTATGTGTCAATTGTAGCCACCTTGTGTCGAAATTTATTTGCTTTAATGTGTCAACTATTTTTTGAACGTCAGCTTGATTAATAATATTAATGTATCTTTTATTGGCCTGGAAATCTAATGGATAACAATCATTAAACAATTGTGTCTGTTCATCATTCAAATGCGGTAAGATATCTGTTTTAAATATTGCATTGTCAATTGATTTAAATAATAAAGCTTCTGACTTGATGTTATGTGCGACTGAGAGAATAAATCCGTTGCCAATATGAAAAGCACAGATATTATTGTCAAAATGCCTTCTGTCTGGTTCTTCTGAATTATGTATCCACATGAGTCTGAACAAGGGTGAAGTCTGTTCATTTGTTAATTCCAATTGTCTTGTTAGCATATTGATTTCGAATTAAAATACCTTATCACGTTTTCGAGCATGGTTCTTATTAAGCTAGATATGTGTTAATCTCTGCACAAAGTCGATTAATTGTGACTACATGCTTTTCATTTATTGTTTTACCTCCATAATCAATTAATCCTTCAATATTTTTGTCAGGTTTATCTCTTACGTCATCTGTAGGAATATTTTTAAATATATAGTTTTTGAATTTTTGCACTAGGCTTGGAATGAGATGGCTTTTATTATTATCAAAAATTACAGCAACTTTTTTAAACCCTAAATCAGAAAGCATCGTGACAACCTTATCTGTATTGTCAGCACCACCCACTCCCCAACCATAAAAATCACCGTTAAGCTGAGTCCCGATTTTATCAAAAACTAAGTTTAAAAATATTACGTCTTCTTGCCCTTCAACGAGAATGATTTTATCATCAAGGAAGAATATTTCTCTAGCATCAAGTCCAAGAATATGAGGGTTGTTCAAGTTATTTACTAACGAGAGAATCGCAGTCCCTGTAGCTTGCTGCAATTCATATATTTTAGTTCCAGTAAATTCTTTAACAGTTCTTGAAATCATTCCTCCATTCGCTAATGAAGTCCAACTGATGAAGTATGGAGAATGCGTTAAAATTACTATTTGTCTTGTTTCAGAATATTCCAAAATAAGATGCATTAGCTTTCTCTGAAGAGATGGGTGTAGAGAAAGTTCAGGTTCGTCGATAACAATAAAGTCATTATCGTTACTATCATACAAAGTGTCTACGATTGTGAAAATACTTAAAAGTCCTTCGCCAGTTCCGTCGCTGTTGTGGAACGAACCATTATAATTAAACTTCAAATAATAGTTCCCACTATCTGATTGCTCAATAACCCAACTCGGAACCACTCCTAATACTTTTTCTAAAACAGAATTAAATTCTGCTTGATTTTGTTGAATACTAAATAAACGCCAAGCAAAGCTGTCAAACTGTGAACCTCTGACTGCGGAAAGCTCAGAACTATTAATATATTGGTCTCGGCTCCAAATATTTTTACCAAAAAAAGGTGAGAATGTCCTTCTTGAAGGAAGTGTCATGATTTTTACATTATCTTTATTTAATCCACTCTCAAGAAAACTAGTTTCACTTCCACCATTTACTGTTGTTTTTAGTACAATAGAAGTTCCATCATTTTTACTCAATTTAATTTCGACTTTATCACCAGCAACTTTATTTCTTCTTCCTTCAGTAAAACTTGGTGGATTATTTTGAGAAATAGCTCTGAAAGATTCATATATGGTTGACTTCCCAGAATTATTTGGACCAACTATGCTGGTCAATCCACTTCCTTTATTGCCGTTTGGTTTTGCAAGGTTTAAAGTCTGTTTGTCGCCATAACCGCGAAGTCCTTTTATTTCAATTTTACTATAACTCATTTTTGTCTGTTTATTTTATAGAGTGATCTAGCCCTGTTTGCAATATCGTCAAGACCGCCTTCGTTCAACTCAATTATAACCAAAAAATCATAAGTTTAAATCACAAATTGATTTCTTAATTCCACAATTCATTTACAGTAGAATGAATAAAGAACATAAAAATTCATCAAACCAATTCCACCTCCCCCGGCATTCCCCTAACTATCCGCTCCACCGGCTCCATACTATTCACTTCCACACTTAGCAACCACGAGCCGTCTTTTTGTTCAGTCAGAAAATCAGCCGTTGCCGGATAATCATCTTTTAAGAATAACATGGCGCGCATGCTTAATTTCAGTTGGATGGAGAACTTCTCTCCTGAATCATTAAATCCAAAGACGTCTGGGTTTAAAAGCTGGTGTAGTTCTTTAAATTTAACGATTTCCGTTAAATTTTCAATAGATCCCATCCGCTCCAGTTTGAAATACTTGTTCTGTTTTGACTC
>JACCDH010361296.1_pt1 | contig 11711 bp, 11 predicted proteins | sample 7442481 | NCBI WGS metagenome assembly JACCDH01 (sample SAMN15323433, study PRJNA562643) | freshwater metagenome | isolation source: river surface water | place: USA:Blue River Watershed | collected 2017-08-15 | reverse complement strand
GTTCGCTACTTTGTTCACCTAACAAGTGTGCCAGACTCGTTGTCGTGACCAGACTCATTCTTGCCTCGACTTCGCCAGCCCGCCTCAAGGTGCTGCGCGACGCCGGAATCGAGCCGATCACCATCGCCCCAGAGGTTGACGAAGACGCCGTCGAAGAGCGTGCCATCGCCACGGGTTTGATCACGAACACCAAACAGGTGGTCGAAGTTCTGGCCAAGGCCAAGGCCGAGGCGGTAGCCGCCAGACCAGAAGCAGCCGGTGCCCTAATTCTCGGATGCGATTCTCAACTCGACCTTGATGGCGAGTCACTCGGCAAGCCACACGAGCCAGCCGTGGCAATCGAGCGCTGGAAGCGCCTTCGCGGAAACACCGGAACGCTCTACTCGGGTCACTGGCTGATCGATAACCGTGACCCTCGCCCAGGAGTCATGCCACCGGCATCCGGTTTGGTTTCAGGCACCAAGGTGCACTTCGCCAACATTTCAGACGCCGAGATCGAGGCCTACGTCGCAACCGGCGAGCCACTCAAGGTGGCCGGCGCATTCACCATCGACGGTCTGGGCGGGGCATTTCTCACCAGCATCGAAGGTGACGCACACACCGTGATAGGAATCTCACTCTCGGGCTTGCGCGAACTGAGCCTGCGCCTCGGTGTCGAGTACACCTCGCTTTGGAACCGCATTTAGAAGCCCAAACCACGCTTTTTGCCAATAGGCTTGACGATTATGACTGTTGCACAGAAGAAAATCACCAAGGTCCTAATCGCTAACCGCGGTGAAATCGCCGTTCGTATCGCCCGTGCAGCCCGCGACAGTGGCATCGCCTCGGTAGCCGTCTATGCAGACCAAGACCGCGATGCAATGCACGTCAAACTTGCCGATGAGGCCTATGCACTGAACGGCACCACCGGCCCAGAAACCTACCTCGTTATCGAGAAAATCTTGGATGTCGCGAAGCGCTCTGGCGCCGACGCGGTTCACCCCGGCTATGGTTTTTTGGCCGAGAACGCCGACTTCGCTCGCGCCGTAATCGCTGCCGGATTGATCTGGATCGGCCCAAGCCCAGATGCCATTGAGCGTTTGGGTGACAAGGTTTCAGCCCGTCACGTCGCCGAGAAGGTTGGCGCACCGCTAGCTCCAGGCACCATCAACCCGGTTTCGGGCGCAGAAGAGGTCCTCGACTTCGTCAAGATTCACGGCCTTCCGGTTGCCATCAAGGCAGCTTTCGGTGGTGGCGGTCGCGGCATCAAAGTTGCCTACAAACAAGAAGAAGTTCAAGAACTTTTCGAGTCGGCAACCCGCGAGGCGATAGCAGCCTTCGGTCGCGGTGAATGTTTCGTTGAGAAATACCTCGAGAAGCCTCGCCACGTTGAAACCCAGTGCCTCGCCGACGCATACGGCAACGTGGTTGTCGTGTCGACCCGCGACTGCTCACTTCAGCGTCGCCACCAGAAGTTGGTCGAAGAGGCTCCGGCCCCGTTCTTGACCGACGATCAAATCAAGCGCCTCTACGACTCGTCAAAAGAGATCCTCAAAGAAGTCGGCTACCAAGGTGCCGGAACCTGTGAATTCTTGGTCGCCCAAGACGGCACCATCTCGTTCCTCGAAGTGAATACTCGTCTTCAGGTTGAGCACCCGGTTTCAGAAGAAGTCACCGGACTCGACCTTGTTCGCGAGCAATTCCGCATTGCCGAGGGTGGCAAGCTCGAATACGGCGACCCAGAGGTGCGCGGTCACTCGTTCGAGTTCCGCATTAATGGCGAGGATGCTGGGCGCAACTTCATGCCGGCCCCTGGCCCGGTTCACACGTTCAAAGCGCCGAGTGGCCCAGGTGTTCGCGTAGACACCGGTATCGAATCTGGCGACGTAATCTCAGGATCATTCGACTCGATGGTTGCCAAGCTAATCGTGACCGGAGCAACCCGCCAGCAGGCACTCGAGCGTAGCCGTCGTGCACTTGCCGAAATGGCCGTCGAAGGTTTGCCAACCGTTCTTCCGTTCCACCGCAAGATTGTGAACGACCCAGCCTTCATCGGCGATGAGGCTGCCGGCAAGTTCGGCATCTACACCCGCTGGATCGAAACCGAGTAGGTTAACGACATTCCAGCCTGGAACGGCATTGCTGAAGACGGCACCGAACCTGCTGAACGTTCGAGCGTGACCGTCGAAGTTGGCGGCAAGCGCATCGAAGTGTCGTTGCCATCGCACCTGGGAATCTCTGGCGGAGCATCCAAGACCACCAAGGCACCCAAGCGCAAAGGCACCGGTGCGGTAAGCGGCGGAGGTCAGAGCGGCAACTCGATCAAGGCACCGATGCAGTCGACCGTTGTGAAGATTGCTGTCGAAGTTGGCCAAGAAGTGGCCGAGGGTGAACTGGTTGTTGTGCTCGAAGCCATGAAGATGGAGCAGCCGCTGACGGCTCACCGTGCCGGCAAGGTCAAGGCTATTGCTGGCAAGGTCGGCGAAACCGTGCCTGCTGGAACCGTGCTGCTTGAGTTCGAGGCATAAGCCCACTTTCGGTTGTCGCTACCAGCAGGTAGCGTTGGGTCTATGAACTCATTCACACTTGCCGACCTCACCTCGATAGTGGTCAACCTCGTTCTCATCGTCATCGCAATCTTTTTGCTGGCCGCATCTTTCAAAGTTGTGAACCAGGCCACAGTTGCAGTGGTCACCATGTTCGGTAAGTACCGTCGCGTTCTTCGCCCAGGTCTAAACATGCTGATTCCGTTTATCGAGCGAATCAACCGCGTTGTTCCGATTCAGAACCGCACCGAACAACTTCAGTTCAAGACCATCACCAACGACCAGGCCGTGGTTTACTTCACCGCCACAGTCATCTTCTCGGTGAGCGACCACGAACCAGAAACGGTCAAGACGGTAGCCTTCAAGTTCATCGACGAAAAGTCCTTCGACATCGCGCTACTGAGTGCGGTTGAGGCTTCGGTTCGCGAGTTTGTAGCAACACGTCTGCAGTCTGAGGTTTTGGGCCTTCGCGGCGAAATCGTGAACCACGCCAAGTCGACTCTCGACGAGCAGCTATCGGGCTGGGGTTACACCGTTATCGACCTTCAAATCACCGAGCTTTCGTTCGACAAAGAAGTCACCGACTCGATGGCCCGCATCGTGGCAGCCACCAACCAGAAGATCGCTGCCGAGGCCGAAGGTCAGGCTCTTCTCATCACCCGCACCAAGGCCGCCGAGGCCGAGGGTGCCGCTATTCGCATTGCCGCCGAGAACGAGGCAACCGCTGCTCGTCTGCGCGGTGAAGGTTTGGCGATGTTCCGCAAGGCGCTTGCCGAGGGCTTCGGCGAATCTGCCGAGCTGCTCGAAAAGCACGGTCTAGACCCAGCTCTATTGGCGTTCTCGATGTGGACAGAAACCATTCGCGACGCTGCCAAAGAAGGCGCTGGTAACACGATTTTCATTGACGGAAACATCGCCACCGGCGACGACGCAATGCGCCGCCTTCAGGCCATGACCGTGAGCCAAAAGCCAGACGGTGTCAAGAAGAAGAGCTCGACCAACTAGTCGAATCGGCTTTTAGCTAAACGTTCGGAATGTGCAGAGCTCTGGCGGCTTCGGTAATCGAACCGCTGAGCGAAGGGTAAACCGCGAACGTCTTGGCAACCTGGTCGACCGTTAGACGGTTCTCAACCGCCAATGCGATTGGGTAGATCAACTCGGATGCCTTCGGCCCAACGACCACGCCACCGATGACGGTGCCCGAGGTTGAAGCAAAAACCTTGATGAAGCCATCTTCGATGTTCGACATTTTGGCGCGCGGGTTGGCATCGAGCATGATCTTGTGAATCGAGCCCTGCACCTCGCCGGCTTCAATCGCAGCCTGCGACCACCCCACCGAAGCAATCTCTGGCGAGGTGAAAACGTTGGCCGCCACGTTGCGCAGCTGGGTTGGGGCAGCGACATCGCCCATGGTGTGAAACACGGCGGTACGGCCCTGCATGGCGCTAACCGAGGCTAGCGGCAAGAAGTTGGTGCAGTCGCCAACCGCATAAACATTGGCGCGGCTGGTTCGAGCAACACGGTTCACCGCGATGTGACCAGATTCGGTTAGTTCGACTCCAGCCTCTTCGAGACCAAGACCTGCGGTGTTCGGAATAGCACCGACAGCGATGAGAACGTGCGAGCCCTCGATAACGCGACCATCGGCTAGGTGAACCTCGACGCCCTTGCCGGTGTTCACGGCAGACTCGGCACGAGCTTTGCTCAGCACCTGCATCCCGTTCTTTTTGAACACGCTCTCGATGAGGGCGGCGGCGTCTTGGTCTTCGCTCGGCAAAACAGTCTCGCGAGAAGAAACTAGGGTCACCTGGCATCCGAGCCCGCTGAAAGCCGAGGCAAATTCGGCACCGGTCACACCCGAACCAACCACAATCATGTGCTCTGGCAATTCGGTGAGGCCATAGAGGTCAAGCCAGGTGAGAATGCGCTCACCGTCTGGCGCAGCGTTCGGCAGTGTGCGAGGGTGCGCACCGACCGCGACGATGATGGTCTTGGCTTCGATGCGCTCTTGTTCGCCGTCAGCATGGGTGGCAATCACGTGGTGGTTACCGTCGAGGCGACCCGAACCGTTGATGATTCGAACCCCCTGCGAGGTGAGATTGGCGGTCAGTTCACGCGACTGCTCGCGTGCGATGTCGAGAAGGCGTTGGTTAATCGCGCCAAAGTCGATGTCAATCTCAGGAGTGACCGATTTTCCACCCGACTTAAAACGAATACCGAGTTCGGTGGCCTGGCGCACGGCCGAAGCCGCCTCGGCGGTTGCAATCAGTGCCTTAGATGGCACAACGTCGGTGAGCACAGCGCTACCGCCAACTCCTTGGCGCTCGATCAGGGTTACCTGTGCGCCGAGTTGAATACCGGCTAGGGCAGCTTCATAACCGCCTGGGCCGCCGCCAATGATTACGATGTGTTGTTTTTTCTTGACTGAACTCACCCCTCTATTGTGGTGGGTGAATAGACTGAAAAACATGACTAACCCACTCGAAAACCCAACTGCGAACCCTTTTGAGATTGCCCGCGAGGCTGCCGAGCTGATTGCGCAGCGCACCGGAGTGGCAAAACACGACATCGCACTGACTTTGGGCTCGGGTTGGGCCAAGGCTGCCGACCTCATCGGTGAAACCGTGGCGAGCATCAACGCCGCCGACATTCCTGGCTTCTCGGCACCGGTGGTCGAAGGTCACGTTGCCACGATTCGCTCAATCGCCCTGCCAAACGGCAAGCACGCGTTGGTTCTCGGCGCACGCACACACTTTTACGAGGGGCACGGGGTTCGGCGCGTGGTGCACGGAGTTCGCACCGCGGCTGCTGCGGGAGCATCCACGATGATTTTGACCAACGGCGCAGGCGGCCTCAAGACCAGCTGGAAGCCTGGCACCCCGGTTTTGATCAGCGACCACATCAACCTGACCGCATCGAGCCCACTCGAAGGCGCAACCTTTATCGACCTGACCGACCTCTACTCGAAGCGTCTGCGAGACGTGGCTAGAAGCGTGGATGCTGGGCTGGACGAAGGCGTCTACGTGCAGTTTCGCGGCCCGCACTACGAAACCCCGGCCGAGGTTCAAATGGTCAAGCACATGGGCGGCCACCTCGTTGGAATGTCGACCGCACTCGAGGCGATTGCCGCGCGTGAAGCCGGCATGGAGGTGCTCGGCTTCTCGCTGATGACCAACCTTGCCGCCGGAATTCAAGCCACCCCGCTGAGTCACGCCGAGGTGCTCGAGTCCGGTCGCGAGGCAGAAGGCCGCATCAGCGCGCTGCTCGCCGAAATCATCACCAAGCTCTAAGCCGGCCGAACGTGAACGCTGAACTGCTGGCCCAGGCCAAGGCCTGGCACGCCCAAGACCCAGACCCCGAGACGCGCGCAGAACTGGCCGCGCTCATCGCCGCCGAAAACGAGCCCGAGCTGCAGAGTCGCTTCGGCGCTCGCCTGGCATTCGGCACCGCGGGCCTTCGCGGCGAACTGGGAGCCGGCCCGAACCGCATGAACCGCGTGCTCGTCGCGCAAGCAGCCCTAGGCCTCGCGCAATACCTGCTCGAGCACGCCACCGATGAACAGCCTTCGGTTGTGATCGGTTTCGACGGCCGCAAGAACAGCGACATTTTTGCCCAAGACAGCGCCGAGATTATGGCCGGATGCGGCATCCGCGTTTTGCTTTTTGAAACTTATGCACCGACACCTCTGGTTGCATTCGCCGTGAAGCACCTTGGGCTCAGCGCCGGCGTAATGGTCACCGCATCGCACAACCCGCCGAACGACAACGGCTACAAGGTTTATCTCGGTGGCGCTAACGGCGGTTCTCAAATCGTTTCGCCGGCCGACAAGCAGATCGCCGCCCACATCGACCAGGTTGCCCGCGACCTAGAGTTCGGCGACATGCCTCGTGAGACCGACATCGAGTTTGTGGCCGACGAAGTTCGCGCCGCCTATGCCAAAACGGCCACGGATGCTGCCGCAAACCTTGCCGGCGGCAACGCCTCGGCAACCAACGCCGACGCCCTTCGCATCACCTACACGGCGATGCACGGCGTGGGTTGGGGCACCGTCGAACCACTGTTTAGCGCAGCAGGATTCAAGCTCGACGTGGTCGCCGAACAAATCGAGCCAGACGCCACCTTCGCCACCGTGGCTTTTCCGAACCCAGAAGAGCCCGGCGCTATGAATCTGGCATTCGCTAAGGCTCGCGAAACCAACGCGCACCTGATCATCGCAAACGACCCAGACGCAGACCGTTTGGCCATCGGCGTTCCCGACTCAACCAACCCAGATGGTTACCGCCGACTAACCGGCGACGAGGTTGGTCTCATCTTGGGCCACGCAGCCGCAGCGGCAGCCAACCGAACCGGTCGCAAAGGTGCAATCGCCTGCTCGATCGTTTCGAGCTCAGCGCTGGCAGCTGTCGCCACCAAGTTCGACCTAGATTTCAAGCAAACCCTCACCGGTTTCAAGTGGATCGCCAAGGTGCCGAACCTGATTTTTGGTTACGAAGAAGCACTCGGCTATGCCATCGACCCAGGCCACACCCCAGACAAAGACGGCATTTCGGCAGCCCTTGCGATTGCCATGCTCGCGGCCGAACTGACCGCCCAAGGCACCACGCTCGAAGAACACCTTGACGCGCTACGTGCCGAGTTTGGATACTTTGCCAACGGCCAGGTTTCGCTGCGCTTCACCGACTTGGGCGAAATCGCACGCCTCATGAAGGGGCTGCGCGAAAACGCTCCGACCCAAATCGACGGGGTCGCGGCAACGCTCACCGACCTAAGCCAAGGCTCGGCAGACCTGCCGCCAACCGACGGCCTGCGCTTCGACCTAGCCGACTCTCGCCGAGTGATTGTTCGCCCGAGCGGCACCGAGCCAAAGCTCAAGTGCTACCTGCAGGCGGTCGGCTCATCGAAACAAGAGGCCGACGAGCTGCTTTCAAGCGTGGATGCTGCCATGCGCGAGATTCTCGCTGCAATCTAGCTCTTCGAACTAACCCTTTGGGTTGGCCACATAGGCAAGCACGCTGGCCGGTACAGGCAACGAAGCAGCCTCTTCGCCGTCAGGCTCTGGCTCACCGGCGACAAGCTTGATTGGCACAACGCCTGCCCAAACTCCGGTGTTCAAATCTTCGTCTTCGTCTTCAACCCCGTGAGCACGAACCTTGAGCGATGCTTCTTCGAGCGAAATCGAGAGCAGGGTCGTTGCGGCGATCTCTTTCTTTGTCGATGGTCGAACCTCGGCAGAGCGACCAGGCAAGAAGCCGTCAGAGATGACCTCGAGCAGGCGAGCCTTTTCGTCTCCGGTGACTTCGGTGGCGCATCCGAGCACAACAACCGATCGGTAGTTCATGCTCGAGTTGAAGGTGCTGCGAGCCACCACCATGCCGGTCAACTCGGTAACCGTCACGCAAACCGGCGCGCCATCGGCCAGGGCACGCATGAATCGAGCACCACTCGAACCGTGCAGCAAAATGCGGTCGCCATCGCGGGCGTAGCCATAAGGCAAAACGAATGGTTGGCCGTCGAAAACCAAACCCAAATGACAGAGGATGTTCGAATCGAGCACCTCGTACATGGCGGCTCGGTCGGTCACGGCGCGATCGCGCATTCGGCCAGGTTTAGTGCGTTCGGTATTGCTCAGCGGCTTTTCACTCATGGTGAAGCCAATGCTAGAGCAGGGCGGCGCTGAGTTTTCGGTTTAGTTCGGCGAGGTCGAAAAAGTGGTCGATCGAAATGATCTCGGCCGGCAGGCCCTGTAGTGATGCAACCAGCTCTGGGGTGGTCAGAACGATGTTGGCGTCGAAACCCAACTGGCGAGCGGTGCTCATGTCGGCGGCGGTCACGGTTGCCTCAATACCAAGCTGAGCCAATACCTTTTCGGCGTTCATCTTTAGAAGCACACTGGTGCCGATGCCCATGCCACAAACCGCTACGATCTTCATTCTTCAATCCTCACAGACCCGAGGCCAAGAAGTCGTGGATTCGGTCAGCATCTGGGGCATTTAACAGAAAATTAACCATCGCCTCGTCGCTAAGCACCTCGGCAAGGCCTGCCAAAACCTCAATGTGCCCATCGTGATCTTTAGCACAAAGCCCAAAAACTAGCCGAACCGGGTCGTTGTGGTCGCTACCAAATTCGATTGGCGAAGCCAACACGGCCAACGAAAGCCCTGCTGACAAAACCGATTCGCTCGGCCGCGCGTGGGCGATGGCTATGCCGGGGGCTATCACAAAGTATGGGCCGAGCTCGTCGAGAACTCCGAGCATTTCACCCGTGTATGCGGCGGTCGTGCGACCACTGGCTGCCAACAGCTCACCAACTCGAACAATCGCCGCCTCGCGAGAGTCGACGACAACGCCAACCTCAATCGAGTTCGGTGCAAAGGCAGAGCTAAGTGCAGCTAGTGACAATTACTCGCCTCGGGCCTTGGCGAAGGCTTCTTCGATGCGGGCCACCATGACTTCGCGTGAAACGATGTCGGCAAACGAAGCACGAGCCGCGTTCACCTGAAACACCTCGAGGTCGTCGATGGTGTAACCGAAGGTTTCGGTGAGCAACTCGAGCTCGCGGGTAAGGCTGGTTTCGCTCATCAGGCGGTTGTCGGTGTTGACGGTGACGTTGAAACCTAGGTCATAGAGCAACCCAAACGGATGCTGCGCCATGGTCGTACCCCACGCCTCGATGGCACCGGTCTGAAGGTTCGAAGACGGCGAAAGTTCTAGCGGAATCTGGCGTTCGTGCACCCAGTTCGCAACCTCGCCCAACTCGACTGCAATCAGTTCGCCGTTTTCTTCGGTGGCGATGATGTCTTCGGCGATACGCACGCCATGACCCAAGCGAAGCGCGCGGCCGTTGATAAGTGCATCCTTGATGCTTTCAATGCCGTCAGCCTCGCCCGCGTGAACGGTTACCGGGAACATCTGGTCGGCCAGGTAGTCAAAGGCAACCTTGTGGCGAACCGGCAAGAAGCCCTTCTCGGCACCGGCGATGTCGAAACCGACCACTCCATTGTTGCGGTGGCGCACGGCAAGTTCGGCGATTTCGAGACCGCGGTCGGCGTGACGCATGGCGGTAACCAACTGACCGATCATGATGTCGCCGCCTTCTAGTGCGACGAGGTCGATGCCCTCTTCGATGCCCTGCTGAACCGCCTCAACGGTTTCGTCGAGGGTGAGGCCGCCGCGCAGGTGCTGCTCTGGAGCCCAGCGAAGTTCACCGTAGATAACGCCATCGGCGTGCAGGTCGAGCACAAACTCACGAGCCACGCGAGCCAAGCCCTCGCGGGTCTGCATCCCTGCGATGGTGTGGTCGAAGGTTTCGAGGTAGCGCACCAGCGAGCCAGAGTCGGCTGCGTCTCTGAACCACTTGCCGAGTTCGGCAGCGTCGGTGGTTGGCAGCGTGTGGCCAACCTCGGCCGACAGCTCGATGATCGTCTGCGGGCGAAGGCCGCCGTCTAGGTGGTCGTGAAGTGAGACCTTAGGCAGGCTGCGAAAGTCGATGGTCATGGATGTTCTCTCTGTTGTTTCGTGAAACTATGCGGTTACGCGGTCTAGCACGATGGTTTTTTGTGATTCGCTGGCAGCCGCATCAATGGTGATGCCGCCTTCGAGCGATGCGAGCGCGCGATCGAAACGAGCCGGCTCGTCGGTGAACAGGGTCATCAGTGGCTGACCCGCGGTTACGCGCTGGCCCTGCTGAGCGTGAAGGGTGATGCCCGCGCCGAGTTGCACGGCATCTTCTTTGCGTTCGCGACCGGCACCCAAGCGCCAAGACGCCACACCTACGGCGAGGGCGTCGAGCTGGGTGAGCACGCCGCTTGTCGTGGCTGTGACTACGTGTGATTCGCGAGCAACCGGCATCGGTGCATCCGGGTTTCCACCTTGGGCGGCAACCATCTCACGCCACTTGTCCATGGCTCGTCCGTCGCGAAGTGCGGTCGCGACATCCGCGTCACCAACCCCAGCAAGGCGAAGCATTTCGCGAGCGAGTTCGATGGTGATGTCGATAACGTCTTGCGGGCCGCCACCTGCCAGAACCTCAAACGCTTCTTGCACTTCAAGAGCGTTACCGACCTGCAGACCAAGCGGGGTAGACATGTCGGTGAGCATGGCCGAAGTCTTGACGCCAGCGTCGTTACCGAGCTGAACCAAAACGGTGGCCAGTTCGCGAGCGCTGTCGATGTTCTTCATGAATGCGCCTGAGCCAACCTTCACGTCGAGCACCAGCGAACCGGTGCCTTCGGCAATCTTCTTGCTCATGATCGAAGACGCAATCAGGGGAATCGCCTCAACGGTGCCGGTTACGTCGCGCAGGGCATAAAGCTTCTTGTCGGCTGGGGCGAGACCAGAGCCGGCGGCACAAATGACAGCACCGACCGACTCGAGCTGAGCGTGCATTTCGGCGTTGGTGAGGTTGGCCCGCCAACCGGGAATCGCTTCCATCTTGTCGAGGGTTCCGCCGGTGTGTCCGAGGCCACGACCAGAAAGCTGCGGCATGGCTACGCCGAAGCTGGCCACCAGCGGAGCGAGGGTGAGGGTGATCTTGTCGCCCACTCCACCGGTCGAGTGCTTGTCGCTGGTTGGTTGCTTGAGAGTGCTGAAGTCGAGTCGCTCACCCGAGGCAATCATGGCCAGGGTCATGTCGCGAATCTCGCGGCGGTTCATGCCGTTTAGCAAAATGGCCATCGCCATCGCCGACATTTGCTCGTCTGCGACGACACCTGAGGTGTAGTTTGCGATGAACCAGTTGATGGCTTCGGTGCTCAGTTCGCCCTTTTCGCGCTTGGCAATGATCAGTTCAACTGCAGAGAAAGCGTTCATTAGCGATCCAAGTCTTTAGGGCCGAATGCATCTGGCAGAACTTCGGCGATGGTTTTGATGCCGGATGCAGTTTCTAGAACCATTTCGTCGGCTGAGTGTTCGAACAGCAGTTGACGGCAGCGACCGCAAGGCATCAGCAGGTTGCCGTTTTTGTCAACGCAGGTAAATGCCACCAGTTTGCCGGCCTGCTTCATGGTGAGTTCGCTCACCAGCGAGCACTCGGCACACAACCCGAGGCCGTATGAAGCGTTTTCTACGTTGCAGCCCGAGACGAGTTCACCGGTAGTCGTGAGCGCAGCCGCCCCAACCGGAAAGTTCGAGTAGGGACCGTAGGCCTTGTTCATGGCCGCGTTTGCGAGGTCACGAAGTTGTTGCCAG
>JACCDH010982233.1_pt1 | contig 11716 bp, 12 predicted proteins | sample 7442481 | NCBI WGS metagenome assembly JACCDH01 (sample SAMN15323433, study PRJNA562643) | freshwater metagenome | isolation source: river surface water | place: USA:Blue River Watershed | collected 2017-08-15 | reverse complement strand
CAAAGTAAGCAACTGGCAATAACTGCAGCACCACATCAATCAAGAGTAATTGGCTAATTTGTTTTAGTTTCATTTTTGGACTATCAAATGGTGGAGGAATGGGTCTATTACAAACTTTTAAGGTCTGTAGTTTAGCTTGAGTCTACTTTGAGAGTGTTGTTTGATAAAACTGGAGGCGGAACCCAGAATCGAACTGGGGTACACGGCTTTGCAGGCCGCTGCATAACCCTCAAGTAAAGACAAAATAACTAAGTAATTCAAGGTATTGCAATAGATTATAGATTCTTGAGTAGTACTTTTGGTCAAGTAATGGTCAAGAGGACTGGTCAAATGGCTTCAATTGCACAAAGAAAGAACTCTTTTAGAGTACGCATTTATCGTAAAGATTTACCCGCAATAACTAATACATTTCATAGCAGGCAAGATGCTCTGAGGTGGGCAAGACTCATTGAGGTACAGCTCGAGCAAGGCACTTATGTCGAGGAAGCTCCCAAAGACAACATCAAGGCGGATATCAGCTTCTCAGATGCTGTTGAGCGGTATTTAGAGACGCATGGTGTGCATAAAGCAAACTATCGCTCGGAGTCAGGAATATTACGATTACTCTCAAAAAGGTGGATTGGCAGAAAGCTAACCTCTATAGGCAAGCAAGATGTTGCACAGCTCAAGAATGACCTTTATAAGCTTGGAAGAGCGTCATCGACTATCAATCATTATCTAAATGCCATATCTCAACTCTATAAATTAGCTGTTAACGAATGGGGACACATAATAGCGAACCCTGTTGAGGGTGTTAGCCGTGCTTTAGAGCCTATTGGGCGTATGAAGCGGTTACTTCCCTCAGATGAACAAACTTTACTTCATTACTGTAAGTTATCTTGCTGCAAGCATTTAGCTGAGATAGTTACTGTCGCAACTGAAACTGGTATGAGATGTGGGGAACTCTTATCTATGAGATGGGAAGATGTAGATTTCATCAATCGTAGAGTTCTTCTACGAAAGACTAAGAACGGCGACTCAAGACAAGTACCCCTATCAACCAGAGCTAAAGAGGTCTTAGAAAATATTTATAAGCCTGATGAAGTCATTGTCTTCCCTTATCAATACTGGAAGATGAGAAGACATTTCAATGCTGCAGTGAATAAGGCTAAATCAGCGCACAAGGGAGTTCAAAATCCCTTTGTAGGTCTTAGATTCCATGATTTACGACATGAAGCACTAAGTAGACTCTCTGACAAAGGATTAAATGTGATTGAACTTGCACACATTAGTGGGCATAGAACTCTAGCAATGCTTAGAAGGTATACGCATCCAAATCATGAGACTCTACTGAAGAAGCTTGACATTTAAGGATTAGATGCGTACACAGCAACTTATAGAAGACCTTAGGACAAAAAATGACCTTATTTTATATAGACCCGAATGACCCAGCTCAACAGTTTCCGAGCCCTCCCAAGGGGTTAAGCCAAGACGAAATTGAACATCAAAAAATACTAGACAACTGGTTTGCTTTTACAGACACGCTCGAACCTCAGTTTAGCAAGCTAACTTTCTTTCCAAAAAATATTCTTCCTTACGATAGAGATATCTATTTAGAAGTAATTAAAGAAGAATTTAGAAACCATAAAAAATTGGGCACACTTACCCCTGAAATTCTGAATTCAATAGCAATAAATATTGGTAATTTGTTCAGATTTAGCTCACTAATTGATAAAGGTATTCACAGAATTTACGCTCAACTAGTTATGGACTACCCTGAATCAATCAAGCAATTTAATAAAAATTCATTGCTCGACACTTACCTACAAAGAAGTCTCACTGAAAATATATTTGACTTCTGCGAACAAGAAGATTTTCCGAAGGAAATTATGTATCTCTCAAACTTTTTATTTCTATCGACATCTGATGAGTCTTACAACACTCTTTATAAGAATAAATTCTTAAGTCAAGAGTCTAATATTAAAAAATCTACTTTTAAGAACTCCTTAAATGAAAAAAATATAGATGAAGATGATTTTTATAAACCCGAAGGAGCTATTAATAAGTATTTTGAAAAAAATCCATGGTCTTATTACATAGTTGGCTTAATTATGTTCGTCCTAATGTGTTACGGTGTTGTTGTTCAAATCCCAAAATAGGTATAGCTTTTTAGGACCTTTTTCACCCATTTTTAACGGTCACACCTAATTCAATAATGATTATTAAGTAAGTAAATGTCAAAACGAGACCGCTTTTTCAACCCCAAACGATTTGCAAAAACAAAAAATGCAAAGGTATTTGTTGCTGATGTCATAAACCAATTAATAAACTTGGAAAGACATGACGGATTAAGACTAAGGGCAAGAAAGAAAAAGGATGATGAGATATTTAGAAGACAAATTGAAGCTATAGCGTGCGAAGCAGCACATCGCTACCTCACTGACCCAAATAAAAGAATAGCAATTAGTCTATCTAACCAAAAACTGAGTAGAAAAGACTCTGAGTCAAAAATTCTCAATAACACGCTGTCTCAAAATCTAAAGAATCTGGCTGGGCTTGAGATGTCTTTTATAGAGCTGGAAGCTGGCAATCAAAAACTTAGTCTAGTTACCACTTTTTGGGCTGGAAAACGGCTCATAACTCGTATAAACGACCTGAAGTTAACCTATAACGATTTTGGAGTTGAAAAGTCTCTGAATGTCATAGAGCTAAGAGGAGCTAAAACTCATAAAGGCGGTAAAGGCAAGTTGATTAAATACGAGGAAAGTAGCTTAACTAGGCAATATAAAGATGAAATTGAACAAATCAACAATCATCTTCGAGAAGCAGATATTTGCTATCAGGGAGACAAAGATATAGATGACTCTAGAAGAGAGCTAAAAAGAATATTTAGTAACGGTAGCTTTGAAGAGTCAGGCAGGTTATACGGTGGATTCTGGTCGAACATGAAGAACGAAGACCGAAGAGAGATAACAATTGACGATGAGTGGGTTGTCAGCCTTGACTACGGACAAATGGCTGTAAGACTTGCCTATAGCCTCGCTAAAGCACCAATCAACTTCGATGACGGTTATCTAATACCTAACTGGGAGCGAGTTAGAAACTCTACTAAAACGCTTATAAGCGTCATGTTGAATACTGACAACAGTAATGATTGGCATGTCCCTGCATTAGTCAAGAAAACATACAAATATAGAGAAGATACAAAGATGCGTCTAATCAAAGATATTTATCTATTTCATGCCCCCATAGCTCATCTGTTTGGAAAACCTCTAGGTACGAAATTCATGTTTATAGAGAGTGAAATACTTATTGATGTACTTCTTGAGCTGAATGAAAAAGGTATTACTGCTCTTCCCATTCATGATTGTGTTTTAGTTAAAGGTTCAGTGGCTGATAAAGCTAAAGACATTATGCTTAGAGTCTTTAATGAACATACTGGTGTTGAAGGAAGTATTGATATTGAACACTTGTAGTTATTGTTTATCACTATCTACATTGAACCTATGCTGTACACAGTCTATATTGAATCTATACAGTACATAGTCTATATAGATATACATTGACCTACCTAGTCCCTATAGAGGGGTTCATAAGGAATAGATATATGAACAGAATATGCACCCTATTTACCTATTTTTAAGCAAACAAGCCACTGAAATCCTTCTTCAAAACTAAGCTACTTATGCGGTGAAATGTTGAATTTAATTACCTCATGCATTAACTCAAAACACACACCATTTTCATCAAAAAAATAACATATTTATTTAACAAAATCGACCGCAAACCATTGACAAATAAGGAAAGTGTGGTATAATATATGTGTTGCGTAGAAAAGAGTGAATCAACACTTAAGCGACCTAAAATACTCTGTTATTTTAGCTACAAGGTATGAAGTTTATACCTAAGCCAAGAGTAAGTAGCTGGCAACTACTGTGGGCAGCGTCAATCTGTCGTTTCACTTAGGTGATTCGTTTTTAAAACCACAAAATAGACAACTTCATTGACTACGGAAACTTAAATTAACTTCGAAAGGCGAATCATGAAGAATGAAATGCAATATATCTTTATCTGCGATAGCAACTTAAACAAGCTACATGTCGTCAACATAAAGAAACCCATGGATTTAACCTCGGTCATTAATGATGTCGTCTACTTTGACGCTATTGGGATTCAATCAAACTATAAGAATCCATTAGATGCAAAGTTCAAACGAACTAAAGATACGAGAAATGAGGAAACATCGAGGCTTATAGTCAAAGATGATTTACCTATGAGATTCAATACTCTGGACTTAGTAGCTTTCTTACAGTCACTTCAAAAACGAGGCAAGGACAAAAAGAAACGAACTATTAATCCAAAGTCTTTACTAAATCTAAAACCTGCTAAACAGTTCACCAAGGACTACAACTTTAAGAAACCATCATTCTTAAGTGAGTCGCAGTTGAGCTATGTCGAGCAACTTAGAGCATGGAACACGCCCTATCGTCAAATCAGCGAGGAGCTAGGGCTACCTTTAGATAAAGTGAAGAACGCTCATTACTACTTCAAAAATAAACAGCGAGAGACAAAAGCTGCAAATTTGAACTAAGAATCAAGCTATTAAACCATCAAAAAACAACTAATTGAGGGGGTAGGTACTGGGAGGGTATTTTTCAGTATCTATCTACCTATTCAACTTTTCAGGAGTAATCATGAATTCAAACAGAAAACAGGCATTAAAAGACGACTATGTACTTCACAACTGTATGTGGATAAATGTTGATGGGATAGGACGCTGGGCAGCCCCCATCCCTCATTACACAGGTTACTGGGCTACCAGCTGTGGAGAAATAATTAGCATGAAGAATAAGAAACCCATGAAATTAAAACAAAACAATAACGGAAATAACTATTTCTATTGCATGCTTTATGTTGATGGTAAAAATCATAAAGAGTATGTACATCGATTAGTAGTCGAAGCTTTCCTTCACGATGGCGGAAAAGACAGAAATGCCAAAGAAAGAAGCCAAATCAATCATGTAAACGGCGACAAGACTAATAACAAACTCGCCAACTTAGAGAGGTGCAGCCGCTCTGAGAACATGCATCATCTAAATAAAGTGTTGAAAAACTTATAAGAGCGACTGGGGAGAGATATCTCCCCTATTCTTATCTAAAGATATAGATGCTTTTGAAAATCGACAAAGGTCTTCTGAATAGCATCCACATCACCAAGAACTCTCACACCCTCGTAGACAGTGGTGTATTTGAGCTGAATTAGTGTACTTAGCTTGCCGACATCCAGTTCACTCTCGCCGCCAGCAATGTACTGAGACAATACAAAATCAATAAAGTCTTTGTCTTTATCTTCTAGGAAGGCATGAATATTTGGCTTAGCTGATTCAGCTCTCTCTTTACGAGTGATTGGCTTCTTTGCATAGCTGACATACTCAAGAACATCAAATAAGTCACTATCTTGAGCATTAATCATTTTCCTGACATGCTCCAAATCATCCCTAGAGCATCCAGCCGACTCCAATTTCACCAACAGCTGCTTTCTAGTCAAAGGATTAGCCCAAGCTTTCCTTAGCTGCTCTTCAGTGCCAAAGAATTCTGGAAGATGAAGGATATTGAAAATACGCTTAAAGAACTCCTCAGCCCCAATAGGTCTACCATCAACATAGAACAATGTTGAAGTCATAGTCTGTATTTCTCGCTCTTTACCGTCAGCAAGCCTAATCTTTACTCTTGAAGACCTGTCTTCTTCATCAATAGGTTCTCTCGGAGGGTCAACAAGGACATCAACTGGCTCTTTTAGCTTAATAACCTTAGGTGGCTCTGGTTCAATTGGCTCCCCGTCCCATTCAGGGTCGCTAAACAAGTGATAAGCCCCAACAAAATCGAGAATAGTGAAGTAATTCTTTCCTTCAAACAGCCTAGTTCCACGCCCAATAATCTGCTTGAACTCAATCATGCTATTGATAGGTCTAAACAGAACAACATTTCTCACATTTCTAGCATCAACGCCAGTAGTGAGCTTCTGACTAGTCGTTAGGATAGTAGGAATAGTTCGTGCATTATCTTGAAAGTTCCTCAAGTGCATATCACCGATAGAGCCATCATTCGCAGTAACACGGACACAATAATCAGCAGAGCTAGGCTTAACTTCTTGATTAATTAAATCTCTAATAAGGGCTGCATGAGCTTGATTTGCACAGAAAACAATAGTTTTCTCTGACTTATTCATATTCAAAAGCATATCTTGAACACGCTTTCTCTCTCTAGCCTCAATAACAATAGTCTTATTAAAGTCAGACTCCGTATAAACCTTACCTTCTTTTACTTCACCCTCAAGAATTTCATCATCTGGCGAATAAACATACTCATCAAGAGTGTTTTGAATACGCTTAACCTTGAAAGGCGTCAAAAATCCATCTTCGATACCTTCTTTCAAGCTGTATTTAAAAACTGGCTCACCAAAGTAGTCGTAGGTGTCGGCGTTATCTTCCCTCTTAGGCGTTGCCGTCAAACCTAAATGGACAGCTTCAGAGAAGTAATTGAGAATATCTCTCCAAGTACTTTCATCATTAGCACCGCCTCTGTGACACTCATCAATGATGATTAGGTCGAAGAAGTCTCTCTCATATTCACCAAAGTAAGGCTTACCGCCCTGCCCGCTCATGAATGTTTGGAAGATAGTGAAGAAAACACTACCGTTTTTAGGTACAGCACCCTTCTTAGCGATTTCACTTGGCTCAATACGCACTAAAGCATTTGAATCAAAAGCCCCAAAATCAAGATAGGCTTGATTAGCGAGGATATTTCTATCAGCTAAGAACAATATTCTTGGTTGTCTTTTACCATCACGCTGAAGAGTCCAACGACTCTTAAATAACTTCCAAGCTATTTGAAAAGCAATGAAGGTCTTACCTGTACCCGTAGCCAAATTGAGCAATACTCTAGGCTTTTTGTTGGCAATAGCTTGAACAGCTTTGTTTACAGCCAACTCTTGGTAATAACGAGGTTGCTTCGTGCCATTGATACTTTCAAACGGTACAGCATTGAACTTATCTCGCCACTCATTAACATCACCAAAAGTTAACTGCCACAAATCTTCAGGACTTGGGAATGCCTTGACTAAACCTTCTTCACCAGACTTATGATTAATTTGATAGATGGACTTACCGTTAGCAGAGAAGCTGGATTGAAGTCTTAGCTTATTAGCATATAACTTAGCTTGAGCAACACCTTCACCAACCTCAACTTCATCGCTCTTAGCCTCAACAACAGCCAATTTGATATTTTTATAAGCAAGAACATAGTCTGCTTTTAATTGCCTAAACCTGACACCAGATGGTTTAATCTCACCATCATTAATATTAAATTCTCTAAATACACGAACTTCACCACCAGTTTTCCAACCAGCATCTTCAAGTTGCCTATCTATCAAATCCGCTCGCGTATCAGCCTCGTTCACTCTTACTCCTTAACCAATTCACCATTGAAAGCTTGCTGCAAACAAGATTCTTTAAGCAGTTGCAATTTTGTTTTTTTGATTTGATAACAAGCTGTTGATTTTTCCATACTTTTTTTTAAGGCAACTAACTTATCAACTAATTTAGCTTGCTCGCTTATGCTTTCTGGGAAATTTATAACTAAAGGTTCAATATCGCCATTATTAATTTGACGAATAGTTGCGCCATCGCCCAATTTCTTCATATCAGTCATCAAAAAAAAGAAAAATAAAAGTTGCGGGTTTAATAATTCTTTTGGAAAAACGCTCATAATATTCAAATCAATTGCAACATCTACATCTAAAAATCTTTTCTTATTGGTGTCTATAGCGCCACCTCTTTTCGGGAAAATGGTGGCTCCCCTCGGGATTATTGATTTTTTATTTACATCTGATAGATTTAAAAATCTAGATGAGCTAACTACAGAAATTTGATTCTCCACCAAATTCATGTCTGCAACCTTGAGATAAGGAATCTCTCCTTCTTTTTTTTCAAGACTTGTACTTACCGTTACACCACTCCTTAGAGTACATATTTCCCCAATAGATTTACACAACCAGCCTTCATCGCCTCGCTCAAAAATCTCTTTCAAATAACTTTGAAATAAAGTTTCAGCATTTTTAATATTAGCCGCAGTAGCTGCAATAGCCTTATCTATCTCCGAAAAAATTGCATCAAGTTTCTCTACTATTTTTTTCTGATTGGAAATAGGGATTATTGGATACTTAAGGGTGGCAATATCTTTTGCATAAACATGCGGCTGTGCCGCACCAGAACGAAAATTGCTATAAATAAATTCTTGATTTGCCTTAAGAAAAAAATATAAAAACCGTCTATCTTGCTCGTCATTTTTAGGCTCAACCGTAGTGCAATCCGATGCAAATATTGGCTCATTCCAATAGTTAACATAACCAGCACTTGCCCCTGAACCACTAACAGTTATACAACCAGCATTTCTATTAGCCATAGAGTGAAAGTATGTTGGTTTTGTTCCGCCACCAACTACTGGGATAGAACCATTTTGTGTTTGATTTTTTGTAATTGTTGCACCTCTTCTAACATTACAAATATCACCCAGAGTTAAATAATCAACCCTCACAACAACTCCTTGATTGCAGCAATGGCATCAGCTGCTTCAGCATCAAGAGCTTCAATTTCTTTAAGAATTTGTTGGGGAGTGCGGCAATCAACTTCTTCTTTACGATTAGGATTCACCACAGATAAATCCCATGTATCTTTATTAATATCTGAAATGTCTAGAACCCATGAATTTTCACTTTCACCCTGCTTAGCAACTAGGTCGACAAACTCCTGTAAATCTGATTCACTTAGGCTATTTGTTTTACCTAAGTTTCTATCAAGATTAAGCTGGTAATACCAAATCTTATTTGTTGGCTTACCTTTTTCAAAGAATAAAACAACGGTTGCTACGCCAGTACCTGTGAATGCTCCTTTAGGTAAATCTAGAACAGCATATAAATTACATTCCTCAAGCAATAACTTTCTTAATTGAGAAGCATCACCGTTACTCAAGAAGGTGTTTTTAATAACAACACCACATCTACCACCAGCTTTGAGCATTCGAATGAAATGTTGCATGAACAAATATGCCATCTCACTGGATTGAATTGGAAAGTTATTCTTAAACTTACCGACACCCGCTCCGCTACCAAATGGAGGATTAGCTAGAATTACATCAACCTTATCTTTTTCCTGAATGTCGAAGATATTCTCTGAGAGAGTATCCGTGTGAAGAATATTTGGAGCTTCAATGCCATGGAGAATCATGTTCATGACGCCGATTATGTAAGCTAAGGACTTTTTTTCCTTACCGTACAAAGTTTTCTTTTGAAGCTGCTCGTACTCAGCAACAGTTAAAGTTTTACTGCCCTTGAGATACTCATAAGCTTCACACAAGAAGCCAGCACTACCTACAGCACCGTCATAAACCTTGTCGCCAATCTTTGGATTAATAACCTTAACAATAGTCTTAATTAAGGGTCTAGGGGTGTAATACTCGCCTCCGTTTCGACCAGCATTTCCCATTCGCTTAATTTTGTCTTCATAAAGACTGCTCATTTCATGCTTTTCTTCATTACTTCTGAAACGCAATCCATCAACAATATCAATGACTGCTCTTAAGTTATAACCGTCTTGGAACTTATTCTTTAACTCACTAAATATCTCTCCGATTTTGTATTGGAGGGTATCTGGACTTTCAGCTTCATATTTAAAATTCTTGAGATAGGGAAAAAGTTTTTCATCAACAAACTTTTTCAAGTCATCGCCAGTATTTGCTACTTTGTAATCAATCTTTCCATCAGAAGTCTTTGGAGCAGCCCAGTCTGACCACTTAAATGCAGGGTCAAGAATAGATTGATAAGTCTGACCGTTAAGCTTTGCAGACATTTCTTTATCCTTTTCAAAGTCATCTAAATACTTTAAAAAGATAATCCATGATGTTTGCTCGATATAGTCAAGCTCTGTGCCACAACCAGCTTCACCTCTAAGAGTGCTATCAATACTATCAAAAGCTTGTTGAAACATTTTTTAATTTCTTCTCTTTTTTAAATTAATAATTTGCCGACATTTTTCATGATACTTTGGCTGCTCGTTGACGATAGTTCGATATATTTCAACCTCTTGCCTTATTGCTGCAGCCTCAGCTTGCCCCCAAGTCATAGCCATTTCTCTAGCTAGATTATCTGGAAAACCCTGTTTTAAATTAGCCAAGTATTTTTCTACAATTTTGTTTTCTATATTAGAAGCCCTTATATCTAACTCGGCGGGAGTAATTCGCCTATACCTCTCAAGGCTTTCCTCCATACCTTCCAACTCTTTCAATTGAGAATTCCAAAACTTATGCGAGTTATTCAATACTTGTAATTTAGCCGACACGCCCTTTGGCTCGCAGTTATTATCTAAAAGCCAACCATTTGCATCAGCAATAGAAGGCATCATTAAAACTAAAAAAAACAAACAACGGCTAGCAAACCCGAGAAAGCTGATTGACATTATTGAAATTTGAGACATTTTTGAGGTTCATCTAAACAGGAGTAAAGATTCCAGTTTTTTGCGATAGGCTTTTCCATAAATAATGCTTGTTTTCTTACCAACTTGCCATCCTTAAGCTCCTCTTGAAGCAACAGTCCGCCAAAGTCATAGAATTGTTCATGAACATTTGCACAACTAGCTCTTAGAAAATTCAATGAACAGTTATCTCTAGAAATGCAGAATAAATACATCGGTCTTTGATTAATTGGTAAATCTTCGTAATTTTCACAACCAGCTCTTACGCTAGAGACGGCAATTATTAATGCAACTCCAACAAAAAAATTTTTCATCGATGACAACCTCATCATTGATTGTCGACAATCAAAATAGTTAAAAATTATAGTAATAACAAGTTTATTAGGCGTGATACGCATTTTCCCCAAACTTACTTTAGTTTTTATTTTCTAAATCGTAGATTCTATTTTCAAGCTCACTTATTTTTTTACCCATCTCATGTATTAAGGACATTGCAAATAAAAGTAAAAAGGGTATTGAAGTTGCTAGGAAAAGAAGTGTCTTGAACACCCAAGTTTCCTTTTCGAAAACCAGACCGCAACCAAAGGAAATAATTAGCCAAATTACAGCAAGTAAGCGTTGGAAATTTGTCATATATTAATCATCTCTAGACTTAAAAATCAGTCCAATAGTTATACCCGAACCTAAACCAAATCCTAAAACAATTAAATAGTTACTGTTATATGAATGCTGAATATTATTCATTAACAGCCACTCAATTCCCAATGCAGGAAACATGGCAATAAATGCCCCTAAAAAGCCATTCATAACTATTGAAAAAATTTTCATTCCTAAACTCATACAAAAACTATAACAGAGTAAATAGTCTAAAAATTCCTTTTATAAGGCTACGAAGCTTCCGCAATATACAGGATTGATGAATTACCCCACCCCCGTATATCGGTATGAAATGTGATTAAATTTGGTCAAGAAAATGGTCAAGTTTGTCCCAAAATGGTCAAGTTTTAGGATATATTGAGAACTTAGGTGAGTACTGCTTGAGAAAAGAATTCTCCTGCAAACCTTTGAAGTACTTGGAAGTGTGTTTGATAAAACTGGAGGCGGAACCCAGAATCGAACTGGGGTACACGGCTTTGCAGGCCGCTGCATAACCACTCTGCCATCCCGCCGGGGATGAAATTGCTAATTAAAAAGGGAAGCTGATTAAGCTT
>JACCDH010729935.1_pt1 | contig 11717 bp, 12 predicted proteins | sample 7442481 | NCBI WGS metagenome assembly JACCDH01 (sample SAMN15323433, study PRJNA562643) | freshwater metagenome | isolation source: river surface water | place: USA:Blue River Watershed | collected 2017-08-15 | reverse complement strand
GGCCGTGTCGCCCTCGCGCGGGCGAGTTCCAGCCGCTTGCGTTGCAAGAGCGACAACCCGCCCGCCTTTTTCTCGGCCACGGGACCAAGGCCGGTGCGGTCAAGGATATCCATGCAGAAGACGCCCGCCTCGCGCCCGCCCAACCCGCCGCCAAAACGCGCGGCGACCAGCAGGTTTTCGTACACCGTCAGATCGCCAAAGGGCTGCGGAATCTGGAACGACCGCCCCACCCCGGCCACCACGCGCTGCATCGGCGGGGTGCGCGTCACGTCGCGGCCATCCAAGAACACCTGCCCCTGATCGGGCGCGATATTGCCGGTGATCAGGTTGAACAGGGTCGACTTCCCCGCACCATTCGGCCCGATGATCCCCAACGCCTCACCGGGTTGCAGATCGAAACTGACATCGTCGGTGACCTTCAGCGCGCCGAAGGACTTGGACACAGAGCGCAGCGAAAGGATGGACATGGAACTCTCCGGCTTGGCCCCGGCACTTGCGCGCCGGGGCCGATTGTCGTCAGGACAGGGTTTCGAGGGTGCCGCCCAGCGGAATCTCCGGCGCGCCCGCGTTTTCGACGATCACGAGGTCGAAGTTGCCATCCTCTTTGCGCCGCCACTGGCCACCGACCAGTGGGGTCTTGGAGATGTTCTTGCGCGCGAATTCCGGCACGTTGTCCCGGCCCCACTGCACCTTGCCCACCACGGTATCAAGGTTCGTGGTCGCCACAGCCTCGGCCAAGGCATCGCCATCGGTCGGGTCGTCGGTGCGCTTGATGGCATCCGCCGCCACTTCGAACAGCGCATGGACAAAGCCCACAGGCATGGTCCACTGGCGCTTCGCCGCCGTCTCGAACGCCGTCGCCAGTTCCGCAGCGGTTTCGCCCGAGAGCGAGGATTTGAACGGATGGGCGGGGGACCACCACACCTCAGCCGTCAGATTGTGACCCAGATCGCCCAAAGCGGCCACGCTTTCGGGGAAGAGCAGCGCCTTGGCCACCGACACCAGCTTGGGGTTGAAGCCCTGCTGTTTGGCTTGCGTCCAGAAGGTGGTGAAATCCGGCGGGATCGGGATGCCGGTCATGATCTCGCATCCCGCCTGTTTGAAGGCGTTGATCTGGGCCGAAAAATCGTCGGTCAGGTTCTGGTAGCGGCCCGGATCGGTCAGCTCATACCCAGCCGCGGCCAGCGCGGGGGGCATGCCGACCTGGGGCGAGGCCCAGGCATTGCCGTCGCCATCGTTCGGCCACAACGCGCCGACCTTTTTGTTGGTATCGGCCATCGCCCACATGTTCATGAAGGTGGCGATGTTGTCCTCCAGCCCCCAGAAGAAGTGGTAGACGTAGTCGAATTCCTGCCAGCTTGCCGGATCGCCCGGATTGCCCTGCTGGCCGATGAACCACGGCTGCCACGGGGCGACGGTTGAGATCACCGGGATTTCCTCTTGTTCGGCAATCGAGCAGACCGGGTTGGTGGTTTCGGGCGTCGAGGCCACGAGGATCAGGTTCACCTCATCGCGGCTGATCAGTTCCTTGGCGACTTCGGCGGCGCGGTTCGGGTTGGACTGGCTGTCCTTCACGATCACCTCGACGTCGAGACCCAATCCGGGAGCGGCGGCGAGGAATTTTTCCACCATGAAACTGTCAGCAGCGGAAAAGGCCGACAGCGGGCCGGTTTGCGGGCTGACATAGCCGATCTTCAACTTCTTGGCCTGCGCCAAGGCGGGCATGGACAGGCCGGACGCGGCGGCGAAGGCGGCGCCGGTGCCGATCAGTCTGCGGCGGGTGATCATGGTGTTCCTCCCTTTGGTTTTTGGTTGAACCGCCCTTTATGGGTCAGTCCGCTTTGATCCTCCGGTCAGGCCGGCCTCCTCTGCCGCCCAAACCGGTCTTGCTGCGATGCTAGAACTGGTCTTGCGCTATTATGATCGCATGACGGGGCGTCAATATAACGCCGCGTTATGTAGCGAGGTTATTCGGCGGCCAAGGCGGAGGGCGTTTGCAGGTGCAGACGGTCCATCACCGTGGCAAAGCGGGCTTGCAGGTCGGCAGCGGTGTCGGCGGTCAGCGCCACATAGAAATCCGGGCGGATCAGCGCATAGCGCACCCCGGCGCGGCCCAGCCATTCGGCAAAGCGGCCATCCACGTCGATCACCGGGGCATCGCTGCCCTTGGGGCCGATGCGGACCGAGAACCCCTCCAGCGCCTTAAGCTGCGCAGACTGTGCGGGGGTCAGGGCGGCGGCTGGGTCCGCATCATACCCGATCAACACCCAACCCTGCCCGACGGCTTGGTCAAAACGATCCCGCTTTCCGGCATGTTCGACCACGCCTTGGGCGGACAACTCCCCAGCATGGGCGGTGCCATCACACCACGCGCCTTGGCCCAACTGACAGATGTCGGTCGGGACCGGCTTGCCCGCACTTGCCGCAAGGCCCGCGATCATCTTGGCATCGCGTTCCGCTGCTGCGGCCACATCCGCGATGCAGATGATCTGGCCGAGTTCCTGACTGAAGGCGATGTAATGCTTGGCATGTTCGATGCGTTCGCTGGTGTAGCTGGCAAGGATGTCGGTGCCAAACTTGCCCTCAAGAATACCATTCAAACGCCACGCCATCGCCACCGCGTCGCGCACCCCGGCGCACATACCCTCACCGGCGAAGGGGGGCATCAGATGGGCGGCATCGCCACCGATCAGACAACGGCCCTTGTGCCATTCCTTGGCCCAGCGGGCCTGAAAGCGGTAAACGGCGCTGCGCTCCAGTTCGGCATTGTCGGGGGTGACACCCCAAGGACGCAAAAGTTCCCACGCGCGGTCGGGCTTTTGCAACTCATGCGGCTGTTCGCCGGGCAGCACCATGAACTCCCACCGCCGCCGCGCGGGACCGCCGGGGATGGGGCCGGGACCGCCGGGGACGATGGTCGTCGGGCGTTTGGGGTCGCACAACTGCCATTGCGCAGGTTCGTCCGGGCGGCTGGCGACGTAGTCAAAGGACGGGATCATGTCGAGGATCAGCCAGTCGTAGAAGAAGCCCTTATCCTCGTTCTCGATCCCCAAAGCCTCGCGCACGAAGCTGTTGGCGCCATCGGTTCCGGCGACGAAACGGGCGCGCAGGCTGCGGCTTTCTCCGTTTGCGCCCACCTCTTCCGCGTTGCGTTGCAAGGAGAGGGTGACGCCATCGGCATCCTGCGCCAGACCCACGCCCTGCCAGCCGCGCATGAGGGTGATGGTCGGCAAGGTGGCGGCCAGCGCCAGCAGGCGGTTTTCCATCATCGGTTGGTTGAACCAATAGCGCACGCGCCAGCCGCTGGCCGATTGGCTTTGCCAATCCACGATGCTCAGGTTCTCGCGGTCCTTGTTTTTCCAGTAATACAGCTCGTCATGGTAGCTGATCGCCGGATCGTTTTCGGAATCGATCCCCAACGTCGCCAGAATCCGCGCGATCTCATGGTCATAGGTCACGGCGCGCGGCAGGGGGTAATGCGTGGTCCAGCGTTCGACCAGCGTCACCCGCTTGCCGCGCTGCGCCAGAAGGATGGCCAGCAGCGTGCCCACCGGCCCCGCCCCCACGATGGCCACATCGGCGTCAAATCCGTCAGCCTTGCCTGAACCGGTCATTCCTGTCGCTCCCCCTTGTCCGCCCCGCCTCCTCGCGGTTCATGTGACTGTCCGTCAAAAATGAACGTTCGTCAATCTTGATGTTTGCTCACTCTCAGCGCGGGAGTCTGTCGCAAAATCAACCGCTTGGCCGCCGCATTGAGCTTGCGTTCGAAACTGAATATGATTCGCGAGTGAGGAGCCGCCATATGTCAGATGCCATCGAATCCCCCGAAGGGCGGGTCGCCCGCCGCCAGCGCCGCAACCGCGAGGCGTTGATCGACGCCGCCCGCACCATCATGACCGACAAGGGCGTGGATGCGGCGACCATGCTGGAGATTGCCCAGCGTGCCGATGTGGGCGCGGGGACGGTCTATAACTACTTCAAGTCCAAGGATGATCTGGCCATCGCGGTGCTGGAAACCCTGATGCATGAACTGGCGCTGCGGATTCAGGCGGTGACGGACCGCTTCGAAGACCCGGCGCAGGTCTATGCCTATGGCATCCGCACCGTGCTGGACACCGCCATCACCAATACCCATTGGGCGCAGATGCTGAACCGGGCCGAGGTGATTGCCGATGCGCTGTTCCGGGTGATGGGGCCTTTCGCCATCCGCGATTTGCGGCTGGCCTCACAGGCGGGCCGGTTCGAGGTGTCGAATGCCGATCTGGTCTGGCGTTTGACCAGCCACGCGCTGATTGGCGCAGGGCTGGCGATCACGACGGGCCAACTTCCGGCAAGTGCGGCGGATCAGGTCATCGTGCGGCTGTTGTGCATGACGGGCATTGGCACCAACGCGGCGGTGGAACTGGCGGCGCGGCCCCGTCCTGCCTTGGCGGGAGAGACGGCTTAGCGTCCGGCCTTGGCGGGACAGGTCGGGCAGCCAAAGGCAACGCCAAACCGCCGATGCGCCCGCAGGCCCGGAACAGCCCGGGTCGGGTGACGTTCCTTCCCCAGTCACCCCCACCCATAGGAGACCGGGATGAAATCCAAGGAACTCGACACGCTGTTTTTGGACGCGCTGAAAGACATCTATTACGCCGAGCGAAAGATCCTGCGCGCCCTGCCCAAGATGATGCGCGCGGCCCAGTCGCCGCAGTTGAAAGCGGCCTTCCAGCAGCACAAGGACGAAACCGAGGTTCAGAAGGACCGTCTGGATCAGGTGTTCGAACTTCTGGGCCGCCGTCCGCAGGGCAAGACCTGCCCCGCCATCGACGGCATCCTCGAAGAGGGCGAAGAGGTGATGGACACCTTCAAGGGCACCGCCGCGCTGGACGCGGGACTGGTCGCCGCCGCGCAAGCGGTGGAGCATTATGAGATGGCCCGATATGGCACGCTCTGCGCCTGGGCCAAGGTGCTGGGGATGGAGGATGCGGCGCTGCTGCTGACCCAGACCCTCGAGGAGGAAAAGCGCACCGATGAGACGCTGACCGAACTGGCCCATTCGGAAATCAACCAGATGGCCATCGCGGCGGAATAGGCCGCGCAGGCCGGGCCAGAACCGGTCCGTATCCTTTGGTCCAACGCAAACCCGGCGCGCGCGGCGTGCCGGGTTTTTCTTGCGCTGCGGTGGGCTTGCGCGCGGCCCACCCCCGCGCTGCGCCCCTTTCGGCCATCGGCGGAGGACCGCAGGGCGGGAATTCTCTGACAGAACCAATTCACCTCCGGCGGGTTTGAACCGGGCAGGCCTGAACGGCCATGCGGAAACAACCGCTACTGAAAAGGAATGCAAGATGCAGAAACTGCTTCTCACCACGGCGCTCGTCAGCCTGATCGCCGCGATGCCGGTGACGGCCCAGACCGCGACCGATGACACGACCACCACGGGCACCATGACGGGCACCTTCACCCCGCCCGAAGGCTACACGGCCTTTGACGCGACCACGCTGACCGTCGATGACCTGCAAGGCGCGACGATCTATGACGCCAACGGCGAATCCGTCGGTGAAATCAGCGATTTCGTGCTGGGCGACGGCATGACCGGCAGCACCGGGGCTGCGGCGGGAACGGGCATGGATGCCTCGGGCGGGGTGTCGGATACCGGCACGACCACCGCCCCCGCGACCGACCCCACCAGCGGTGACACGACCGGCGACAGCGGCGACACCAGCACCGGCGCGGCCGGAACGGATCCGGGCACCGATACCAGCACCGGGACCGACACCGGAACCGAGACCGGTTCGGTGGCAACGGGAACCGGCGGGTCGAGCGATCCGACCAGCGGCGACACCACTGGTGACAGCGGCGATACCAGCACGGGCGCGGCCGGGACTGATCCGGGCACCGATACCAGCACCGGGACCGACACGGGCACCGACACCGGGGCCACAGGCACCGCGACCGACACCACCAGCGGTGACACCACCGGCGACAGCGGCGACACCAGCACCGCCGTGACCGGCACCACCGACGGCACGGGCACCATGACGGGCACCCCGGGCGAACAGGCGGTCGATGTCTCGGAGGGGCGCATCAGCCATGTCGTTCTGGACGTCGGAGGATTCCTCGGCATGGGCGTGCATACCGTCGCCATCCCGATGGAGGCGTTGCAGGTCTTCCGCGACGGCAGCAACGATATCCGCGTCTACCTGCCCTGGACGCAGGAACAACTCGAGGCGTTGCCGGAATATGATGCGGCCAACCCCGCCTCACTGGATGCCGCTGACAAAGCGACAAGCGGCGCCACGAACTGACGGCGACACCGGCGGGGGAAGGCCCCCCCCGCCGACCCCTGCCAGACCGGACCCGACATCAGACGGCCATCCCGCAAGGGGTGGCCGTTTTCCGATGCGACCGGCGCGCGCCCTTTCCTGTAGGGCGCGGCGCTTTGGTCTGGCGGTCAGTAGTTGCCCGGCGGATCGCTGGCGGGAAAACTCTGGTCCGATTGCTCGTCCACGATGTCCCAGCGCTCTGGCGGGGTCTGCATCGCCTCGGGTCCGGCGGGGCGGACCTGCACCGGGTCTTGGCGGTCGGGTTCCGTGCGATCAGGCTCTGTGCGGGGGCGGCGGGCGGACTGGACGGATCGGGCCAGCAGGAGACCGGCCCCCATCAACAGCAAAATTGGCAGTGTCGTTTTCATCGACGGCATCGGAACACCCTTTCCTGTGGGACCTTGCCAGCGAACGCGGGGCAGCGCCGGGCCGTTCCCTGTCCGGGTGCCGGGGCGGAGGGGCGCTTGGTTGACAGAATGGCGGTTCCGCGCTACCGCCAACCCATCGGATAACGCCGGTTTTGGGGTGGATTTCGGCCCCTCGGTGGCCTTGGTCGGAATGGGTTCACAGTGCGCAAGGTTGCCATCGTCCAGTCGAATTACATCCCCTGGAAAGGGTATTTCGACCTGATCGACAGCGTCGATGCCTTCATGCTGTTCGATGCCGTGCAATACACCCGCCGCGACTGGCGCAACCGCAACCTGATCAAGACGCCGCAGGGCCTGACATGGCTGACCGTGCCGGTGGAGGTGAAGGGGCGCTACCACCAGGCCATCAACGAAACCCGCATCGCGGGCACCGACTGGGCGCAGAGCCATTGGCGCAGCATCGAAGGCGCCTACCGCCGCGCGCCGTTCTTTGCGGCCGAGGCCGAATGGCTGGCCCCCCTCTTTGCTGCCCCGCCCGAAAGTCACCTCTCTGCGATGAACGCGCGGTTCCTGCGGGCCATCTGTGCGCGTCTGGGCATCACCACCCCGATCCTGCGCTGCGAGGACTATGCGCTTTTGGACGACAAGTCGGCCCGTCTGGCGCATCTCTGCGCGCAGGTGGGGGGCGATGTCTATGTCTCCGGCCCCGCCGCGCGCGACTATCTGCAAGACGCCCCCTTTGCCGAACGCGGGATTGCCGTGGAATGGTTCGACTATGCGGGTTATCCGCAGTATTCCCAGCTTTGGGGCGGCTTTGAACATGGGGTCACGGTGCTGGACATGATCTTCAACTGCGGGCCGGATGCCGCGCGGGTGTTGCGCGCACGGAGGACGGCATGACTGCTCCGCAACTCTCGGTCGTTGCCACGCTCTATCGGTCGGCCCCCGGTCTGGCAGAGTTCCACGCCCGTGTGACCGCCGCCGCGCAGGCGCTGGTGGGCAACAGTTACGAGATCGTCTTCGTCAACGACGGCTCACCCGATGACAGCCTGGACCTTGCCGTGGCCATGGCCGATGCCGACCCGCATGTGGTGGTGGTGGACCTGTCGCGCAACTTCGGCCATCACAAGGCGATCATGACCGGGCTGGATCATACGCGCGGGGATCGGATCTTTCTGATCGACAGCGATCTGGAGGAAGACCCCGCATGGATGGCGCAGTTTGATCGGGTGATGCGCGAGACCGGGTCCGACATGGTCTATGGCGTGCAGGCCAGCCGCAAGGGTGGGGCCTTTGAACGCTGGTCCGGTGAGGCGTTCTATACCCTGTTCAACTGGGGCAGCGGTCTGGACCTGCCGCGCAATCTGGTGACCGCGCGGCTGATGACCCGCCGCTATGTTCAGGCACTGCTGATGCACCGCGAGCGGGAGGTGTTCCTTGCGGGCCTGCTGCACATCACCGGCTTTGCCCAGACCCCGGTCGAGGTGCTGAAACTTTCGCTGTCGCCCACGACCTATACCTTCCGGCGCAAGCTGGCCTTGATGGTCAATTCGATCACCGCCTTTTCCAACGCGCCCCTGGTGTTCATCTTCCATGTCGGGGTGACGATTTCCCTGCTGGCCTTGGGCTATATCATCTGGCTGGTGGTCAACCGTGTCTTCTTCTCGGCGGTGCAATCGGGCTGGACGTCGCTGATCGCTTCGGTCTGGCTGGTGGGCGGTTTGAACATCCTGTTCCTTGGCGTGATCGGCATCTACCTGTCGAAAATCTTCACCGAGACCAAGCAACGCCCCTATACCATCGTGCGGAGGGTGCATGGCCGAACCGAAGACTGACCTGACGGCGGATGTCGCCGCCTATTACACCCGCACCTTGCAGGAACATGGCCTGACCCCGCGCGGCGTGGACTGGAACGGCGAGGATGGGCAGCGCAACCGCTTTGCCCAACTGGCGCGCCTGCTGCCGCAAGCGGGGTTTTCGGTGAATGATCTGGGCTGCGGCTATGGGGCGTTCCATGGCTATCTGGCCGAGGGGCACCGCGATTTCCGCTACATCGGCTATGATGTCTCTGCCGCGATGGCGCAGGCGGCGCGGGATGCCTTGCCCAAGGAGGGTGTGACGATCCTTGAAACGGCGACCCCGACCGAAATGGCGGATTTCACCGTGGCCTCGGGCATCTTCAACGTCCGGATGGGGCGCGATCCGCAGGAATGGCAGGACTATATCCTGACCACGCTGGACGCGATGGATGCAGCATCGACGCATGGTTTTGCCTTCAACTGCCTGACGGGCTATTCCGACGCCGACAAGATGCGCCCCGATCTGCATTACGCTGACCCTCTGGCGCTGTTTGACCATTGCAAGCGCCGTTATGCCCGCAATGTGGCGCTCTTGCATGATTACGGGCTGTGGGAATTCACCCTGCTTGTCCGCAAGACGGTGTGACGCCGTGGCTGCTTCCCGCCCCCTGATCCTGTTCGGAGCCGGTGACATCGCCGAACTGGCGCATTTCTATTTCAGCCGCGATGCGGGCCGACAGGTGGCGGGGTTTTGCGTCGACGGGGCCTATCTGCGCGAGGACAGCTTTCTCGGCCTGCCGGTCGTTGCCTTTGAAGAGGTGGCCGCCGGTTTCGCCCCCGCCCAACATGACATGTTCATCGCCTTGGCCTATGCCCGGATGAACGACCTGCGGGCCGAAAAGCTCGCGGCGGCAGAGGCGGCGGGCTATGGGCTGACCAGCTATATCTCCAGCCGCGCGACGGTGCTGAATGACGGGCGGATCGGGCCGAATGCCTTTGTGCAGGAGGATGTCACGATCCAACCCTTTGTCACCATCGGCCGCAATGTCACGCTGTGGGCCGGGGCCACGATCAGCCATCACAGCACGATCGGCGACAATGTCTTTGTCGCGCCGAATGCGGTGGTGTCGGGCGGGGTCGTGGTCGGGGACAATTGCTTTCTGGGCGTCAATTCGACGGTGCGCAACCACATCACGGTTGGGCCGCGCTGCGTGATCGGGGCCGGGGCCGTGCTGCTGCGGGATGCAGAACCGGGCGGCGTCTATCGCGCGCCCTCGGCCACGCGGTTGGCGCAAGACGCCGACAGTCTGACGGGGCTGTGACATGGGTCTGCCACCGCTCTTGCGCTATGGCATTGTCGGCCTTGCCTCGAACGGGGCGGGATATTTGGCCTATCTGGGACTGACGGCGGTGGGCCTGCCGCCGAAGCTGTCGATGACGGCGCTTTATGCCACGGCCACGGCCATCGCCTTTTTCGGCAACCGCCGCTTTACCTTTGGTGATGACGGGCGGATCGGTCCGGCCGCGCTGCGTTTTGCGCTGGTCTATCTGACGGGCTGGGTGGTGAACCTGTGCCTGCTGCTGGCTTTTGTCGACCATCTGGGCCATCCGCATTGGCTGGTGCAGGGGATTGCCATTCTGGTCGTCGCGGCGATGCTCTTCGTGCTGCAACGCCGCTTCGTCTTTCGCCATCCCGCCGACCCGAGGTTGTCATGAGGCTTTGCCCCGCCTGCGCCAAAGAGCGCCCCGATTTCGACACCCCCTGCCCCGCCTGCGGTCATCAGGTGATGCGGCGCGGCGGCATCGCGGTGCTTGCGCCAGAGCTTGCGGGCGAGGGTCAGGGCTTCAAGACCGAAAGTTTCGCCGAGCTTTATGCCAGTGAGGCATCCAGCTTCTGGTTTCAGGGCCGCAACGACATCCTGTCCTGGGTCATCGGGCGCTTTGTCCGCCCGCGCGCCAGGTTTCTGGAGATCGGCTGTGGCACGGGCTTTGTGCTGTCCCGGCTGAAGCGGGATTTTCCCGACACGGCGCTGACGGGAAGCGAGCTTTTCGACACCGGCCTTGGCTATGCCCGCCAGCGCCTGCCGGGGGTGGAGCTGTTGCAGATGGACGCCCGCGCCCTGCCTTACGCGTCAGAATTTGACGGCATCGGTGCCTTTGACGTGCTGGAACACATCGCCGAGGATGAACGGGTGCTCTCCGAACTGCACCGCGCGCTGCGTCCGGGCGGGCATGTGGTGCTGTCGGTGCCGCAGCATCCCGCCCTGTGGAGTCTGGCAGACGAAATCGCCTGCCATGAGCGCCGCTACTCGCGCGGAGAGCTTGAGGGCAAATTGCGGCGCGCGGGGTTTGAGGTGGTGATGAGCACCTCTTTCGTCACCATCCTGCTGCCCCTGATGTTTGCCGTGCGCATGTCGGACCGCAACCGCCGCGCGCTTGAGAAAGACCCGACGGCGGAACATCGGATGCATCCCTTGGTGAACAGGGTGTTGCGCGCGACAATGACGCTGGAACTGGCGCTGATCCGGCTGGGCCTGCGCATGCCTGCGGGTGGGTCGCGCTTGGTCGTGGCGCGCAAATCGGCATGACCCGCCCGTTCGCCTTTGCCGCTCTGGTCACGCTGTTCCAGCTTGTGACCCTGCATCTGGCCGGCGTTGCGCTGTCGCTGCCCCTGCTGGCGGTGGCGGCGGGGTTGGCCCTGGCCTGCCAAAGCGTCGGGCATGTCCTTTTGGGATGGGCGGGCCACCCCCTGCGCGCGGCGTTGCCGGCGGCTTTTGTCGCCGGGTTTACCGTGGTGTCCGTGGCGCTGTTCGGTCTGGCCGCCGGGCTGGGCCTGTCGCCGGTGCCGGGGATCGCGGGGTTTGCCGTGGCGGGCGTCGCGCTGCTGCTGTGGGGAGGTCCGCGACTGGATTCAGAGCGCGCGGATTGGGCTGATCTGGGCTGGGCCGCGGTGGTGATGGCGGTGGTGGCCGCCGTCGCCCTGTCCGCCATCCGCAGCCCGGTGACGCTGGAGACCCAAGGCATCCTGCCCATCTGGTATGACGCCTTCCTGCATGGGCTCAGCGTGCAGGCCTTTGCCGGGCTGGAGGGTCCACCGATGGACCCCGAACTCTATGGGGCGTCGCTGATCTTTTACCACTACGCGCCCTTTGTTCCCCCAGCCGCGCTGCTGGATGTGGCGGGGATCAATGGCCTGACGGCGGTGGCGGGACATCTTTTGCCCTTGGGCCTGCTGATCGGGGCGC
>JACCDH011727229.1_pt1 | contig 11718 bp, 8 predicted proteins | sample 7442481 | NCBI WGS metagenome assembly JACCDH01 (sample SAMN15323433, study PRJNA562643) | freshwater metagenome | isolation source: river surface water | place: USA:Blue River Watershed | collected 2017-08-15 | reverse complement strand
GTAAAAGTTACTGGTGTTTCTGTTAATGCTGACATTATAATTATATAATATTATATAACTAAAATTAACATATATATTAATCAATTTTTTATAAACAAAGATACTAACACTTAATAATAAATTATAATTTATTATTAAATTAGATTTAAAATAATTGACAGCGGCGAGATTCGAACTCGCGAAACATTACGTATCAGAACTTAAGTCTGACCCCTTTGACCGCTCGGGAACGCTGCCTTGCTAATATTATTGGTTTGGATTTCAATATGTTGCTTTATCAATTTTTTTATACTCGCGTCGAGACTTGAACTCGAGACCTCAACGGTGTTAACGTTGCGCTCTAACCAACTGAGCTACGCAAGCTTTCATTATCATACATATATATGTAATTTATATGAACACTATATGAATTTAAGATATATTATAATATATCACCATATAATGCTATATATTGGTACAATATATACGTCCGAAACTTAATCCAATGATAATGTCTTTTCCTTATTATATTTTACTATAATAGAAACCTTTATTTTTTGTCTTTTATGAGAATTGAACTCATTACAATTAGATAGTTTTAGGTTATCTAACTATTTTACCAGTATAAACTAAAAAGACTAGTTTACCCATACGGGGAATTGAACCCCGATTTAAGGCTTAGAAGGCCTCCGTGCTATCCGTTACACCATATGGGCTTAAAATATAGTAGAATATATTTATCTACTATATTACACTATATATAATTAAATTTTAAATCATTTTAATTATATATAATTTTTTTATTATACTTAAATACTTTAAGTACTCAAAAATTAAGAAAGACTTATTAAAGTCCAAGTAGTTCATCAATTTCATATGTATCTTCACCACGTTTTTCCATATCTTTCTTTAGTTTTAATAATCTTTTCTTTTCATTACGATCAATTTCTTTCTTTTCTTTCTTTACTTCTATTTTATTACCAAGTGAATCAAACTTTTCTTCATCTTCACCTATTTTTAATTTTTTGGCATTTTCTTTTTCTTGACGTTTTCTTTCTTTTTCTAAAGCTTCTATCATGTCATCACCAAATACAGTCATAATACCAGATTCTAATAACCATTTTTCTCTTGTTAATGCTTCGTAGAAATCAGCATTGTGCGAAATTACAAGAACACCACCCTTAAAGTTTTTAATAGCATCTGATAAAGCAGATGTTGATTCCTTATCTAAGAAGTTAGTAGGTTCATCAAAAATAATTACATGAGGATCATGCCAACAAATACTGGCTAATGCTGTTCTCATCTTTTGGCCACCACTAAGTGCAGATATTTTAGTATGTTGAGCAATTTCTGGTTCCAAAGCAAATCTATCCATATGTTTTTGAATTTCACCAGTTGTTAATTTCTTTTGACCCATTAAGGATTCCATTGCTAATTTTTCATCAAATTCCTTTACCATTTTTTCATAACCCATTTCTAATAATTCAGATTTGGTAAACCATTGTACTAATTCAACAACACCTTCTGACTTGGCTTCATATTCATGTTCTCTTTTACCAGGTCTTCTTGTACCTAATTCCTTAATAATAAAAGTCTTGTTAGCCTTAGCTTTTGCCTTAATATCAGCTAATTCTTCGTCACTAAATTTTAAGGCGTTCTTTGTAGCTTGGGCTCTGTCAGTACCAGTTCTATATCTCCACATAATATATTCAACAGGTGATTTATCTTCATGACCTTTTAATATAGTGGTAACATTTTGAGGAATATAAGCTAATCTTAAGTTAGGATGTTTATCTATAAAACCTTGATCAGGTTCTAATTCACCAACTAATAATTTAACAAGGGTTGTCTTACCTGAACCATTTACACCACAAATTACTACTCTTGATGCCATGGATACTTGAATATTTACACCTGATAATTGAGGTTTTGGTGTACCAGGATATTGAAAAGAACAATCCTTCATCTTAACTACTGCTTTTGTTAAAGATTTTACACCTTCTAATGGTCCTGGTTCTGGGAAACTAAATGCTAGAACATCTTGTGAACTAGTTTGAAAATAAAATGCTGCTTCTGGTTTTTGTTTTACAAATTCAGTAACATTACCTCTATAAAATTTTAGTTTTAAATTTTCGTAGTGAATAATATTAGTACATACATCATCTAAAAATTTAATATCGTGGGAAATTATTAAACATGTTGTTGTTTTTAATCCTTTGATATAGGTTTTTAACCATTTAATTGTTCCTTGATCGATATGGTTAGTAGGTTCATCAAGTAATAATAAAGGATCTGCTCTTAATTTTGCTAATATAATATTAACTCTTTGAATATTACCACCTGATAATGTATATAACGGAGCGTTCATCATATGTTCAGTAACATTAACTTCTGCTAAATTACTAATTACTTCTTCTCTTGTTACATTTTTTGCTTTAATTTTTTCATCAGCTAATATATAATCAAGGACAATCATTTCTTGTTTTTCTTCTGGAATATGATGTTCTACAAATGTAGCTTCAATATTTGGAAATTCGGCTAAACTTTTATTAGCAATTGCTCTCATTAAAGTAGATTTACCTGCTCCATTTGATCCTAATATACCATAATGTCTTCCAACCTTTACCTTAAATGGTGTTTGATGTAAAAGTACTCTGGTACCATAAGCCAATGAAAATACACAGTCACATAAATTTTCTTCATCATCTTCTGGGTTATGTTCTTCAATATTAATTTCTTTAATAATTGTTTCTGTTATTTCATTTGTTAGTTTATCTAATAATTCATCATTTGTAACAATATTAGTTAAATAAGGTTTGATACATTTAAACCAAACAGTTCTATCCTTGTTTTCGTGTTGAACTAAAGTAAATACTAAATTAGCACTGTAATTAACTAATTGGGTATTCGCATATTCAGAAAATCCATAATTAGTTAATATTTGACTATATTGTTCAACACATTGATTATTAGTATAAGATTCTAATACTTTATTAACACCAATATCGTGAACTCTGTTTAATACTTGTAATGAATCAGCACATACTTTTCTTATTTCTGGTTCGGCTATTTCTTCATAACCTTTAGTTAATACTTGTTGTAATACTGAATAAAAAGGTTTGGCATAAACTGGATTTTTAAGTAATTTACATAAAGTTTGAATTACTACAGCTGCTCTTCTTTGATAAACCATCTTTCTTTCTCTCATTGATCTAGTTAATAATGGTACTAAAAATCCCATAGTTGGAATATCAACATCATTAACGAAAGGTGTAGCAACAAGAGCATCTAAAGCCTTTTGAGTATTTTCAGCTGGGGCTGTGTATGCTGCTATAACATCTTGAAATAAATGTTTTACATCTCCATTATCAATGGTTTGAACTTGGTCATTAAATGTTATTAATACTTGGGTTTTAACTTCTTTCTTTGGATCTGAAGATACATTAATTAGTTCAGTAATAATATCAGGCATATATTGAGCTGCCACAGTTGGATGTACTTTAGCAAATTGTGATATCATGTATAGTGATAATAATTTTGTTGTATATTTAACTGATGATAATCCAGATTTAATTAAAGGAAAAAACTTTTCAAAAGAATATGGATTTATTTTATCCATAATAATATTTACAATTTCATACAGATTTTGTAACTTTTTAAAATCTGTTGATTGGGAAAAAAGATATTCAATATAACTTATAATATTGGGTTCCATTAAAGGAGTGTATAATTTTGACAATGTTGGGGTTTGAATGTCAAAATCATACTGAGTTATTGTACTAAATAACTCATTTAAATTTATTTGTGAACATATGGTGTTAATATCGGGTAAAGAGGATTGTGTTTGCATTAATATTGTAAAATCATATTTTCTTAAGTCATTTTGTACAAACTTAATTTGTGCTCTAAATAAAATATTTGATTTACTTGATTATAAAAATTTTCCATTTATATGTTTTGTAGCATAACACTCAGTAGAATAATGACCTTCTCTTCCACAATTATAACATGTATTTTTAGTTTTACTATTTTTATTTTTACAATATAAATTTTCATGACAAGTTGCACCTTTTAACGTATCAAATTCTTTATCACAATAACTACAGCAAAATACTTCTATTTTTAATTCATTAACATTATCGTATTCATCATCAAAATATGATATTAAATTATTTAATAAACATTTACCTCTTCTATGTGAAGAAAAATAAGATGTTGGACAATCACATTTTTCATTTAAATTTATTGTAGGAATGTTAATAGATTTTTGTTTACAATCTCTTGCAAAATGTCCATTTTCACCACAAATATAACATTTATCTGTTGTACCAGTTATCATTTTTTTTATAATATCGATATTATTTTTACTTAATTTTATTTCGCAAAATGAACCACCTCTAACATTATTAATACCATATTTTTCCATATATTTTAATGTATATTTGTCTTCATCAAAATTATCACAATTGGATAATAGTTCTAACACTTTTTTAGGTTTATATTTTTTTGTCCATTGTGATCCAGATGAATTAAAATGTTGTTCTAATCTAAAATCAGGATTAGTTGTTTTACCAACATAATATTTATTATTTTCAAGTTCTAATATGTATATAAATACCATTTAATTGTATATAAATATTCCTAATATTATAAATATTACTTTCAATTTTATTGCTAAATTATATTGATTAAACTATATCCAAAATTATATAGTTTAATTATAACTAAATACGGTACTGACAGGATTCGAACCTGCGATCTCGACGTTAACAGCGTCGCGCTTTAACCAGCTAAGCTACAGAACCTGATGTTATACTGGTACCAATATAACAAAAGTTTTTCCTCTATTAATTTTTTTCATAATCATTAAATTTAATTAATAACTATGATTAAAAGGGAACAATATGCAAAATTTGTACAATTGCTGAGATTTGAACTCAGTTTGTATTTATTAACCATTAAATAATCACAATTGTTTGACCCGTTAGGGTAATTTTTCCTCAACTTAATATAAAAATTATATTAAATGGGAACAATGTTATTGTTTATACTATACTAAAGAGTGTAAACTTTAAATGATTTTAAAAATTAAAACCATATTTAAAGCAATGTATCTTTATACGTATCAACAACTTGTTACTATATGCCGATTTTTAAACCAACACATAGGGAAAACCATAGCTCAGACACAAATAAAATTAATTATTTTATCATCACTGCTACATATAATTACTTTGTAAAAACTAATAAAATTTTATTAGTTTTTCTTTTCATTATATGCTAAATTAAGATTATTATATTGGTTTCTTAACTTAGTTTCATAACATAGTTGCCCAACTCAACTATATTAAGGAGTTTATTTCAACTCAAGCCTTCCTTACTTTAGTAAAGATTTTTTTATTTTTTTAAACGAATAAAAATTGAAATTTTTTTAAACTATTATTAACTACAAATAAATTTTAATGGCCGTTATGTCTAATCCACAGAATTATTATACCACTCTACCTACCACTGATGATGTAGATAATCGTCTTGCTGCTTTTAGAGCACATCTGGACTATTTTTACAGACATTTTCATACAGATACGATGGTTTTTACACCAGCTCGTTTGTTTCCACCTGAAATGTTTGCTTTCATCTCCGCTGATTTTGCTCGTAATGGATATAACATTAGCATTATTCCAGAGGGTGTAGATCCTATTACTCATGGTATTAACTTTATCAATGATAATTTTACAGCTGGAGCATACAATCAACCTCTATATCGTAGTGTAAATGTATGGAATCATAATACACTAGATAAGATCACACTAATCAATAATGTTCCTCAACATATTGCTTCAGAAAATCTAGAAGTCTTTGGAACAAATGAACATATTTGTCATGAAGTACAAATTGGAACAACAACTGATGATTCTGGTGTAGAGAAGCCTATTTTTGAATACTTTAATGTACTTCAGACAACAAACATGTGTGATAATTATTTGTTGAGCTTGTGGAATGACGTCATTATTTCTGGTCAAGCTTTGGATGAAACTGATCAGTAAATTATAAAGAAATCATTTTTTCATATTTGTTTATTTGTTCATCAAATGTTAAATATATTGTGTTATTTTTAATATTTTCTTCTTTTTTCTCCACAAATTTTTTTGGAATTAAAAGTTTTAGTTTAATTGGTAAATTTGTTTTATTGTATTTTTTTGTTAAAATTGTCTGTTTCCATTTCCATAGGGTATTTAATAAATCTAAATCTACTACTTTATCTTTTATTGTTATATTTGTTAAATATTTGTTTCTGATTTCATTAGTAACAGCAATTAAGTTTGAATTTCCTGGTTTAAATATAATTGGCCAAAATTTATCTGTCATATCAATTAATTCGGTCTCGCAACAATTATCACAATTACCACATGTGTAAAAATCACAATCTTCATTAAAATATTCTAATATAAATTTTCTTCTACATGTTTGTGAATAAACAAGTTTACTTATCTTATCTAAATTATTTATTTTCGATTTGTATAATTTTGGATATTTTATTTTCGTATCCCTTAACATAAATTTTGATATTTGAAGCTTTGAATAATCAAAATATAATACTGTTTCACATGATTTACCATCACGTCCACCTCTACCAATTTGTTGATAATATTCTTCAATTGATGATGGTGAACCAAATATAATAACAACCTTAACAGTCTGATCAATACCCATTCCAAAAGCAACCGTACTAATTATTAGTTTAATTTCACTTGATGAAAATTTAGTTTGAATTTCTTCACGTTTATCTTTTGATAAACCAGCGTGATAAGCATCACATATATTTGGATATAATAAATTTAAATCTTTTGCTAATGATTCAGTATCTTGTCTAGAGCCCATATAAATAATAATTTTATCATTTGGATATTTATCAATATAATTTTTTACTAATATGTCTTTTGAGACTTGTTTTGTTATTGTTTTTGGTTTTGATTTAGGAGTTTTTTTCTCCACTTTTTGTTCAGTAGGTATTTCACTAATCTTAATATATAGATTTGGTCTATCAAATGAAGCTTTTACTAAAACTGGATTTTTTAATCCAAGTATTGTTACAATATCTTCACATACAGTTTCTGTTGCTGTTGCTGTTACAGCTAATATTGGTATATCTGGTAACTCCTCCCGGAAAGATTTTAATTTTGTGTATTCTGGTCTAAAATCTTGCCCCCATACACTAATACAATGAGACTCATCTACTGCTAAAAATCCTAACATATTTTGTGAATTTAAATTATGTGCTAATTCTAACCCATCACCTTTTATTAAATATTCAGGACTCATATAAACAATTTTAATTTTATTATCAATTATTTGATATAACTCTTGATCTCTATTTTTATTATTTCCATGTAATGCTGAACAAGGTATACCCATATTAATGAGTTTTTCTTTTTGATCATCCATAAGAGATATTAAGGGACTTACAATCAGCATTACTTTTTTAGTTACAAGTGGAGGAATTAAATAACACATTGATTTTCCATATCCAGTTGGTAAAAGTCCTACAACATCATTCCCAAGTAATAACTCATTAATTACATCAAATTGTTTGTCTTTTAACTCTGATATTTTCCAATATTTTTTTAAATATTTTGAAGCTTTCTCATTCCATAACATTATATAAATTGAATATTATATAATATTATTCTTTTTCAATTATTTATAATTCAAATAATAATTTTATAATTTTATGATCTGACCAATAATTTTGAGAATATGAGTTATTTGTTAGTTCATCTATTAATTTGTTATTTGATATAAATATATCATGATCATTTATTGTTTTTATTATTTGTGTAAAACCATTTGGTTTAATATTTGAAATTAGTATATGATCTATAATGTCAAATGGTATAACTGATTCAATATCTGTTGTATGTGAAGTAAAATCATTAATATATGGCGAATATGTATTGCTAAATTTAATTGGGGTATTTTTATTTAGTGAATTAATAACAAAATTCTCCACTTTTTTTATTGACTTATTAAAATCTCCAGTAATTATTATTTTTATTTTTGTTAGGTCAATAAATTGTTTTTTTATTTCACCATATATTTTTTCTGAAACCATTACTAAATCATCATTATTTAATGTCCAATGTAAATGTACATTAATTATTACTAGAATTACATTACCTATCATTATTTTTAACATCAGAGCATTTTTTCTTGATTTTTTTGTCTGTAAAACTATTTCTGTTTTTTCTATTTTAGTTTCAGAATTTTTTGTTATAGACCTAATTATTTTTTCAGGAATGATTATTACTCTAAATTCCTTATTTTCATTTTTATGATTTGGATTTGATTGATCAATAGTATAATCAGTTTCAGTTGTATAATATACTTGACTCAATGAAAATTTATTTATTATTTTTTGTAAAGTTAATTCATTAACTTCTTGTAAGCATACAAAATTATTTGTATCTAATTCTGTCTTAATAAAAGATAAAATTAATGGTAATATTATTTTATCATAACGATATTTTTCATTTAATATTAAATTTTCTAATGTTTTTTTTGGTAATTTATTATTTTTTAATAACATTTTTATATTTGGTGTTCTTCTATTTAATATATTATATGATACGATTCCATATGTTGTCATTAATATGCTATTATAGTTAGATATATATAATAAAAAAAATGAAAATTATTTAGGCTACATATATCTATGTATTTTATGCCGGACTCAGAAAGAGATAACAATATTGATACCGTCACTGATCCTAGTATTATTGACACCGCCACAAATCCTAGTATTATTCATACAACTGATCATAGTATTATTGGCACTATTTATCATGGTATAATTAATACTATGAATCGTACCAATCACCGGAATATATATATTAATCGGATCGTTAATGAATATATTATTAATGATATTTTCATTGATTATACCAATTATATAATTCCACCAATTATCAATCCTTTAGGTTCTGATGATACTAGTACACGTATTTGTCAAGAATAATTGATACATTCTTTTATAACTTATAAAAAATTGATAAATACATAATTTAGGCTCAAAAAACACTATTATTAATGGCTCCTAAGAAAAATACTATTACTAATGAAGTTACTGAAACATCTAGTACTAAAGGCTCTAAAACAAAAACAGCTAAGACTGAAGAAGTTGTTGAAAAGAAAGAAACTAAATCAAAGTCTAAAAAAGAAGTTGTTGAAGCTGAACCTGTTGTAGAGAAAAAGGAAACAAAATCTAAAGCAAAAAAAGAAACTAAAGAATCTGAACCAGAACCAGTTGTAGAAAAGAAAGAAACTAAATCAAAAGCTAAAAAAGAAACTAAAGAACCTGAACCAGAACCAGTTGTAGAAAAGAAAGAAACTAAACCTAAAGCTAAGAAAGAAACTAAAGTAGCAGAGGTTGAAAAGAAAGCTGTTAAACCTAAAATTGTTAAAGAATCCGATTCAGAATCAGATTCAGAACCAGATGAAAAAGCAGTTGAAGTTAAAAAATCAAAAACAACTAAAACTTCAAAATCATCTAAAGCACCTGAAAGTGAAGAAACTGATATTGAAAAAATGCTTGAAGATAAAAAGAAACAATGGGCTAGTATTACAGCAAGTATTCACAATATCAATGCTGAATTAGAAGGGTTGGAAAAAGAACAAAAAAAGCTTGTTAAAGAGCTCAATGAACTTATGAGCAAGCTTGATAAAGATTCTAGTACTGAAGGATATAATATTGAAACTACTAAATCATCTAGTGCTAATAATAAGAAGCAAATTATTTCAATGGATGCTGAATCAGATTCAGACACATCAGATTCCGATTCAGACTCAGATTCAGATGATGAAAAACCTGCTCTTATTGCTAAAAAAGGAAAATCTAAACAAGAAGTTAAAACAACTAAAGGTGGAAAAGGATTGAAACTTGCTAAATCAGATTCTGAATCTGATTCTGATGAGGAATAAACTTTATTTTATTATAATTTTTAAATAAGTATTTTACTGTCTTTTGTACTTTCATACATTAAACCTGATCCTGGTAAAATTAAACTATCAATAAATTTATTATTTTTACACCAACAAGTTTTACTATTTCTGTCCCATGTTGCTACTTGGGCGCCAGATACAGACTTACATCTGGTAGAACAAGTGTCTAAGGAGTTTTCTTGTGATGTTGAACCAACATCATTACCCCAAAAATTAGTGTTTGCAAATGTTTTATTACTTCCAATATATGGATACATTATCGAATCACTTAACCACCCTGGTCTTATACTACGATTCATCCATATATTACCATCTTGAGTTATTGCTACAAAACCTTTATCATTTCCAATTGTTTTATAATCAGTAACAGCATCAGTATAAGTTGTTGTACCATCTTTAACAAAAACTAAATGACCAGAACTATTTTCTTTTATTGTCCATGATCCAACTTTAAATCCAGTACCAGTAACCAAACCATTTGATGTTATTGCTCCTGTTGCACTTATAGCACCTGTAGATGTAACTGGTCCATTTAAATTAAGAGTACCATTAAGACCAATTGTTCCAGCATTTATATTTAATGCTGCTTTTTCATTAGATCCGGCTGTTCCTCCAGTTGCTATTATTCTAGCATCTCTATCATTTGTGCCATTTGTTAAAGAATTAAAATCAATATAGGCTGTATTATCAGATTCAACACCACAATCTATTTTTCTACCACTACGTGCTACTGATAATGATTGAGCAGTTAAACCATTAGTTGAATGAGATCCACTTACTGTTAAATTACCCGGAACAGTATAACCACCAGTTGATAATTTTGTTGCTACATTTGATAAATTTCTAATAGCATCAATATCAGCTAAATATATTTCCCTAATCATTTGTTTAACTTGATCAGATGTTACGACACTAGTTGTATCCGCAAAAGTTTCTGTTTTCTTGTCAAAAAATATAAACAAGATCAATGCAGTTAATACAATAAAAAAAATATAATCAATTTTCATATTATAATATGTCATATAATATTTAAATTAAAATTTAATTATTAATCGTTATGATTAATTTTTTCTTATAGCAAAATTTGCTCTACTATCTTGAGTCCACAATACGACATTTCCATCTTGAGCAACATGTGTATAGCTACGTCCAGCATTTCTAGAATTAGCCCATGCACCATCAATATGTTCAAAAGAAACTGTTCTAGCACCTGTAAGCGTTTGTAAATGAGATTCATCTATACATGTATTACCAATACATAATTTATTAACTCTAACATCACCATTAAGACCAATATTTGCTGCATTAAGACCTATATTAGCTGCATTTATATTTAATGTTGCTTTTTCATTTTGTCCTGCTATACCTCCTGTTGCTACAATACGAGCATCCCTATCATTTGTACCGTTTGTTAAAGAATTAAAATCAATATATGATGTATTATCAGCTTCAACACCACAATCTATCTTTCTACCATTACGTGTCACTGATAATGATTGACCAGTTAAACCATTTGCTGTTAAATTACCAATAGCTGTAATATTTCCGGTAGCTGTAATAGTTCCAGATGTAGCAAGATTACCAGTAGCTGTAATAGTTCCGGTTGTGGTAATATTTTTTGGTGTAGAAATATTTCCACTTATAGTTAAATTACCAGGAACAGTATATCCACCAGTTGATAATTTTGTTGCTACATTAGAAAGATTTCTAATAGCATCAATATCAGCTAAATATATTTCC
>JACCDH010531881.1_pt1 | contig 11718 bp, 6 predicted proteins | sample 7442481 | NCBI WGS metagenome assembly JACCDH01 (sample SAMN15323433, study PRJNA562643) | freshwater metagenome | isolation source: river surface water | place: USA:Blue River Watershed | collected 2017-08-15 | reverse complement strand
TGTTGGTACTAGCTTTGATAACAATACCAGTGTAGGTTATGCTAATTTAGTAGGAATGACTACAGGTTCGGGTAATACTTCTGTTGGGGCAGAATCTTTGATGGCTTTATCAACAGGTATCTCAAATACTTCAATTGGAAATCAATCGTTGATTAATACTACAGGTAGTAATAATGTTGGTGTTGGAAAACGTTCAGGTGATCAAAATAATAATGGAAATAATAATACATTTTTAGGTACCGAGGCGAATGTAGGATCTAATAATTTAAATAATGCGACTTCAATAGGATTTGGAGCTGTAGTAAATGCTTCTAATGCTATTCAATTAGGAAATGATGCTGTAACTAATGTTAATACCTATGGTTCAATAACAGCCAATGCAGAGATTAGCTCAGAAATCACTTCAAGTTTTACGATCAATGGTTCAAATGCTGAGCAATATAAAGGCAAAGTATTAGTATGTAATCCTTCATCGGAAATTACGATCACTTTTGAAAATAATTTACCTGTTGGATTCAATTGTATGGTACTTCAAAAAAGTTTAGATGCTTCTAAAATAAATTTTGCAGCTGGAAGCGGTGTTACCTTAAAAAATAGAAATAATTATACAGCTACTGCGGGTAATTATGCCATTGCTACCATTGTAAACATTGGAGGTGGTATCATAGTTACTGCAGGAGATATGCAGTAGCATTAAGAATTAAAAAAATAAAAAATTAAAAACTATAAATATTTATACAATGAAAAAAATAGCAATCATAGCAATTTTATTTTTGGGAGTACACTTTCAAAGTTTTGCTAATAATTTAATTATTGGTACTCCATCAGTAAGTGGTAGTACAGTTACTTTTACAGTAAAATGGGATAACAGTTGGTTAGTTACTACTGGTCCTTCCAACTGGGATGCCGTTTGGATATTTGTAAAACGGCAAAGTTGCGTAAGTAATGCATCAAGCCCTTGGATTCATGCTAATATAGCAACGAGTGGTCATTCAGTTACTGGTGGTGTTTTACAAGTAGATCAGGTTTCTGACAATAAAGGAGTATTTATAAAAAGAATTGCTCCTGGTGTAGGAAATATTAGTTTAGCTACAGTGACACTTACTTTGAGTTCGCCTATAGGTAGTGATAATATTGGGGTTTATGGGATGGAAATGGTGAATATTCCACAAGGAGAATTTTACATAGGTGATGGATTGACCAATTTAAGAGGTTTTTCTGATGGATCAGCTACAAATCCAAAACTAATTACTGCAGCCATTCAAAGTGCTGGTTTAGGTGTTGTTTCAAATTATCAACGTGATAATTTAGGATCTACTTCTGCTTTACCGTCTACATTTCCTCTAGGGTATGATCGTTTTTATTGTATGAAATATGAAATTACAGCTGGACAATATGTGTCGTTTTTAAATACATTATCTTATAATCAACAATTAAGAATGCAAAGAGATTATCAGGCTAATATTACTCCTCCAGAATCACCTGCTGGAACTGAATTTCATTGTTGGCCATGTTATAATAATTCTGCTAGAATTGTTATTGCAACACCTGGAGACAATACAACTCAAATTAAACCTGCGGTATATGCCAATGATTTGAATGCTAATGGTGTTTATAATGAAGATGAAGATGGTTTAGCATTGCCTGTTGTATTGAATGTTAAAAACTTATTTGCCTTTTTAGATTGGGCAGCTATACGACCAATGACTGAATTTGAATATGAAAAAGCTTGTAGAGGTCCATTAACTCCTGTTCCTTTAGAGTTTTCTTGGGGTTCAACCGATTTCAATAACAGTTATAATGTATCTAACTATGGTTCGTCTAGTGCCACTAATTCGGTAGTTTCATTAGGAAATTCACCAATGGGTACAAATAGAGTATTTCGTGTAGGTATGTCTGCAACCGCTACTTCAAATAGAGTAATAGCTGGTGCATCGTATTATGGTTTATCTGACATGACGGGTAATGTTTGGGAATCTTGTATTGGTGGTTGGGGAATAGATTTTTCTGACTTTACGACTCAAAATGGAGATGGTAATTTGTATGAAAACGGTCAATCAACGGAGAATGGTTCAGCGGATATGCCTACTTGGACTCCCTCAAAAATAATTGTTAAAGGAGGTGGAGCAAACTGGCAAGGTACGGAGTGGCCTTCTGTGTCTGCAAGAAATTTTATTCAATTCAATAACTATGGATTTTTCCAAGGAGGCCGTGGGGTTCGTTCATTCTAAGTATTATTGAAATGAAGCAATTAAAACTTATTTTATTTCTCTTTTTTCTGGGTTCTTTTGCTAGGGCACAAATTGCGTTGCCCAGTATGCGAGGTGTTTTTAATTCTAAGATTGCTACTTCTATGTATTCAGGGGGTAGAAGTTCTGGAACTTATGAGCAACTTGTAATGCAAAATTATTGTATTCCAGAATCAATTGAAACGATCTATTATGGGGGAAGCGGTCTTGGTTATGCGGAACAAACTTACATACAAAACTCGTGTTCTTTTCCATTACTAGAAACTATTTATTATGGAGGAAACGGTTCTGGATATGCAGCACAAACGCTTACTCAAAGTGTTTGTTTATTACCTGCACTAGAAACGATTTATTATGGAGGTGCTGCTAATGGAGCTGTTAATCAGCAATTGATTCAATCAATTTGTTCTTTACCTATCTTAGCAACAGTTTATTTTGGAGGTCAAAGTGCAAGTTATGTCAATCCAAATCGCATTCAAACGGATTGTTTACAAAACCCACTTGTTACTACTACAAGTATTCCTTTTCAACGATATTATGATCTAGATACAGGTATACTGTGTACTGATCCTTCATGTGCTATGTTTCCATCACAAAATTATGATCTTACTTTTCCTTATGGAGGTACTTCAGTTCATGCGCGTATGTGGTGGAATGAGCAATATTCTGATATGGCTTTAGTATATGATAAAACATTTGATCAATTGACAGCTGCTGATATTGGAAATTATTATTATTGTTTACATGTAAATGATGGTAATATTGCCTGCGCTAATACGGATACTCCACCCACTAATTTTGTTGGGATTTATAAAACCAATCTCAACAATTATTATGTTGTACAGTATTTATCAGAATCAACTACAGAGGTTACTTTTAAATACCGAAAGTTGAATTAATACTATTTTCAAAAAAAACGCTCAAGAAATTGAGCGTTTTTTTTTTTGGATTGATTTTTGAAAAATAAAGTCAAATTTTTATTATCTAATTTGTAATTACAAAATTTCTTCGACGTGTTTTTTAATGTTTGAAGCAATTTTTGCCATGGGTAGGTCGTTTGCATCACCTCCGAATGGATCTTCAATTTCTTCAGCAATGAGTTCTAAACTGGCTAAAACATAGAAGATGAAAATGACGACTGGAATTACGTAATAGCCTAAACTGAATACGAAACCAAAAGGTAAAGTCATCACAAAAAAGAAAATGAATTTTTTAATAAAAGCGCTATACGAGTAGGGTATAGGTGTGTTTTTTATTCGTTCGCAAGCACCACATATATCGGTAAACGATTGTAATTCGGCATTAATGAGATAGCACTGATCTCCCGTAATTTTTCCTGATTTATACAAATCATTTACTTTTTGAAATAACATTTTAGCTACTTGGTTAGGACGGTGTTTTTGATGATCCATAGTTAGGTCTAGTCCTTCAAACAACATTTGACTTACTTCTTCGTTGAGTAAATGTTTTGAAAGTACCGATGAATAGGCAGGAATTACTTTTCTGAAAAAAGTTCTGTCGTTTTCCTCTTTTAAATAAGCTGACAATTTTAGTGCCAAGTTGCGGCTGTTGTTTACTAATCCTCCCCATAGTTTTCGTCCTTCCCACCAACGGTCGTAGGCAGTGTTAGTTCTATATGCTAAAAGCAACGATAATACAAATCCTACAGTAGTGTGCATTAGCGTTAGATTCTTCACGTGGCTGTTTTCTGATAAGTTCCAATACTCGAGTTCTAAATAAGCGATGCCTCCTGAATATAATCCGATGAAAATCATCATGGGTATTAATTGTCTGAAGGTATCCGATTTGTGGAAACGAAAAATAAAAGTAATCCAGTCTTTAGGGTTGTATTGTATCATTTAAAATTAGAGTGTGGAATTTATAGTTTGGAATTTAAAATATAGTGTTTAATTCAATTTCAAAGTTCCTGCAAGTTCATTGAGGTTAATTTCTGATATTTTTGTTAGATATTGTGCATTTGAATATCTTACAGCTGCTTCAATATAATTTTGCTGTGCAGTTCTAAATTCAATAGTAGTTATTGTTCCAATTTTAAATTTAGCTACTGTAATATCTAAATTTTGTTTTGCAATTTCTAGGTTTTTCGCTTCCACTGTTACTAATTCTAAATTGGTTTGATAACTAGCATAAAAAGAAGCCAGTTGTGTGTTTAGAGATAGTTTTTGTTGTTCTACAAGTAATGATGCATTGTCTACTTGGTATTTGGCTACTTTTTCATTTCTGTTTTGTAAAAACCCGTTAAAAATTGGCACAGTTGCTGTAACTCCATAAACAAATCCTTGTCCAGATGATTGTGTAATGAAACCTAATGAAGCTTCCGAACGTGTAAAGTTATACCCTGATGTAATTCTCACTATAGGGTAACGATTTCCTTGTACTTGTTTTAAATTCAAATCGGCAATTTTTTTTGATAATATTTGGGCTTGTAATTGCGGATTTTGCTTTTCTGCGGTCGCTTTTAGTTCAGCGAATTCAATATTTTGATCAAGTGAAATTTCTTCAGTCACTTTAAATTCAGTTTGCACATCACGAACAAGCAATTCGTTCATTTTTAATTTTGCAATTCGATATAATTCTTTCTGTCTTAATTGCATGCTTACATCGCTATTCAAATCAACTTGAGCATTCAAAACTTCTAATTTAGAACTTTTTCCTATGCTAAAACGATTTTGTGCGGTTGTTAGGCGTTGGTTAGAAATCACAATTGCTGTATCAATTGAAGCTAATACTTGCTGTTGTTGCACCAAATCAAAATAGGTTAAATATACATCGCTAATTTTGGTCAAAATGGCTGCTTGTAATTCGGCTTTTCCTCGTTGTTCCAGAACATTCAATTGTTCTTTTCGGGCAAACATACTCAAACCATCAAAAATAGTCCAATCTAAACCCACACCATAGATAATATTTCTATTTATCGCACCATCTAATTCGCGAACAGTTCCATCACCTTGAGTTTGTTTGGTATCCAGATGACTGTTGTTGTTTGTTAAAGTAGCATTCAATGCGGGCAACATTCTTGCATTAGCTAAATTATTATTAGTTGCCTCAATTTTGGAATTGTTATTAGCAATTTTAATTTCGTAATTATTTTCTAATGCAATTTTTACGGCATTTTCAAGTGAAAGCAATTCTTGTGCTTGCGTTGAATATCCAATTGTAAATAGGAATATTATTTTATATATATGTTGCATAATTTATTTCTCTAACGCGTCTAAATTATCAAATTCTGGTCGGTGTTTTTTAGCTCTTGACCACATTAAGTAAATTGCTGGAATTACAAATAAGGTTAATATTAACGAAAACATAGTTCCGCCTACAATAACAACTCCCATTCCCATTCTACTTGCCGAAGCAGCTCCAAGAGACATTGCAATTGGTAACGCTCCTAAAGCTATGGCTAAACTGGTCATTAAAATGGGTCGTAAACGTGCTTCCGAAGCTTCTAAAATAGCATCGTATTTTGATTTTCCTTGTTCGCGCAATTGGTTGGCAAATTCGACAATCAAAATCCCGTTTTTGGTTACCAAGCCAATTAGCATGATGGTTCCAATTTTACTAAAAATAATCCATGTTTGACCAAATAACCATAGCGAGAATAATGCTCCAGCAACTGCCATTGGTACCGTGAGGATAATGATCAATGGATCGATGAAACTTTCAAACTGTGCCGCTAAAATCAAATAAATTAACAATAAAGCTAAACCGAATGCAAACGAAGTGTTCGAACTACTTTCTACGAAGTCTCTCGATTCGCCACCTAAATCGGTAGTAAAAGTATCATCTAGCACCTTTTCTTTTATCTCGTCCATAGCGTTGATGCCGTCAATCATACTTTTACCCGGTGCTAGACTAGCAGAAACTGTTGCCGACATGTAGCGATTGTTATGAAATAATTGTGGTGGATTACTTTGTTCTTCTACTTCAACAACATTGTCTAATTGAATTAATTGACCGGCTTTATTTTTTACAAACATAGAAGTTAAGTCCAAAGGAGCATCTCGGTCTTTTTCGTCAAATTGACCAATGATTTGATATTGCTTTCCATTTTGCATGAAGTATCCAAAACGTTGCCCACTTAACGATAATTGCAAGGTTTGTGCCACATCTAAAACGGAAATCCCTAAACTTTCTGCTTTTTCACGATTAATGGTTACGTTGATTTCAGGCTTGTTGAATTTTAAATTTACGTCGACATTAGAGAAGGTTTCATTTTTACTTGCTTCTTCCATGAATTGCGGAATCTTCTCTCTTAATTTTTCAAAATTTGGCGCTTGAATAATGTATTGAATAGGTAAACCACCGCGTCTGTTGACGGAAATAGTGGGTTGTTCAGATACATTAACTTTGGCTTGTGGATATTTTTTAGTCCATTTAGTTAAATCGTCAACAATTTCTTTTTGCGATTTTTCGCGTTCACTCGGATCAACTAACGCCAAACGAACTCTTCCAGAATTTACCGAAGAAGATAAAAATCCAGGGGAAGTAATTACTAATGCTACTTTTTTCTCAGGAATTGAATCATTGATTAATTTAGACAAATCATCCATGAATCGGTCAGTATATTCATAAGTTGCTCCTTCAGGAGTTGAAACGCTAACAATTCCTAAGCTTCTATCATCGTAGGGTGCGGTTTCCTTTGGAAGTATTGCAAAAAACAATACAATTAATCCGATGCAAAAGCCTAAAATGGGGAAACTTAACCATTTTCTTTTTAAGAAATTAGTTAACGAATTTGCGTATCCTTTATTTAAATTAACAAAGAACGGTTCGGTAAAATCATAAAATTTAGTTTTCTTTTGTGCGCCACCTTTCATTAAATAAGCATTCAACATTGGTGTTAATGTTAATGATACGAAGGCAGAAATCAAAACAGCGGCACCAATAACGACTCCAAATTCACGAAACAATCGTCCTACAAAACCTTCTAAAAAAATAATGGGTAAGAAAACGGCAGCAAGTGTTACCGAAATTGAAATTACGGCAAAGAAAATTTCGTTGGATCCTTTAATAGCTGCCTCAATAGGCGTCATACCTTCTTCTACTTTTTTGAAGATGTTTTCGGTTACTACAATTCCGTCATCAACCACTAATCCTGTTGCTAATACAATGGCTAAAAGCGTTAAAACATTAATTGAAAAGCCACATAAGTACATGATGAAAAACGTAGCAATTAATGAAACAGGAATATCAATTAATGGTCGAAAAGCAATGGACCAATCTCTGAAGAATAAAAAGATAATTAATATTACTAAAATTATTGAAATGGCTAAGGTTTCTGCTACTTCTACAACCGATTTTTTAATAAAAATGGTATTGTCTAGGGCAATATCTAATTTGATGTCACTGGGTAAATCTTTTTTTAATTTATCTACTTCGGCATAAAACTGTTCTGCTATTTCTAAATAATTGGTTCCAGGTTGCGGAATAATCGCTACTGCTACCATTGGATTTCCCGATTCAGTAAACTTGGTTTCTAAATTTTCAGAAGCTAAAACAGCATATCCAATGTCGCTTAAACGGACAGTTTTGTTTGCATTAGCTGTAATGATAATATCGTTAAATTCTTTTTCGGTTGATAAATTTCCTAGAGTTTTTACCATTAATTCGGTATTAGCTCCAGTTAATTTTCCAGATGGTAATTCTACGTTTTGTTGATTTAATGCATTTCGAACATCACCAACTGTTATTCCGTAGGCATTTAGTTTTATTGGATCCATCCAAATGCGCATCGAATATCGTTTTTGACCCCAAATTTGTACACTACTAACACCCGGAATCGTTTGCATTCGTTCGGCAATTACGTTTTCGGCATAATCACTTAACTCTAGTGCATTTCTAGATTGACTTTGAACGGTCATCGAAATAATGGCGTCAGAATCTGCATCTGCTTTAGCAACTACTGGCGGAGCATCAATGTCTTGTGGTAAACTTCTAACAGCTTGTGATACTTTATCTCGCACATCATTAGCCGCTTCTTCAAGGTTTTTTTCTAATTTGAATTCAATACTAATATTACTTGACCCTTGGTTGCTTGAAGAGGTAATGTTTCGAATTCCATCAATAGAATTAATCGCTTTTTCAAGTGGTTCGGTGATTTGTGATTCAATAATTTCGGCATTGGCACCAGTGTAGTTCGTTCGAACATTGATAACAGCAGGGTCAATCGATGGGAATTCGCGAACGCCTAAATAACTATAGCCTAAAATACCAAAAAGGATAATCAACAAATTGATTACAATGGTGAATACAGGTCTTTTTATACTTAAAGTAGATAAACTCATTTGTAAGTGGGAAGTTAGAAGTTAGAAGTGGGAAGTTTTTCTTGTTTTACTTTAACTTTAATTTCAGCCTCATCTTTTAATGACATTACTCCAGAAGTTAAAATGGTATCTCCTGATTTGATGCCTTGTGTAACGATTACGTCTTTATCTGTTCTGGCTATGGTTTCAATTTTAACTTCTTTAGCTTTACCGTTGTTGGCAATGAAAACTACTTTTCCGTCTTGAACAGGAACAACTGCTTCAGAAGGAATTTGGATTGCACCGTTGATGTTTTCTAAAGAAAGTTCAATTGTAGCGAATGTTCCGGCTAATAATTTTCCATTCGGATTTTCGGCAATAGCTTTAATTTTTAAGGTTCGAGTTGCTGTTTCAATTTCAGGTTCGATGGCGTAAATTTTTGCAGTATATTTTTCTGAATTGTTTGGAATCGTAAATTGAATAGGGGTATTGTTTTTAACTTCTGAAGCATATTTTTCGGGTATCGAAAAACTGATTTTCAATTGATTGGCACTTACTAATTTAGTGATTAGGGTAGTTGGAGTTACATAGGTGCCTGGTGAAATATTTCGTAAACCAATTTTTCCTGAAAAGGGTGCTTTTATGGTTGTTTTTGCAATTTGCGCTTGAATCAATTGGGTTTGCGCTCTTAAACTTCTGTATTCTGCACTAGCGATATCATATTCTTCTTGACTAATAGCTTCTTTTTTCAATAATAAATTAGCTCTTCTTTCATTTTCAGCAGCAAGACCTTGTTTTGTCATCGCTTGTGATAATTGTGCTCTTAGTTCGATATCATTGATTTTTAATAATACTTGACCTTTGCTTACGTTGGTTCCTTCAGTGAAATAGATTTTATCTACAATTCCCGAAACTTCACTTCTAATTTCAACATTTTCATTCGCTTCAATGGAACCTGAAATTTCAATTTTATTTGCAAAAATAGTTTCTGATACTACAATAGCATCAACCATTACGGGTGGTTTTTTATCACCTTTTCCGCTTCCTTTTTCTGATTCCTCATTGTTTTTTGTTAATCGGTATCCTATTAAACCAAGGATTACTATAGTAAATAGCGTGATGCTTATCGTTTTTGTTTTCATTATTGGGTGCTCTATGTTATAAATGAACTACAAAGTTACATTTTACAGGGTGAAAATACTTACAATTTTGAAGTTATTTTTATGAGTTAAATTTAAGAAAATTAACTGATGTAATTCCAAATGGTTTTCTTTTTACTGATTTCAATAAATGCTTCCCGAAGTTTAGCATGTTCTGGTTTATCCATTGGGGCATCTTCTTTTAATAATTTTATGGCGTGATGTCTTGCCAATTGTAAGATGTCTTTATCTTTGACTAAATCGGCAATTTGTAAATTCAACACACCGCTTTGTTGTTTTCCCATAATATCGCCAGGTCCTCGTAGTTTTAAATCGACTTCGGAAATTTCGAATCCGTCATTGGTGCGCACCATCGTTTCCATTCTTATTTTACTATCGTTGCTGAGTTTATGACTGGTCATTAAGATGCAATAACTTTGTTCTGCACCACGACCTACACGACCGCGCAGCTGATGTAATTGAGATAACCCAAAGCGTTCGGCACTTTCAATAACCATTACGGAAGCATTGGGAATGTTTACACCTACTTCAATAACCGTTGTAGCTACCATGATGTTTGTTTTACCAGCTGCAAAACGACGCATTTCTTCGTCTTTATCGGCGGGTTTCATTTTCCCGTGTACAATGGAAATGGAATATTGTGGTAATGGAAAATCTCTAGAAATACTCTCGTATCCGTCCATTAAATCTTTGTAATCCATTTTCTCCGATTCTTGAATTAACGGATATACAATATAGATTTGGCGTCCTTTTGCAATTTCATCTTTAATGAATTTCCATACTTTTAATCGATTTGAATCGTAGCGATGAACGGTTTGAATGGGTTTTCTGCCCGGTGGTAATTCATCAATCACTGAAATATCAAGATCACCATACAAACTCATCGCTAAAGTACGAGGTATAGGAGTAGCGGTCATTACGAGAACGTGCGGTGGAATAGAGGCTTTTCTCCACAATTTACTTCTTTGTTCGACACCAAAACGATGTTGTTCATCTATAACGGCTAAGCCTAAATTTTTAAATTGAACTTTATCTTCCAATAAAGCATGCGTGCCAATAATGATGTCTAAAGTACCTTTTTCGAGTGCTTCATGAATTATTTTCCTATCTGAAGTTTTAGTTGAGCCAGTAAGTATTTTAATATTAATATTCAGTTCTTTAGCTAATTCTGAAATACCGTTATAATGCTGGTTGGCTAAAATTTCAGTAGGCGCCATTAAGCAACTTTGAAAGCCGTTGTCTTTGGCTAAAAGCATGCACATTAACGCTACAATGGTTTTTCCTGAACCTACATCGCCTTGCAGTAATCGGTTCATTTGTGCGTTGCTTCCCAAATCGTTTCTAATTTCTTTTAAAACCCGTTTTTGTGCATTAGTCAATTCAAAAGGTAAATGATGGGTATAAAAATTAGTAAAGTTATCGCCTACTTTTTCAAAGGGCATTCCTTTGATTTTATGTTTGCGAATGAGATTCTTTGTGATGAGTTGCAATTGAATAAAAAACAACTCTTCAAACTTCAATCTAAATTGTGCTTTTGCTAATAGGTCTTGACTTTTAGGGAAATGAATATTGAATAATGCAGCATTTTTTGGAATCAATTTTAATTCGTCCAAAAGATAGTTCGGTAAGTTTTCAGAAAATAAAGCCTGAGTTTCCACAAACAATTGTTGCATCATTTTATTGATGACTTTATTTGAGACGCCTTTATTGGCTAACTTTTCGGTACTTGGATACACGGGTTGCATGGCCGAACGAAGACTCGCTTTGTGTTCGTCTAACAATTCCATTTCGGGATGTGCCATGTTGTAAGTGGCTCCAAATTGGGTTACTTTTCCAAAAATAACATAGGGAACATTGATTTTTAAACTTTCGCGAATCCATTTTTGTCCTTGAAACCATACGAGTTCCATTTGACCCGTTTCATCTGCAAAAGTAGCTACTAATCTCGATTTTCCTTTGCCTTGCTCAACTGTTTTAATATGAATGACTTTACCAACTATTTGTACTTCAGAATTACTGTTTTGAAGTTCGTTAATTTTGTAGTAACGG
>JACCDH010667762.1_pt1 | contig 11719 bp, 3 predicted proteins | sample 7442481 | NCBI WGS metagenome assembly JACCDH01 (sample SAMN15323433, study PRJNA562643) | freshwater metagenome | isolation source: river surface water | place: USA:Blue River Watershed | collected 2017-08-15 | reverse complement strand
CAGCGAGTATTGCCAATAGTTTGGTCCGTGTGAGTTCGGGCCTGCAATATGAGGATCTCCTTACACCCAAAGGAAATCCTCATATAGATCAATTTGTAAAAGTGCTCCGGAAAACGACACGATGGGCTGCCCAATGGCGGCGTGTGGACTTTGACGGCCAGCCAGGGTTCGGTAAAAAAGTATCCCTTACCATCCCCCGCATCGCTGAACTAGTCAATGGTGTTACACTTGTTGTCCAGATGCCGGATATTGCCACGGCACAGGCGGCGGCCCAGGCTGCCGCAGCTGCAGCTGGCACACCTTTCCTCGGCCCCCGTTACAGTTGGACGAATTCCCTTGGCCACGCCTTGATCCAGACCGTGGAGTTAGAGATTGGTGGCGCAATAGTGGAGACGATGGATGGGAGATTGTTGGAAGTCCTGGATGAGCTCTATGAGCCCCTGGATACTTTGCCCGCTAAGAATGCAATGATCAAACGCGCACCCTCAGGGTTCGGCCCCACAACCTGGGTCGGCACAGCAACCGACCCCGTAACCGTTCATGTTCCCATTCCGTTCTGGTTTTCGCGACCCGGTCGGTATTCTCATGCACTTCCTCTGGATGCCATAAATGCTGAAAAAGTCCGCATTCATGTGACTTTTCGGACGGTGGAACAACTGTATTATACGGATGCAAGATATGATGAGAGGACTGTTGGATTTCGGGTGGGTCAGGATGTGAGTGGTGCAATGCCTGAGTTGGCCGGTGGCCGTTTCTGGGTCCAAAAACCTGTTGCTAGCGCAACGGGCAGTGTGTATTTCATGTCTGCTACAATGCCCTTTGCAGGTGTCAGTGGCGAGGTGTTGCAGGGTTACACGATGCCCGCGCGACTGGAAATGGAAGATGGATATATGATGTTGGAATATGTGAGTGTGGAGGAACCCGAGGCAATAGCCCTGCGCACCGCGGAACTCACCTATTTTGTGGAACAACACAATGCTATCTTATCCCAGGCCACCCAGAATACCACGGAAGCCCGCATTTCGCTACCGCTTTCCAATCCGACCAAGGAGATCCTGTGGGTACTCCAGCGACCTGAGGCAGAGGCCTATAATGCCTGGTTCCTTTTCACACGCGACCTAGGTCCCTACATATACCAACGACCCAATAATCTCAATGCCGCGGATTTCAATCCCTGCTTTGTACCCTGGTGGCCCGATGCAGATCTGACACCTACGGCTGCAAATGGCTGGCAGGTACTGCCCGCATTTCGCAATGCCGATTCGGAGCCGATTGTTGGGGCCTCGGTATTCTACAATTCCTATGAACGATTTGAAATCAAGGGACCGGCGCTGTTTCGGACCTTGTTACCCACCAAGGCAGCCACGAAGGTCGCTGTGCATGATCGGTATGTGTATATGTGGCCATTCGGCGTAGGGCCAGAACGCGAAGATGTATATCGTCCTGCAGGGGCTGCGAATTGGGATAAAATACCTCGTAAAGAAATGTATCTTTCCATGGCTGCGGGTCCTGCATGTACTCAACATCCCAACATGAATATCTATGTTTGGACGACGAACTGGAATATTCTCAAAGTATTCGGTGGACGCGCTGGCCTACTGTTCTCCACTTAATAGGATGCAAAAGTAAGACTCATGTTTCCATTGAGAAGCAAGAATGATCCTGCACTTGTATATAAATAAATACTGAGACTATCATAATCTATGCCTCCACTATTTCCATAATGAATACCGAGTTTCAGGGTTATGGTTATAGGGAGTGTTAGATAAATTGTGGAAGATATGGATTCCGTTCTAGCTAGAATAATCTGATCCGTGTTTGCGAAGGGTCCACCTGTACTTGCATATGCATAAATATACATAGCTGGTTCGTTTCCAGCAATTCGTATTGATACACTTGTACTAACTACTATTGTATTTCGTGTGAGTGAATAAACTGGCATTTGTACGCTTCCTTGAAGACATGAATCAAATGGATCCGCGACAATGTTGTGGGGTGTAGTGCTTATAGTACCACCGTTATTATCTCCACAACTGGGATCGTACACAATCATTGTGCTTATATAAGCAGAATCAGAGGAACCACCACCGCCTCCACCGGTAGGTGCATTCGTGTATGTTACCTCTTTTGTTGTGGAATTGTAATACAGGCTCCATGTCTGATTGGCATCATCGCGAATTGGATCTATGAATAATCCAGGAGTTGCCGATGTGAGTCCAGACATTGTTGCATTCAACACAATGGAGCTGACAGATTGGGAGCTGAATCCGGCCTGATACCCTAATGCTATAGAATAGGGTCCTTGTGAGGTAGCACCGGCACCGACTCCAATTGCTATCGCATTTGTTCCTTGAGAGCTAGTAGCCGCCCCACTTCCTACAGCAATTGAGCCTATACCCTGGGATGTATTTCCTGCGGCAGTGCCTATACTGATTGCATCTGCATATTGATTGCTAAATCCTGCATAGGAACCAATTGCCACTATATTGCTTGATCCATTAAATTGTAAATTGTAAAATCCAGCATAATTTCCGATGCTTATGGAATTATGATTGGAATCATTCTGATTTCCAGCATAGGTGCCAATACTAATTCCATTAGAACCATTGCTTTGACCGGCGTAGGCACCAATAGCAATCGTCTTGGGAACATCGGATAATCCGTTGGAACTGCCGGCATAGGTTCCAATCGCAATTACATCGGGTGGAGCCAAAAGACCAGTTGCCCAATGTGCACGGTATCCTAGGGCTATAGAACGCTGGCCCTGGTGAATTCCGCATTCACTGCCGATAGCGATGGCGTTGTTTTGCTGATTTCCCGAGGTGCTTTTTGCTGCTCCATATCCAATGGCAATCGCACCTTCATTTTGTGTGCGTGAAAATCCAGGTCCAGATTCTGTACCTATGGCAATTGTGTTGGATTGTTGGGTTCCACTACCTTGCCCTGCAGCCAAATACCCTATTGCAATTGCACCGGATCCTTGATTTGTGCCACTCGCAGCACGATATCCTACAGCGAGTGCTCCGGTGGATTGACTTCCACCGGAATTTTGGAACCATGCTCCGGAAAAATACATATTGTTAATTCCAATTGCTGATGCGCCTTCGGCCTGTATATATCCATATGCATTTATGTTGGTAGTTGTGGATTGCATAGTATAATTGGTGGCAGTCTGATTCCAGATTAGTGTATTTCCTGTAAAAATACCACTAGGCAAGGAAGTTCCACCTGCAGGACCTGTTGGTCCTGCGCTTCCACTGAGACCTATTAACCGGACTGGAATTGTATCACTTGCACAGGTTGCTGCATTTGTTGTTGCACTGGATGCTGCTAAGTAAAGTTGGACATATTTTCGTGTTGCATCAAAATGCACATCGCGTTTTAGTGTGAGATTTATAGGTGCAATTATGCGGTCAGTTCCACTAATAGCTCCCAATCTTGTGAATATACTCATAGTAGATGTTGCATTTAAGGTTGAACCGGATCCATCAGCAGCAGAATTGCATATTGCATAGACATATAGCTGATTGATTGTTGTAACTGCACCCAATGTCACCGATGCATCCAGAGTCACCATTTGTGTATCGGAATCCAAAGCAGGTGTCAAATCATAAAATTGCGATACACTGCTTTCATCCGTAAAAAGGGCACTAAACGAGGAAAATGTTGAAATTGTTGCATTTGACCGTGTATTCACATTGTCTAGAATGTAGGGAAAAGTTACAGTGCCACCACCCCCGCCTCCTGCGGGTCCAGTAGGTCCCGTAACTCCTACACCTCCTCCTCCCGCTAACTTGGTGAATTGCTGCTTTGTGAGTGTGGAATATAGGGAGTAACCTGTTGGGCCTTCCAGCATATACTGGACATACATGTATTCTGAAGGCTGCAGTAGCACAGTTTGACTCATGGAAGTATCAGAGTATCCGAGGAATTGCGAGCGCCAGACGGAGGAATCCGTGACTCCGTCGGATTTGCGGAAATCTACATCTAAGTTGCCCTGGTCTGTATTGAGGCGTACATCAGCTTGGATGGCTAGGGCATCCGAGGACTGGTTGGTGAAATAGCCTGTGACAGGATCATATCCACTAAGACCCGCCAACACGGCATCTTGGGAGGTGCATTTGAGAATGTAGGAAGCTCCGCCAGTCAAGCCGGTTGTAGTAGTGCTAAGAGAGTAGAGAAGGGCTGCAGAAGCGGGTGCAGTGCCAGTGGGGCCGGTGGCTCCTGTGGCTCCTCCTGCACCTGTAACTCCTGTAGGTCCTGTGGCTCCTTGACCGGTTGCGCCTGTTACGCCCGTAGATCCGGTTGGTCCTGTTACACCTGAGGCGCCTGTTGGTCCTGTATCACCTTGGCCTGTTGGTCCTGTAGCTCCTGTGGCACCTGTTGATCCAGTCGCACCTGTATCTCCTAGGCCAGTGGGTCCAGTTGCACCTGTTATACCGGTTGCGCCTGTTGTACCCGTTGCACCTGTTGATCCTGTAGTACCAGTTGCTCCACCAGTGCCCGTTGGTCCTGTAGCACCTATTACACCTGATGTACCAGTTGCACCTGTTGCTCCCTCAAAAATAGAACTTCCAAACATTAATTTATTAGAACTTACCCACAATGTTGTTGTAGAAAATTCCCCAGTTGGTTGAGTAATTGATGGCATTAGGGCAAGTCCATATATTTGTGAAATTCCATTAATATACTGTGTTCCAGTTGTCGTTTCTAGAGTGAAGGCTGACCACGATGCAATGTTGGAACTTGTAGGACTTCCATCTATATCAGAAAACAATCCACCGGTATATAATGTTCCATCATTAGATATTGTTATTGCACGAATTACTGTTATAGAGCCGGATGCAGTTCCCATAGAACTCCAAGATGTGCCATCCCATTGTGCCAACCTGCTTGCAGGTTGACCACCTGCTGATGTGAATAATCCACCCGCATATAATATTCCATTCTGTCCATAATATACTGAAAAACATTCAGCATCAACGCCTGTTCCAACTGCACTCCACGACGAGCCATCCCATTTTGCGATTCTTGTAATTGCATTACCTCCAGCTGTTGAAAAGTCTCCTCCTGCATATAAGTTTCCATCTGAGCCATAATGTATTGCTAATGATCTTGCATTGAATCCAGATCCTAAGGCTGACCATGCTGAACCATTCCATTTTGCAATACGGTTAACTGTCAATCCGCCAGCAACAGTGAACTCACCACTTACATATACCGATCCATCTGATCCGATAGCAATAGATCTTCCTGTATCGTTAAATCCAGATCCTAAGGCTGACCATGATGAACCATCCCATTTTGCTATTTTTTCAGCGGATATGCCTCCAGCAGTAGTAAAACTACCTGTAACATATAATGATCCGTCAAGCCCAATTGCTCCTCCAAATGCTGTTATATTAAGTCCTGATCCTAAAGCAGACCATGATGAACCATTCCAACTTGCAACATAATTTGCGGATGTACCATCCGCCTCTGTAAAGTCTCCTATTGCATATAATGTATTATCAAGTCCTTTTATGATTGAGTATACATTTCCATTAAATCCAGATCCCAATGTGTTCCAAGATGAACCATTCCACTTTGCAATTTTATTAGCAGTTGTTCCACCAGCTGTATTGAATCCTCCACCAATATAAACTGAATTATCTAAATCAATAAATATTGTAAATACAGTGCTATTTGTTCCTGTTGTTAAGGATGACCATGTTTGTGTTCCAGGCAAATATTGCGCCATTCCAGGAGTAAATGTGAATCCGGTAAACCCTGTTACAGAACTACTTATATTGAACAAAATAGATGAATTTGGAATCGTTGATACATTAATGCCTGCACCTGTAGGTCCGGTTGCTCCCGCACCAGTTGCACCGGTAGGTCCTGTGACACCTGTGGCTCCAGTGCCACCAGTAGGACCTGTAGCGCCAGTTGCTCCAGCACCACCTCCAGAAATAGCCGAATAACTTACAAGTTTTGTTGTGGAATTATAAGTAAGATACTGTTGGGGTGTTGATATATAAGGTATGTTTGAAAGAGTTAATGAACTTGTGAGTGTAAAATTACCAGCAACATAGAGTTCATTATTCAAACTGGCAGGCATTGAATAGGCAACAATTCCTGCTGCCGCAGAACCATTCGCCGTTGTGAATAGGCCTGTAAAAAAATACTGACTTCTTACTGAATTATATAACAATGCGCGTCCAAACGAGTTGAAACCACTTCCAATTGCCGAAAATGCCGAACCATTCCATATAGCAACATAATTTGCAGAGGATCCTCCAGCAGTTGTAAAGCCTCCAGTAAAATAAATGGATGATGTACTAGTTCCAGCAATTCCTAAACATGCGTTGTTAAATCCAGAACCAAGTGTTGACCAAGCAGATCCATTCCAAACAGCAATATTGCTGGCGGAATTTCCGCCTGCAGATGTAAAAGTGCCACCTACATATAAATTGCCGCCAATTAATTTTACAATATTTACAGAAGTTGCACCTCCAATTCCAGTTCCAAGAGCACTAAATGTTCCACTGCTATACCGAACCACATAATTCGCAGATACACCATTTGCTGAAGTAAATTCACCACCAAAATATACATTGTCGGATGAATCAATCTCAATAGAGTAACAACGGCCAGGGGATGCACCAGCTAGACCTGTTCCTAATGCGAACCATGTAGACCCATTCCATACAGCAATGCGTGCAGCACTAGTTCCACCTGCTGTGGAGAAGTCACCACCTGCGTATAAATTGCCCGCTGAATCAAATCTAAGAGCACGACATGCTCCATCAAACCCCGTTCCAACAGCTGACCAGGTGGAGCCATCCCACTTTGCAATTCGGTTGGCGGAAGATCCTCCCGCAGTTGTAAAAACACCACCTACATATACATCTCCATTGGGTGCAATTGCTATGGCAAATACATAATTGTTAACACCCGTTCCAAGTGCGGACCAGGAAGATCCATTCCATTTCGCAATGTTAGAAGCACTTATGCCTCCTGCAGCAGTAAATATACCACCAACATATACATTTCCTGCCGAATCTGACGCTAGTGCAAACCCATCCGCACTTCCTGTAATCCCTGGTTGAAGAGCGTAACTCCAACCTGCAGGAGATGTGGGTGTGAATGTGAAATCGTCAATGCCTGCAAGTGTTGCATTTTTATTGAAAAGAACTGCAGCTGAACTTAGTGTGGTCAAATCAAGAGAACTGCCTGCACCTGTGGGTCCAGTCGCTCCCGTTGAACCACTAGTACCGCTAGCACCTGTAGGTCCTGTAGCACCGGCACCACCCGTTAATCCCTCAATTACCACATATCCTCCAGATGCACCAATGCTTCCTACAGTTCCACTTGGTCCCAACACAAAGTAATTATTGGCAAATACGGATTTAGAAAGTGCAGGTTGTGTAATGGGTTCCGGAACTGGGTCAGGAGAGTATAAGCGTGTTGTTAAAGTGATAGCAGTCCATGTATTCGTAGATCCTGATGCTCCATTGGCCAGCTGTTCTGATCCATCACTACCTGTTGTCATAAGGGTTCCATCCGAGGTGAGCAAAATCGCATGATCCGATCCAGCACCAATTCCAACTGCCAGTTTTCCACCTGGAATTGTAATCTGGGTTAGGGATGTTAATGTGGATGTTGATCCATTTCCCATCATACCGTTGTTTTGGCCACATGCAAACAAGGTGCCATCCGTACATACAACATAAGTATTTCGTGGGCCGCATGTTACACCTGCAGCTAGGCGACCACCAGGTATACTTAACTGTGTTGGAACCGGTTGATCCACACCCAAGGTTGTTGCGGAATCTCCTCCTTGTCCAAATACATACAGCAATCCATCGGATGTGGTGACTGCCGAATGCCACCCTCCTGCACCGAACGATGTCACCGTTTTTCCAGTCAAGTTTATGGGTGTAGGAGTGCCTATATTTACACTTGGACGCCCAAGCTGCCCCTGGTCATTGCCACCATATGACAATAATGTGCCATCTGAACATAATATTAAATTGGCAGCATCACCCACTAAAATATCTACAGCAGAATAGGCACCTATATCTATATTTGTGGGTGTACTGGTTCCGCTAATTTGCCACAGCGTTCCGTCTGTACAGACAATAAATCCGCGATGTCCGTACGATCCACCACCTACAGAAACCCCCAAACGGCTACCTGGTATAACTATTTGTGTAGGGACACCGGAAGTGCTTGCGTTAATAATATATACTGTGCCATCCGTACAAGCAATCAGTGTAAATGCACTAGTGGTTACTACACATCGGCCCTTTTTGCCACCTAAATTCATTTGTGTCGGTGTGGATACCGAGGACGGCAATGCATTTGTATTTGTTCCAGAATAGTACACATCATTGTTTACATCAATAAACACGGATGAATTGGCCGTAATGCTTCCACGGAACTTACGGACATTATACATATATGCCGCGGGCGTAATGACCGACATATTCTACATGCATACAGCGATTAATAATCCTTACCGGGGAACGAAGAAACCCTTTATAGTCGGGCAATTTGTATTTTAGTTGCAGTAGAGCTCAGGTAATATCCTGTTGGTCCCTCTATATTATATTGTACATAGAAGGCTTCCGAAGGTCGCAGATAAATTGTCTGATGATATGAATTAATTGCATATACAGAGGTGTAACTGCGATAAATGCCGGTATCTTGTCCAGAAACTGTATGGAATCGCCGGAATTCAATGTCCCAATTGCCCTGCTGGGCTGCAATCTGGACATCAGCGGCAACCAATATGGTGCTAACATCAGGATTCGTAAATAGACCTGTTGTGGAATTATATCCACTGAAACCACCAAACACTGTTGTGGAGGATGTGCATTTCAAAATATAGGAGGCGGAACCTGTTAGACCTGTGAGATCGGACATCAGTGTCCATTCTATAAGAGAGGGATCACCGCCACCACTTCCAGCAGGACCTGTAGGCCCTGTGAGACTTAGGCCTGTTGGACCTGTAGCGCCTGTGGCGCCTGTAGGACCTTGCAATCCTGTCGGTCCAGTTGCTCCGGTTGCCCCATTCCCACCCAGTGGTGCATAAGTTATTTCATTTGTAGTTGAATTAAATAACAAATAATGATTTCCTGATGGATAGGATTCGCCAATGCTTGGCAAGCCTGTATGATCTGCAACACTTAAATTATATAATTCGGCTATTTCAGTCCCCGAATATGCGCGGCGTGCAAACATCGCATCATCAATATATCCTGGTAAATTGCGATCTGGAAAACTATCCACACCCACCCAGAACTCATTTAAATTTGCGGGAGTATACCCCTGTGTTTTTGTCTCAGTTAAAACACCATTTTTATACCAATACGATGCTGTTGGTGTAATGACAACTGCCACATGTGTCCATGCATTTAGGGGCACTGTAACAAGTGATCCGGATCCATAATATCCATTGTTCCAATGATGATCCAAATCAAGTGCACCGCTAAAATTTATTCCACAAACGGAACCCGAACCTCGCGAAAAAATAATACAATCATATGATGTTGGAACACTTAACATATATAGCCAACATGCATATGTACATGAATTTATATTTGTAATTGAGTCTGAGCGATATAATACATTGCTGCCTTGACCAACGCCATTGTATGCGATGCGTCCACTTTGGCTTACAATTGTGCCTCCATACCGAGTGAAATTGTTGCTATTGGGTCCGGCATCCAGGTAGGTTGCAGCAGTGGATGTATCCCCATTAAATGGCAAAAAGAAGTGAAGGTTGGAGTCAACAAAACTTGCGGATTGCACAGAATTGGATAAAGTATCATTACGAATCGGATTAATAAATAATCCATAATTTGCCGGATTTAATGAAGTTCCTATGGCATTGATAGCGATGGAACTTGCAGCTTGACTACTCAAGCCTGCGTATGGACCTATTGCAACTGCAGATGCCCCTTGACTACTTGCACCTGCCCGAAATCCAATTGCTATACTATTGGCACCTTGATTGGATGCACCTGCAAAACTTCCCAATTTAATGGAAGTGCTCGCAACAGCATATTGAGATCCGGTCCATATAACATAATCACCAGGTGCAGATCCATTTGCAAAGGATGTTCCAGCACCGGTGGGGCCTGTTGCACCTGCACCAGTTGGACCTGTTGCACCTGTAGGACCTGTTGAACCACTTGGACCTGTAGCTCCCGTTCCACCTGCACCTGTGGGGCCTGTAGCACCTGTAGGACCTGTATTGCCAGTCGGTCCAGTAGAACCAGTCGCACCTTGCAATCCAGTAGCTCCAAACCCTGTAGGACCTGTAGCACCTGTACGGCCACCAATAGGATTCCAAACCACCTGGCGAGTTGTGGAATTCCATGCAAGTGCTCCAACAACAGTTGAATCAATGGGTGGTCCTGTAATAAACAGTGAGCTTGTTGCCAAATTTACAGTAGATAAATTGGTCAATGTGCTTATAGATCCAGGATTTACCGATATATTAGAAGCAATCAAGTTCCCAGGAATTGTGAGATCTTGATTGCTATTGTCCCAGTATATTAGCCGGGATCCGTCATACCACCGACTCATTTCTACAGTTTCTCAAGAGACTTCTTATTTCGTTTTTCCTTGCCTAGCACATAATGCACGCAATGTAAGTTCAATCTTATCATTCGCCATTTCCAGGACTGCCTCCCTACCCCAAGGTGTCAATGCAGAATACCTTTCCATGCCAACCCATCGTGCACAAAAATATGCATACGTTCTAGCCATTTCCAATCCACCAATTCTTAGTGGATTGGAAATGTCTAGTACTAGAGCTAGGGTTCTCCAATCCACCAATTCTTAGTGGATTGGAGAACCCTAGTGCGTTCCTTAATTGCCTGGACATCAGGATCGTCCATAGGCATTCCCAAATCATTCCCCAATTTTGCATCACACTTTCCGCATGAAGCAATATGTCTCCTCCTCGGATTCCCGCGTCTCTTTGCCACCTGCTACACGCCCTGCACCTGGTCGTGCAGATCCCCGCAGTGTCACGGTTTTTCGGAGTTCCCATCCTGCCTCTTCATGAATCCGGTGGACCTCAGTCGCCAGCGGATATTCGCGATCCGTCCGAATATTCTTGACCGACCAACAACTTACGCCCCCCTCCTCCAGTAGCCCCAAACATCCGAGAATGACGGGCTTCAGCCATCCAGCTACCCATTGGGACCATGTTGGGAATCGGGCAACCGACTGCTCCCCTGCAGTATACAATTCCAAATTGAAATACGGGGGACTAGTCAGGATCATTTGATAGGGTCCCCTCTCGCGCAGCGTGGCCCATGCAGCTTCCACCGGCTGATCCACAACGAGCGCGTTTGCAGAGACAGATGTTGGAAGTGCAGGATCTGCCAGAATGCCCCGCAATCCCCGCACAGTATTCGGATCGGGCTCGCATCCTACATACTCGGTCCCCGCCGCCAGAGCTCCCAACATCCGCCCTCCCCATCCGATGCAAGGATCTAGCACGCGGCACTGTGCATAACGAGCACTATAAATCTCCAAAATTCCCTTGGCTACAATGGCGCGGTATTTTGTCACATTGCTGAGACCCGCCGTCATAACCAACATCCGCCGAATCTCGCTTTTGTAGGGCGTGGAATGCATGGCTAAATTGGCCAGCAAGGCCTTTTCCAGCGCTTCCTGGGTGATCATGGACTGTACGGATGTACCGCGATGATTCGTT
>JACCDH010568378.1_pt1 | contig 11719 bp, 12 predicted proteins | sample 7442481 | NCBI WGS metagenome assembly JACCDH01 (sample SAMN15323433, study PRJNA562643) | freshwater metagenome | isolation source: river surface water | place: USA:Blue River Watershed | collected 2017-08-15 | reverse complement strand
GGCAGGTGCTGCTGACCTTGGCTGGACGCTCCACATAACCATCAAACGGCGTGGGCATGCCCATGAGGTGCTCGCGCTCCAGCGTCAACACCTCAGCAATGCTGCAGTGTCACCGACCGCCCCAAAGGAGCCACCGAATGGTCACCGTAATGGAGCCACATTCATGTGGTCAAACGGACATCGGACATGGGGGTTCAGGTGGTGGATTTTGCCGTCTTTGGGGGTGTGGTGCTCCTTGAGTTGGGAAGTGCGCGTGGCGAGCGGTAGGACTGGCCATCGAGGACGAGGCAGTAAGCGTTGTGACGCAAGCGGTCCAGGGTGGCCGAAGCCAGCAGTCGGTTGGCGGGGAAGGCCTGGTCCCACTCGGGGAAGTCCAGGTTGCTGGTGACGATGGTGGCGGTGCGCTCGTAGCGCTCGGCAATGAGGTCATGCAAATCCTCGTCGGCCGGCGAGCGCAGCGGCTTCAGACCAAAGTCATCGATGATGAGCAGTGGCACGCGTGCCAGGGCGGCGAGTTTGCGCTCATAGGCGCCGGTGGCCCGAGCGGCGTTGAGCGACTGCAGCAGATTGGCACAGGTGGAGAACATCACATCCACGCCTTGGCGCACCGCGCAGTGGCCCAGCGCCTGCGCCAGATGCGACTTGCCCGTGCCGCACGGGCCCACGATGAGCACCGGCGCACACTCGTTGACATAACGCCCGGTGGCCAGGTCATGGACCATGGCCCGGTTGAGCTGAGGCAGCCGCTCAAAGTCAAACTGCTCCAGTGTCTTGGTGGTGCGGAACTGCGCGCGGCGCAGTCGCGAGCTGAACTTCTTCTGCTCACGGCGCGCCACCTCGTCGCCGATGAGCAAGGCCAGGAATTCGGTGTAGGCCAGCTTGGACTCGATGGCCTGCCGGTTCCTGGCCTCCAGAGAGTCCAAGATGCCTGAGAGGCGCAGTTGCTTGAGTTGGGGGCTGAGTTCGGGAATGGGGTTCATGACGGGGGCCTCAATGCAGGTGGGAGGACGTGGTGGACAGGTTGGCCCGGCTGGCCGGGGTGGTCGGTGCAAACAGGCTGGCTGCCGGACGCACAAAGCGCTGAGGGGCGTAAACCTGCTCGGTAGCTACATCGCCTAGGGGCTGGCGGTCGGCGCCGCTCTTGAGGATGGACTTGACCGTGCGGTAGTGCGGGCTGTCGTGGGCCAGGGCGCGGGCACAGGCCGACTCCAGGCGCACGGCGCCATAGGGCTGGGCCAGTTGGATGACGCCTTGGGCGGCGCGCAACCGCTCAACGATGCGGTCGCCCAGCAGGCGCTGCAGCAACTGGGTGCAGGCCGGCCCGATGGATTGCGCTTGCTGAGCCAACCAATGCCGGTCATGGGCGAAGAACAACTGCGCGTTGGGCGGTAGGTGGTCACGCACTGTCATGCGTTGGCCTGGACACAGACTGCGAACGTGGGACGCCACCAGCCGGTGCTCGTGGTAGAGCGAAACGGCACCATCGGTGGCGCGCAGCCACAGGTTCTTGCCCACCAGAGAGAACGGGGCCGAGTACAGGCAGTGGTCGAACTTGACGTGGCAGTCCCGATGCACGGACACCCGGCTCCAGCTACCCAAGTCAGGCGCCTGCTCGGGCAGTGGCCTCAGATGGGGACGCTCCAGCGCGAAGAGTTCCAGCGGCGCCACGCGCGTGGTGCCATGGCGGCGGCGCCCGGCTTCGTTCATCACCCAGGCGCGGGCCTGGGCGTTGAGGTCGGCCAGGTCGCGGAACGTGCGCAACGGCACGAAGTTGCCTTTGACGTACTTGACCCCGGACTCGACGATGCCCTTCTTCTGCGGGTCGTGCGGCGGGCACGGGTCGATGCGAAAGCCGTAGCCCTCGGCACACTCGGCGTAGCTGCGCTGCACCTGGGGGTCGTGGACACAGGCCTTGGTGATGGCGCACTTGGCGTTGTCGATGATGATGCGCTGGGGGACGCCGGCAAACCATTCGAAAGCGCGGCGGTGGCAGCCCAGCCAGGTGGCCACCGTCTGGTCCCAGACGAACTCGACGTACTGGTGGCGGCTGTGGCACAGGGTCATGACAAAGGCCCAAGTGCGGCGCATCTGCCCATCGGGGTGAAGCAGCATGGGGCCAGCGCCGAAGTCGACCTGGGCGGCCTGTCCGGGCTCGAAATCCAGGCGCACGGTGGTGGCCACGGGTTGCTGCTGGCGGACCTGCTCGACCATGCGGCGCACTGAGGAGTAGTGACCGGCAAAGCCGTGCTCGCGTTTGAGCGCGGCATGGATGGCGGTGGTCTGTACACCGGCGCCCACCCAGGTCGCTATCTGCTCGCGCCAAGGCGCAACGCTGGAGACGGACTTGGGCTGTGGCGCAGGCTGCTGCTCCAAAGCGGCAGCGATGGTCTCGTCACGGGGCATGGCCACTGACGCTTGAAGCCAATCGTGGCGGCTGGCCAGCTCTCTGAATTCGGCCGCCTTGTGTCGGCCCAAAAGCTGTTGCTGGGCAATCTGGCGGTCCGAGTCCCCGGCGCGCATGCGCACAAGGGCCTGTCGGTAATGGTGCATCTCGATTCTCCTGCGGACCATGGTTCGTCTTCTCTCGGGCAAAAAGCCCGACAGTAGCGACGCCATGTGTCCTGGTTAGAGATGCCCGTTTGACCTCCCTGCTGGCTCCATTACGGTGAACATCAGGTGGCTCCTTTACGCCGACAACGAACTGGCTCGTTTACGCCGAACATCAAGTGGCTCCAATACGGCGGTCAGTGACACTGCAGTGCTTGTGGTGGGGGTGCAGGGTGTCGGCCCAGATGGCTTTGCAGCGTTCACCCAGCCAGGCATTCAACTCGGCGAAGCTGGCGAACTTGCGCTCGCGCGCTTCGATCCAGATGCGCCGGCGGCTGTCCTGCACGTTCTTCTCCACCACCCCCTTCTCCCAGCCGGAGGCGACGTTGCAGAAATCGGGGTCGAACAGGTAGTGGCTGCACAGGGCCATGAAGCGGGCGTTGACGACCCGCCCCTTGCCTTTGGTGACTTTGTCCACCGCCGTCTTCATGTTGTCGTAGATCCCGCGCCGGGCCACGCCTCCCAGCGCCGCAAAGGCGCGGGTGTGGGCATCGAACAGCATTTCATGACCCTGGCTGGGGTAGGCCACCAGCCAGAAGGCTCGGCTGGCGCACAGCTTCAAGTGCGCCACCTGCGCCTGGTAGTACACCCCGCCGACCACGATGCCTTCTTCGCTCCAGTCGAACTGGAAGGCTTCGCCGTATTCAAAGCTCAGCGGCACAAACGCCCGCGTGCCGTCTTTACCCGCCTGAGCCCGCCAATCGCGGATGAAGTTGGTGACTGTCGTGTAGCCACCCCGGTAGCCTTGGGCTTGCAATTGCACCAGCAGTGCCCGTGCACTGCGCCGGTGTTCGCGGGGGCGGTGGGCATCGGCTTTGAGTGCGGCCACCAGCGTGGGCACGAACGGCGTGAGTACCGTGGATTGCTCGGCCCTTTTGTATTTCGGCTCTACATCACTGGCCGCCTTGAGCCACTTCTTGACCGTGTTTCTGGATAGCCCCGTGCGCCGGGCTATCTCGCTGTGTGTCAGTCCGTCACGCAACTTCATGCGCCGGACCTTGCCTATCATGTCCATGGTGATCACCTCGTTTTGCTCCTGCTGAAAAATTCAGCAGAACCGTGATACACCCTGGTCAATTTTGGGTTGGCACACCCCTCAAAAAATGGTCAATATTCGGTTGGCGTCAACATCGAAGAAATGAATGCAGTGCCGCTTCTCGCATGCAGACATGGGTAGCAGTTGTGGTGCGCAGCACGCCATGTACCGCGTACCGCAACGCTAGCAGGCTGCCAGGGTTGCTCGGTATGCCTTGCGGACCGGCGCCGCGCATACACACTTCCGCGTCGATGCAGCTAGGCAAAGCTCAAGTAACTGTGCTGCTGCCGGTTTCAACAACGCGGATTGAGTCTCCAATCAACCTAGGAATTGCACTGATGCCCCTGTGGATGCAGGCACTTTCCACAGCATTTTTCGTTGGTTGAGAGTGCATTCAAGCTTGATGACATCCAAAGTGGTTTCTAGGATTCGAGACTTCTTAGGAAGCCTCGAATTACCCACCACCGGAGACACCATGAAACTATCGATCCCTTCGCGTCGCTCACTCCTCGCGACTGCGTCCATCCTCGTCGCGATCATGGGCCACCCTGCCATCGCGCAAGACAACTACCCCAGCCAGCCCGTCACCCTGGTCGTACCGTTCACGCCGGGGGGCAGCAACGATGTCATTGCCAGAATGATTGGTCAGCGGCTCAGCCAGATCTGGCAGCAACCGGTTGTCGTGGAAAACAAAGCTGGCGCTGCGGGCAGCATTGGCACCGACCATGTGGCCAAGGCCACTGCGGACGGCTACAAGCTGCTGATCACCAACAACAACACCATGTCGATCAATCCGGTACTGCTGCCGAACACGCCGTACGCCGTCGCGCGTGATTTCACCCAGATCACTCAGCTCGGCGTGGTTCCCGTTGTTCTGGTTGTGAACGCCAACGTGAAAGCCAAGACCGTCAAAGAGCTCGTCGACCTTGCAAAGTCCGCGCCTGGGAAGCTGTCCTATGCTTCTGCGGGCACGGGCAGCCCGCAGCACCTGTCAGCAGAGCTCTTCAAGTCGATGACGGGCACCGACATCATTCACGTCCCCTACAAAGGCGCGGCGCCGGCGATCACTGACCTGCTGGGAGGCCAGGTGGATCTGCAGTTCGGTGCCATCAACTCGCTGCTGCCGCACATCCGTAGCGGAAAGTTGCGCGCGCTGGCCGTCGGCGGCGCCCGACGCGCGAGCCTGCTCCCCGATGTGCCCACTGTCGCTGAGGCAGGACTGCCCCGCTACGACAGCGAGATCTGGCTCGGCCTTGCTGCTCCTGCGAGGACGCCTGCTGCGGTCATCAAGCGGATCAGCACCGATGTCATCGGAGTCCTCGCGGAACCCGCGGTGAAGGAAAAGCTCGCCGAGCAAGGCATCGAAGCGCGATCCAGTACTCCTCAGGAGATGACCAAGCTCGTCGAGAAGGACACCGAGCGCTGGGCGAGCGTGATCAAGAGCGCAGGCATCAAAGCCGAATGAACGGAGCACTCAATTGAATTCCAGGCGACCAACCCTACTGCGCCGCGACGTGCCTGTCCCTAGCCATGGCCATGGCTACGGTAGCTTGTGGGCCAGCGACGCGATCGCGGAGATGATCCGCGCGCTCGACATCCCCTATGTCCTTCTGAACCCTGGTTCTAGCTTCCGGGGACTGCACGACAGCCTGGTGAACCATCTCGGGAACGTCGATCCCCAGATGCTCGTGGTTCTCCATGAGGAGCATGCGGTAGCCATCGCCCATGGCTATGCGAAGGTGACCGGAAAGCCCCTCGCGGCCATCGTTCACAGCAACGTGGGTCTGATGCACGCATCCATGGCGATCTTCAATGCGTGGGTGGACCGTGTGCCGGTCGTGGTCCTGGGCGCCACCGGCCCGGTGGATGCCGCCAAGCGGCGCCCCTGGATCGACTGGATGCACACCGCGCAGGACCAGGGCGCGCTCATCCGCGACTTCAGCAAGTGGGATGCGCAGCCGGCCTCCGTCGGCGCGTCTTACGAAGCGCTGCTAAGGGCCAAACAGATCGCACTGACTGCGCCCGCAGGTCCGACCTACGTGTGCTTCGATGTCTCCCTCCAGGAAACGCGGATCGACGCGATCCCCCCGCTGCCAGACGTCAGCCGCTATTCGGTTCCTTCGCCTGCGGCGCCCGCGCAGGAAGCGTTGGCACGGGCAGCGGACCTACTTTCCTCTGCGGTTCGTCCGGTCATCCTCATGGGGCGGGTCTCCAGGTCGAGCGAGGCCTGGCGTCAACGCATCGAACTGGCCGAAAAACTCAATGCGCAGGTTCTCACGGATCTGCGCGCCGGCGCCTCGTTCCCCACGGATCACCCGCTGCACGCGGCCGTGCCCGGCGTGTTCCTGACCCCGGACGCGGCCCGCACGCTGCGCGCGGCAGACGTCGTCCTGAGTCTGGACTGGTATGACCTGAATGGGACGCTGCAGCAGGCGTGGCGCAACGAGGATGTGGACGCCAAGGTGATCCAGATCTCGCTCGACCACTATAGCCACCGCGGATGGAGCATGGATCACCAAGGCCTCCCGCCAGTCGACGTGTTCATGCCGGTCGAACCCGACGTCGCTGTTCCGCTGCTGTGTACCGCTTGCGCGAGCCGACCGGCCCGCAATGAGGCCGTGACGGTCACGGTCACCAGGTCGCCATCGCCGGAGGACGGCACCATCAGCATCGCGATGGTCGCGGATGCCCTGCGCCGGGCGGCCGGCAGTCAGCCCGTGACGCTGATCCGCGTGCCGCTGGGCTGGAGCGGCGAGATGGGCCATTTCCGGGATCCGCTGGACTACCTGGGCATGGATGGCGGCGCCGGCATCGGATCCGGTCCGGGCATGGCGGTCGGCGCGGCGCTGGCGCTGCGCGCCAGTGATCGCCTGCCCGTGCTGATGACGGGCGATGGTGACTACCTGATGGGTCTGACGGCGCTCTGGACGGCAGCGAACGCCGGCATCCCCCTGCTCACCATCGTCTGCAACAACCGCTCGTTCTTCAATGACGAATTGCACCAGGAGCGCGTCGCGCGTGACCGCGACCGCCCGGTGCAGAACCGCTGGATCGGGCAGCGGATCGGAGACCCGGACCCGGACCTCGCCCAGCTGGCGCAGGGCCTGGGACTGCAGGGCTTCGGACCGACATCCGACCCCGCCGAGCTCGACGAGGTCCTGGCTCGCGCCGTCGCTGCGGTGCGAGAAGGCTCGACCGTGGTCGTCGATGTGCGGGTGACGCCGGGCTACAGCGCCGCCATGGCGTCGGGCATGACACGGTCGCATGAGGATGCGCAAGGAGGTGGAGCATGAGCACGGATGCCATCGTCCTGCCGGACAGCGGCGACTTGAGCCCCTACGTCAAGGGCATCCTGCCCCGGTCGAGCGGCCTCTTCTGGGCGGGCCAGTGGCAAGGGGGCTCGGGCCAGACCATCCCGACCTTCAATCCGTCGACCGGCGAGATTCTGGCCGAGGTCAACGCCGCCGCCGCCGCGGAGGTCGACGCCGCGGTCGCTTCGGCGAAGGTTGCCTTTCCAACTTGGGCCGACACGCCCCCGCTCCAGCGCGGCGCGCTGCTGCGGGAAGCTGCGCGCCGCGTGCGGCAGCACGCGCGCGAGCTGGCCCTGCTGGACGCCGCCAACTGCGGCAACCCGGTGCGCGCCATGCAGATGGACGCCGAGATCGCGGCCACCCAGCTAGACTACTTCGCGGGGCTGGTCCTCGAGATCAAGGGGGAAACCATCCCGACCGCAAACGGTGCGCTGAACTACACGCTGAGGGAGCCGCTCGGCCCCGTGGCCCGGATCTTTCCCTTCAACCATCCGTTCATGTTCGCTGCTGGGAAGATCGCCGCGCCGCTCGCGGCGGGCAATACGGTGATCATCAAACCGCCGGAACAGGCGCCGCTGTCGACCATTCGGTTGATGGAGATCCTGGACGATCTGTTCCCTCCCGGAGTGCTGAACTGCGTCACGGGTGGCCGGGAGACCGGCGCCGAGCTCTCGGCGCATCCGGATGTCGCCGCTATTGCGTTGATCGGAAGCGTCGGAGCGGGCAAGGCGGTCCTGAGGTCTGCTGCCGATACGATGAAACACACGCTTCTTGAACTCGGCGGCAAGAACGCGATGGTCATCTATCCAGATGCCGATCTGCGCAGCGCGGCAGAGGGTGCCGTGCGCGGCATGAACTTCACGTGGTGCGGGCAGTCCTGCGGATCCACCAGCCGCCTGTATGTGCACCGGTCCATCCACGACGAATTCATGCAGAGCGTCGCGCGGGAACTCGCGCAGAAGCACCGGCCGGGCATTGCGACGCACTCGGACACGACCATGGGGGCGATGGCCAGCCGTGCTCAGTACGAACGCGTGCTGCACTACATACAGGCGGGCATCGAGGACGGGGCCACGCTGTTCACTGGCGGCAGCGCGGCGCGCGAGGCGCATCTGCAGGCCGGCCTCTTCGTCGAACCCACGATATTCACCGATGTGCGTCCCAATATGCGCATCGCTCGGGAGGAGATCTTCGGGCCCGTGCTCTCGGTGTTCTCCTGGGAGGACGAAGACCAGTTGTTCGCAGATGTCAACGCCATCGAGCTGGGGCTGACGGCCTCGGTCTGGACCACCTGATGTTGCCCCTGGAAAGTGGAGTTCTTGACCTTGTTGAAAATACCGACAAGGAGTCGAGAGATGACGGACAAGCAGGTGCGTGCGCAGTACACGCAGGAATTCAGGCTGGAGGCTGTGCGGCAAGTGCAGGCTGGGCAAGCGCAGTCGGTGGTGGCCAAGGTGCTGGGCATACCCAAGGCCACGCTGGGTAAATGGGTCAGACAGGCCCAGACGGCGTCCAGCAGTGTGCTGTCCGGCAAGACCAACCCGGTCACGCCAGAGCAGATGGAATTGACCCGACTGCGTGCGGAGGTGGCCCGTCTTCGCATGGAGCGAGACATCGCAAAAAAAGCCGCGGCGTACTTCGCGCAGGACACGCTGCGAGGTACGCCTGGATACACCAAATGAGAAAGCAGTACCCGGTCAGTGTCTCGTGCGGGGTGCTGGAGGTCAGTGCCAGCGGGTACTTCAACTGGCTGCGGCGCAGGCAGGAGGATGGTGGCCGCCGTGGCCCTGCAGGGCGCTACAGCGACGAAGCTCTGCTCGCGCACATCAGGGCCATCCACGCCGAAGTCAAAGGTGAGTATGGCTGGCCCCGCATGCACAGAGAACTGTTAGCCCGCGGCATCCGTGTAGGCAAAGACCGAGTGCGCAGGCTGATGCAGCAGCACGGCATAAGGGCCAAGACCAAACGCAAGTTCGTGGTGACCACCGACAGCAAGCACAACTTGCCGGTGGCGCCCGACCTGGTGCAGCGGCGTTTCAAGCCGCCGGAGCCCAACCGCCTGTGGTGCGGCGACATCACCTACATCCACACCGACGAGGGCTGGCTGTACTTGGCCGCTGTCATCGACCTGTTCAGCCGTCAGGTGGTGGGCTGGAGCCTGCAGACCCACATGCAGGCCAGCCTGGTCAAAGACGCGCTGGCCATGGCGTGGTGGCGGCGCCGGCCGCCACCGGGACTGATATTCCACAGCGACAGGGGCAGCCAGTATTGCAGCCATGAATTCCAGGATGCCTTGAAGGACTGGGGTATGCGCTCATCCATGAGCAGGAAGGGCAACTGCTGGGACAATGCGCCGACGGAGAGCTTCTGGGGGCGACTGAAGACAGCCAGCGTGCATGGTCACAAGTTCGCTACCCGTGAGCAGGCCAGGCAGGCCGTGATGGACTGGATGGCCTTCTACAATCACCGTCGGCTGCATTCGACGCTGGGCTGACCTTGCCCCTGAAAAACGAATCTCTTGCTGAGTGTTTCAATACAGGCAAGGAGAGACGGAATGACGAAGACGGTGAGGTCGCGCTACACGCTGGAGTTCAAGCAGGAAGCGGTGCGGCTGGTGCAATCAGGGCAGAGCATGGCGGCGGTCTCGCGCAGCCTTGGGCTGGTGGAGCAGACCTTGTTCAACTGGGTCAAGGCCAGCCGTGAAGGCAGGCTGACAGGGGCGGACAGCAAGCCCGTTAGCGCCGAGCAGATGGAAATCAGCCGACTGCGAGCAGAGCTGGCCCGGGTCAAGATGGAGCGCGACATCCTAAAAAAGGCCACGGCGTACTTCGCGAAAGAGTCGCTGTGAAGTACGCATTTATCCAGCGACAGCGTAGCCGCTGGCCGGTCTCGGTGATGTGCGAGGTACTGGGCGTGAGCCCTGGCGGCTACCACCAGCATTTCACCCGCCAGGCCCAGGGAGGTGAGCGCAGCCGCCTGAGCGACGATGCCTTGCTGGTGCACATCAAAGCCATCCACGCCGAGAGCAAAGGCAGCTACGGGTGGCCCCGGGTGTGGAAGGAGTTGCTGGCGCGCGGCATTCGGGTGGGCAAGGACCGGGTGCGCAGGCTCATGCAGCAGCACGGCATCAAGGCACGAGGCAAGCGGCGCTTCAAGGCCACGACCAACAGTCGGCACAACTTGCCGGTGGCGCCCAACCTGCTGGAGCGTCAATTCAGCGTAGCCACGCCAGACCGGGTCTGGGCAGGCGACATCACCTACATCGCCACCGACGAAGGTTGGTTGTACCTAGCCGTGGTCATCGACCTGTTCAGCCGCCAGGTGGTAGGCTGGAGCCTGGGGGAGCGCATGACGCGCCAGTTGGTCATGGACGCCCTGCGCATGGCGTGGTTCCGCCGCTGCCCAGACAAGCGCCGCGGCCTCATCTTCCACAGCGACCGTGGCAGCCAGTATTGCAGCAGCGACTTCCAAGGTCTGCTCAAGGGCTACGGTATGCGCAGCTCCATGAGCCGCAAGGGCGACTGCTGGGACAACGCGTGCAGCGAAACCCTGTTCGGGTCACTCAAGGTGGAGCGGCTGCATGGCATGCGGTTTGAAACCCGCCGCGCGGCCAAGGACGAGGTCATCGACTGGCTGCTCTGGTACAACAGCCGCAGGCTGCATTCAACGCTGGGCTACATCAGCCCCATGCAATACGAGCAACGCTGGCTCGCGGCACAGCCGAAAACAGTGAACATGTGACTCGGCTATGGGATTCACATTTCGAGGGCAAGGTCAATGCGCCTTGGTCCCAGGCTGGGGAATGCTCCGAATAGCCCCTCGGCTCACATAGGCGTAGAGCGTCTGCGGGCGAACACCCAGGAGGATGAGACTGGCCTTCGCATCAATGAAATCCGGGGGTCGTGAGGGCGCGGGGTCAGGGCGTAGGGTCATGAGGTCTCGCACGATTCCAGCTTATGGTGGTGAGACATGACCAAGAACCGCGATATGTCTCCACCGAAATAATTCGTCATCTAATTATTTCATATGCTATCGCTTGGTGGGGTAATCCCCCCGCAAAACCAGAGGGGCGAGAAGTAGAAGTTTTCGCAGGAGAATTTCTACATGAAGAAGTCAAGGTTTTCAGACAGCCAGATCATGGACGCGCTCAAGCGCGTGGAAGCAGGGCTGTCGGTGCCGGATGTGTGCCGGGAGCTGGGCATCAGCGTGGCCACGTTCTACAAGTGGCGGGCCAAATTCGGTGGCATGGACACCTCGCTCATGGCCCGCATGAAAGAGCTTGAGGAAGAGAACCGGCGCCTCAAGAAGATGTACATCGAAGAGAAGATCAAGGCTGACATCGTGGCCGAGGCCCTCGCAAAAAAGTGGTGAGGCCATCTCGAAGACGCGAGATGGCCAAACGCGCAGTTGAAGAAGGCGGGCTGTCCATCCGCGTGGCCTGCCAAGCTTTCCAGGTCAGCCAGTCCTGCTACCGGTATGAAGCCAAGACCAGCACAGAGAACCAAGAGATTGCAAACTGGCTACTCAAGCTCACGGACAACCACCGCAACTGGGGTTTCGGGCTGTGCTTCCTGTACCTGCGCAACGTCAAGCGAATGGGCTGGAATCACAAGCGGGTCTACCGGATATACCGAGAGCTGGAACTCAACCTGCGCATCAATCACACCGGTCTACGCCATGCTGCGGCGCCTCGCAGCGCTCGGGCGCGAGGCGCAGCTCGTCTATTGCGCGCGAAGCCGCTCTGAGGCGGCCTTCCTGGCCGAGG